>OLRJ01003486.1_pt1 | contig 10343 bp, 8 predicted proteins | sample 1672741 | NCBI WGS metagenome assembly OLRJ01 (sample SAMEA3136719, study PRJEB25190) | human gut metagenome | biome: human gut; feature: human-associated habitat; material: faeces | place: Austria | collected 2013
TGATGCCGAAGCTTGGTGCTATGAAAAAAGCCTATAAACGTGTGGAGGAGACTGGTAAGGTTTACAGCGATGCCAGCAGAAAATATAACCATGATGACAGAAAAGGTTATGAGGAAGATGGTAACATCTGGAATTTCGTGCTTCCGATGGGTGTGCTGGTTGCCATTGCTATTGTGACCAGTAACCTGCTTCTGGCAGTTGTGGTTTCCCTGATCATCTGTTTCGTGCTTTATGTACCGCAGAAAGTGGTTGCACTGGATGATTTCTTTAACCTGATCGTCCGTGGTTTTGCGGATATGCTCCCGATCCTGATCCTTCTTGTAGTTGCTTTTGTTCTTCAGAAAGTGACAGAAGGAATGGGTATGACAGACTTTATTATTTCCGTTGCAAAACCGCTTCTCTGGGGCCCGGTTTTCCCGGCGATCGCTTTTGTTCTGGTTGCGGCACTTACATTTACGACCGGTTCTCTCTGGGGCATGAGTGCAGTCGTTGCACCGATCGTATTTCCGCTTGGTGCGGCTATCAGCGCAAACCCGATCCTCATTATGGCAGCGATCATTTCCGGTGGTGCATTTGGAAGCCACGCCTGCTTCTATACAGACGCGACACTTCTTTCCTCCCAGAGTGCAGGTATTGACAATATGGAGCATGCGCTGACACAGCTTCCATACGTTATCATTGCAAGTGTACTTTCTGTTGTGGGATTTCTGATCTGTGGTTTTGTGATGTAGGAGGTATGGCTTATGGGAAAATTTATTCTGAGAAGTAAAGCTGTTTTTACAGGTCTTGAAGATTTCCCCAGACCGGCTGCGATCGCAGTAATGGACAAAAAGATTCAGGCAGTTCTTCCCTGGGATTATCACAGAGATAAGGATTATGCAGACTGGCCTCTTTACGATTACGGAGAAAAAATGATCATGTCTTCTTTTCTGGATGCACATACCCATCTTTTTTCCGGAGCCATTGATGGCAGCAGATATGTGTGTTCGGATCTGGGAGAAGGATGTTCTCAGGCGGAATGTGTGAAGATCATTAAGGAATTTGCAGATGCACATCCGGATTACAAAAGAATTCGAGGTTCCGGATGGTTTATCACTAACTGGGGAGATGAGCCACTTCCGGATAAAAGACTTCTGGATGAGGCGATTCCGGATCGACCGGCATATCTTATCTGTGCGGACTGTCACAGCATGTGGCTGAATTCCAGAGCTCTGGAAGAGGCAGGAATCGACCCGGACCGGAAAATGGATAACGGTGTAAATGTAAAGTTTGAAAATGGTGAATTAAGCGGACTTCTTCTGGAACCGGCAGCATGTGAACCGGCTCAGAAAAAATATATGGAGTTTTCGGAGGAAGAGATGCGGGAGATCCACCGGAATTTTCAGGATGTTCTGGCAGACTACGGAATTGCCGCGGCAAGTGAAATGTTTGCCGATGATTACACCGAAGAAACCATGAAAAAATACGATATCCTGAAAAACCTGGATGAGGAAGAAGGGCTTAAGGCGCAGATTTTTTCCTACATGAAACTTTTCGGATATACGGAATTTTCGAAGTATTTTAAATTTCAGAAGCATTTTGATTCCCCGCATTTTCACATTGCAGGGGTAAAGGGCTTTATTGATGGCGTGACAGAGACTTACACAGGGCTTCTTCTGGAGCCTTATACCGATAAGCCGGAAACCTGCGGCGAGGGGCTTCCGTTATGGCCGGAGCGGAAAATGAAGAAAGAGATCATTGCGGCAAACAAGGCGGGGATCCAGGTAAGACTTCACTGTATCGCAGATGGTTCCGTGCGGATGGCGCTGGATCTTTTTGAAAAATCTGCGGAAGTCAACGGGGAGCATGGTCTTCGAAATACCATCGAGCATATCGAAAATATCCATTCCGATGATCTGGATCGTTTTGCGGAGCTTGATGTGATTCCTTCGGTTCAGCCGTATCATGTGACACTTGCGGCAAATGGAAAGGTGAACCAGATCGGGGAAAAACGTGCGAGGCTTCAGTGGCCATTCCGGACTTTGCTGGAGCATGAAGGTGCGCTGGCACTTGGAACCGATTATCCGGTTGTGACCATAGATCCTTTTACAACGATCTATGCGGCAGTTACAAGAAGAGATGATGACGGAAACCTGACATCTACCAATTCCTGGGAAAAAATCTCCATGGCAGATACGCTGAAAGCTTACACTTCCGGTGCGGCCCGTGTTTATCATGTGGAGGATTCCATGGGAACCCTGGAGCCGGGAAAAATGGCAGATATCATTGTTCTTGGCGGAGATCTTTTTGAAGTGGATAAGGAAGAAATCCGGGGGATGAAGGTGGAAGCAAATTATTTTGAAGGTGAAAAGATTCGATAAAAAGATTTTGGATGAGAAATAAAGGAGGACGCTTATGGAACTTCAGAAAATGTTTATTGATGGTGAATGGGTAGAAGGCAGTACAGGAAAATCAGTTCCTACATTAAATCCTTCCAATGGTGAGGTTCTTGCCATGGTAACGGAAGGTAATGTGGAAGATGTAGATAAAGCCATTGCGGCGGCAAAAAAATCTTTTTATGTGACAAGGGAATGGCGTGACATGGATTCCCAGACAAGGGCGGATATCCTTCTTCAGATCGCAGATGCCATTGATGCGGAAAAAGAGGATTTTGCGAAGCTGGACTGCATGGATCATGGAAAACCGTTAAGAGAGGCAGAGGCGGATGTGGATGACGCAGTTCACTGTTTCCGCTATTATGCAGGACTCTTAAAAATGCCACAGGGCGGTGTTTATGAAGTAAATGAAGGTTTTGGAAAAATGCATTCCTATACCGTTCATGAGCCGGTTGGCGTGTGCGGACTGATCACTCCCTGGAACTATCCGCTGCTGATGGGTGTGTGGAAACTGGCTCCTGCACTGGCAGCCGGTAACAGTGTGGTGTTTAAACCAAGTTCCAACTGTGTGCTTTCCTGTGTGAAACTGTTTGGGATTTTTGAGAAGATCGGAATGCCCAAGGGCAGCGTGAACCTGATCCTTGGCCCTGGCGGAATTACAGGAAACCGGATCGCGGAGAGCAAAGATGTGGATATGGTTACTTTTACCGGAAGCACGGAAGTGGGACAGAGCATCATGCGTGTGGCAGCAGACAATGTAAAAAAGATCGGCCTTGAGCTTGGCGGAAAGTCACCCAATGTGATCTTTGCAGATGCGGATCTGGACGGCGCAGTGGAATGGGCCATGATCGGTATTTTCCTGAATCAGGGCGAGGTGTGCTCCGCAGGTTCCAGGATTATCATCGAGGAAAGTATCAAGGATGAATTTGTGAAACGTCTTGCAAAGAAAGCAAATGCCATCACTATTGGAGATCCTATGGAGAATCCGGATATGGGCCCGCTGGTTTCTGAGAGCCATATGAATAAAGTTCTTGGATATATTAAAAAGGGCGTTGAGGAAGGTGCTACTCTTGTGTGCGGCGGTGAGCGTTATACAGAAGGGGAATGTGCGAAAGGGTTTTATGTAAGACCGACAGTGTTTGATAACTGTACTTCAGATATGACTATTGTTCGGGAGGAGATTTTCGGACCGGTTGTGACCATCCAGACGTTTAAGACAGAGCAGGAAGCCATTGACATGGCAAACGATACAGAGTATGGTCTGGCTGGGGCAGTATTTACCGCTGATGGTTCCAGAGCCCTTCGGGTGATCAAAGAGATCCGCGCAGGTATTACCTGGATCAACTGTTATAACCCGGCATTTAACGAGGCTCCGTGGGGCGGTTACAAGAAGTCCGGAATCGGCCGTGACCTGGGTGTTCAGGGCCTTGAGGAGTATCAGGAGATCAAGCAGATCAACATCAATCTGAATCCGGGAATCGTCGGATGGTATGAACATTAAATGCAAAGGGAAAGCGGAATGAAAATGTCCGCTTTGCCGTTTTTCAGGGGTATATCGGAAGGATGTGTCTCTTAAATTGGAGGAAATCATATGGGAAAAAGTAAGTACGTAGTTACGATCACCAGACAGTTTGGAAGCATGGGCCGTCCTATCGCGAAAAAGATGGCGGAGAATCTGGGGATTGAATATTATGACAGGGATATTGTGGATCAGGCTGCAAAGAAGCTGAACCTTCCGGTGTCTGTTGTGGATGAAGCGGAGGAAACTGCGAAAAAAGTCAAAGTCAGTCCTTTTGCAAGAATGATGTTTCCTCTTGGAAAGGGAACCAGCAATACACAGGATAAAATTTTTGAGGCGCAGCAGAACATCATTAAATTTCTTGCGGAAAAAGAGACCTGTATTATTGTGGGAAGATGTGCGGATTTCACTCTGGAAGAGATGGAAAACGCCATGCATATTTATATTTATGCGCCGTATGAGATTCGTGTGGAGCATTGTGTAAAGGACCTGAATATTGAGGTTGAAGAGGCCAGAAAAATGATCGTGGCTGTTGATGAAGCCCGTGATTCCTATCACATGCAGTATGCGGGTTATCATCCGGATGACAAGAATCATAAGAGTATTCTTGTGGACAGCAGTTTTCTTGGTGTGGAAGGCACCGCGGATTTCCTGGTGGATGCAGTGAAAAGGAAGTTTCAGTTATAGAACAGAAGGGACTTGAAAATTTATGCGGAAAGTTGTAGTAGCGGCTACACAGATGAGCTGCACATGGGACAGAGAAGCGACGCTTGCAAAAGCGGAAAAACTGGTGCGGGAATCTGCTGGGATCAGTGGTTTCCGAAAGCTGCCAGATGTATGGCGCTTCTGGGGGCGGAGATCCTGCTTTATCCCACTGCCATCGGCAGCGAGCCGGTTCTTCAGACGGATTCCAAACCGCACTGGCAGAGATGTATGCAGGGACATGCGGCTGCAAATATCATGCCTGTAGTTGCTTCCAATCGGATTGGTCATGAGGTGCAGAAGAATTCGGAGATGACGTTTTATGGTTCTTCATTTATTGCGGATGAGACCGGTGGACTGGTGGCTGAGGCTGACAGAGAGACTGAGGGTGTGATCACTGCGGAGTTTGATCTGGATGCCATTGCGCAGAAGAGACGGGAGTGGGGTGTTTTCCGGGATCGGAGACCGGAGATGTATGGTACACTTCTGACTCATGGATGTTGAAATCTGTGGTTGAGAGAATCATATTCCGGGTGGTGGAATGAAAGGTGAAGGTCTGCTTTGGGACATGATCTGTTTTATGGTGGGCGGGTGGTACTGCGGATTGCGGCTGGCTGGCTGCCTGTGCTATTATAGTTGTATAAAAATTTTTATGGAGAGCTTCTGCGAAATGCGGGGCTGACAGGAGGAGAAATTATGCAGGAACTGATGATCAGGCCGACGATTTACAGTTTTGATAATTGTCGGCAGTTTGCGGAGAAATTTAAGCTTGGTGAGGGGGATCTGCTTTTTACCAATAAGAGATTGTTTAAGAAGTTTTTTGAGCCGCTGGGGCTTGGCTGTGATGTGATTTTCCGTGAGGATTATGGCAAGGGTGAACCTACGGATGTGATGGCTGAGGCGATCTGGAAGGATGTTCCGAAGGATGCGAAGCGTGTGGTTTCTGTTGGCGGCGGCAGTATTCTGGATCTTTCCAAGTTGTTTGCACTGGAGAATATTTCTCCGGTTACGGATCTTTATGACGGTCTGCTTCCGATTGTGAAGAATAAGGAGCTGGTGCTGGTTCCGACTACCTGTGGTACGGGTTCTGAGGTGACGAATATTTCGATTCTTTCTCTGACTACGAAGGGCACGAAGAAGGGTCTTGCTGTGGAGCAGCTTTACGGGGATTCTGCTGTGCTGATCCCGGAGCTTCTGGAGGATCTGCCGTTTCAGTTTTTTGCGACCAGTTCCATTGATGCGCTGGTGCATTCTGTGGAGTCCAGTCTTTCTCCTAAGGGGAATGAGACTACAAGGATGTTTGGATATAAGGCGATTGAGATGATCCTGAAGGGGTATATGGAGATCAGGGATCATGGGCAGGAGGCCCGGATTCCGCTGATGAAGGATTTTCTGATGGCTGCCAATTATGCGGGTATTGCGTTTGGTAATGCTGGGTGTGCGGCTGTGCATGCTTTGAGTTATCCGCTGGGGGCTAAGTATCATGTGGCTCATGGTGAGTCGAATTATGCGATGTTTACGGGTGTACTTAAGAATTATATGGAGATCAAGAGTGACGGCGAGATTGCGCGGTTGAATGAGTTTATGGCTAGGATTCTTGGGTGTGATGTGGATGTTGTTTATGAGGAGCTGGAGAAGCTTCTGAATGTGATGATTCCGAAGAAGGCGCTGCATGAGTATGGGGTGTCTGAGGAGGAGCTTGAGGAGTTTACGGATTCTGTGCTGGAGAATCAGGGTAGATTGATGGCGAATAATTTTGTGGAATTGGATCGGGAGAGGGTTTATAAGATTTATCGGGAGTGCTTCTGATTGATTGAGTCTTGGGATTCAGTTTTTTGCGAACGGGTCGGTGTGGGTGCCGGCCTGTTCTTTTTTTGGAAATAAAACGGACACGCCTTGCCAGCTGGTGGTTTAAGACGGGAAGTGTGGGTGGCGACTCGGGAGGATGTGGAGATTGTGCATCTTCGTAATGAACATCAGCTGGAAGGTTTACAAGAGTGATCTTAATTCTGAGACTACAGATGCGGAGTTTACGGTGGATGCGGATGATAATGTTGACAGTATTACATTTGCGATCCCGGATAAGACACAGGATGGCGTTTATGTGAGCATGTACATTGATCTGATGGATAGGACACAGTCTGCTTATATGAGTGTGGATTATGCAAATGCCGAGAAGGATCAGAGTGTGGTAGATACTTCTGCGCTGGAAGCTGCGATTGCACAGGCAGATGCGCTGGGAGGAAAGGCTGAGTTTCCCTGGGTTTGAAATGTGAACTTGTTATACGGAAAACCGCTTAATCAGCGTAGTAGATACCTCAATTTTTACAGAATGTGGCACGGAGGTCCGAATCTCCCGGATCAGCTGTGCGGCTGCGGTTTCTCCCATGAATTTACGGGGAACATCGATGGTGGTGATGGAGGGATCGACAATGCGCCCTTCGGAGATATTGTCGAATCCTGCGATGGCGATGTCCTCAGGAATTTTGTAGCCACGGAGTTTCAGGGCTTTGATGGCTCCGATAGCGATGAGATCGTTATCTGCAAAATATGCACCTGCCAGAGGAGTTCTGCTGTCTATGATTTCCAGCATGTCGGAGAATGCACCTTCGATGGAAGGGGAAAGTTCGTGGACAATGGATTTGGCGGTGGACATTCCATGTTCCCGGACAGCTCTGTGGAAACCGTGTGTACGTTCCCGGAAGTTTGTGATTTTGTAAGAGGAGCAGAGGTGGCCTGGCTGGCGGCCGCAGCGGTCGATAAGGTAGCTGGTGGCGAGATAGGCACCCTGTGCATTGTTAATCAGGACACAGCTGCAGTCTGCAGAGTCGAAATAAGAGTCCAGAAGAATTACCGGAACAGATAACTGAAGAAATTCCCGGCATACGGAGGCGGATACTTCTGTTCCAAGGAGGATGACGCCTGCACACTGTGAGATGCGTAGTTCTTCGATGTATTTCTGGAGATCGTCTGCTTTTTCGTAGAGCTGGAAGGTTTTCAGATGATAGCCGTTTTTACGGCATTCCTGTTCAATACCTTCGGTGAGTTCTGAAAAAATCGGAGTATAATTTAAAATTGCGTTGTGGGCACGGCAGATAATGCAATAAATATCGCCTGTCACATTTTTTTTCATGGAAAGCCGGCTGAAGTCATAGCCGGCTTTTTCTGCTTCCCGGATAACCAGAGCTCGGGTTTCTGTGCTGACGCCAGGTTTTCCGTTCAGGGCCATGGAGACGGCGGTGGCGGAGAGATTTAATCTGGCGGCCAGTTCTTTTGCTGTAATTCCCATATCGATAGTCCTCCTGTATTGAATGTAGAGTTGTGTCTGTATATCGGTATAATTTTTCCTGACTGTATTTTTTCAACTGTTTTAATTATAAAATGTTTTTCTTGCATCTACAACAATAAAGTGAAAAATAAAGTAGAAATCACTTTATTTTTTATAGAAATAAAGTAGAAATCAAGATATTATACAGATAACAAAGATGAACATAAAAAATGAATCATATAGAAACAGATAAAACCAGAAAACATGGATTTATGAAAGGAGTTCAAACATGGACAAGATTAAAATTGGTTATGCACCAACCAGAAGAAGTATTTTCAGCGCACCGGATGCAGTAAAATATCGTGGACTTACTGCTAAGAGACTTGAGGAGCTTGGCGTTGATTTCGTAGATATCACAGACATTAACGATGAGGGACTTCTCTACAACGATGAGGGACTTGAGAAGATCATCGCCAAATTCAAAAAAGAGAAAGTTGACGGACTTTTCCTTCCACACTGTAACTTCGGTACTGAGTATGAGTGTGCAAGACTTGCAAAAGCTCTTGATGTTCCGGTTCTTCTCTGGGGACCTCTGGATGAGAGACCTGAGCCGGATGGAACAAGACTTCGTGATACACAGTGCGGACTTTTTGCAACTGGTAAAGTTTTAAGAAGATTCCGTGTTCCGTTTACATACATGACAAACTGCAGACTGAATGACCCGGTATTCGAGAGAGGAATCAAGGATTTCCTTGCTGTCTGTAATGTAGTTAAAACATTCAAAAATATCCGTATTCTTCAGATTTCCACAAGACCGTTTGATTTCTGGACAACCATGTGCAACGAGGGCGAGCTTCTTGAGAAATTTAACATCCAGCTTGCACCGATCCCGATGCCGGAGCTTACAGATGAAGTAAAGAAAGCAAAAGCAGAGCAGACAGAGGTTCAGGAAGTTATGCAGTACTGCCGTGACAACATGGAGATCTGCATTAAAGAGGACGAGCTTGAGAACGTAGCAGCTCTTAAAGTTGCCATGAAACATCTGGCAGAGAAATATGGCTGCAAAGCTATTGCAATCCAGTGCTGGAACCAGCTTCAGAGCGAGCTTGGAATTATGCCATGTGCAGCAAACTCCCTGTTAAATGATGAGGGTATCCCGACTGTATGTGAGACAGATATCCATGGTGCAATCACAGCTCTTATGGTAGAGGCAGCTGGCATGGGCGAGACAAGAAGCTTCTTCGCTGACTGGACAATCCGTCATCCTGATGTAGAGAACGGCGAGCTTCTTCAGCACTGCGGACCATGGCCAATTTCCATCGCAAAAGAGACACCGAAGCTTACTTACCCGCTGGCATTCGATCATCCGGGAAGCATCACAGCTGAGGCAAAACATGGCGATGTTTCTCTGGTTCGTTTTGACGGAGATAACGGAGAGTATTCTCTTCTTCTTGGAAATGCAAAAGGTATCGATGGCCCGAAAGGTATGGGAACTTATCTTTGGGTTGAGGTTGAGAACATCAAACGTCTTGAGGCAAAACTGGTTGAGGGACCATACATCCATCACTGTGTCGGTATCCACAAGAACGTTGTTCCGGTACTTTACGAGGCATGCAAATATATCGGCGTAACACCGGATCTTTATGACCCGATTGAAGAAGATGTTAAGGCATATCTTCGCGGAGAATGATAAACAGGAAACACAGTGGCACGTTTTTCCAGGATAAAAAACGTGCCGGGCTGTGAATATGAAATATAGATTGAAAAAAAGAAAGGACAGGAATCAGCATGGATTTTAGAGAATTAAGCAAACTTGCGTATGATCTCAGAAAAGACACAGTAGATATGATCGTTGCCGGTAAAGGCGGACATATCGGTGGTGATATGAGTGTTATGGAGACTCTGGTTACACTGTATTTTGACCAGATGAATATTTCCCCGGAGAATATGAATGATCCGGACAGAGACCTTTTTGTTATGAGTAAAGGTCATTCCGTGGAAGCTTACTATGCAGTACTTGCAAAGAAAGGCTTCCTTGATATCAAAGAAGTAAACGAGAAATTCAGCAAATTTGGAACACAGTATATCGGACATCCGAACAACAAACTTCCGGGAATCGAGATGAACTCCGGTTCTCTGGGACATGGACTTCCGGTTTGCGTAGGTATGGCACTTGCCGGAAAAATGAACAAGAAAAACTACCGTGTATATACAGTAATGGGTGACGGTGAGCTTGCAGAGGGTTCTGTATGGGAAGCTGCTATGGCAGGACATCAGTACAAACTGGATAACCTCTGTGCAATCGTTGACCGTAACAGACTTCAGATCTCCGGAAATACAGAGGACGTTATGGGACATGACGATCTTCATGAGAGATTCAAAAGCTTTGGATGGCATGTAATTGATGTTGCTGACGGAAACAGCATTGAGCAGCTCCACGCAGCATTTGAGGAAGCAAAACAGACAAAAGGCCAGCCGA
>OLRJ01003488.1_pt1 | contig 10340 bp, 9 predicted proteins | sample 1672741 | NCBI WGS metagenome assembly OLRJ01 (sample SAMEA3136719, study PRJEB25190) | human gut metagenome | biome: human gut; feature: human-associated habitat; material: faeces | place: Austria | collected 2013
GCGAACCTCGGCGGCGGCTGGCCTTCCCCCCGAGCCGACCGATGCGAACACGTCGGCGTCGATCGACGCGACCGGTCCGAACGGCGAGCCTGCGGGCAGCGAGTTCGGCTCGCCCGATGACCTGGCCGCTATGCTCGCAGCGGGAGGTTTCGAGGGCTCGCGCGTCGAAGAAGTGAGAGAATAGCCCGACAGATAAGACGGGTTTCGCCCCGACAACGCGTTTTCGCGCGGGGCGTCGATATGGAAAGAACACTACCAGGAGGAAAAATGGCGAAACGAGGCGGATTCCCCGGCGGCGGCATGGGCAACATGGGCGCTATGATGAAGCAGGCTCAGAAGATGCAGGCCGAGCTTGCGAAGGCGCAGGAGGAAGTGAAGACGATGTCGTTCGAGGCTACGGCCGGTGGCGGCATGGTGAAGGTCACGGCGCTCGGCGACAACACGATCCAGTCCATCGCGATCGACCCCGAGGCTGTCGACCCGGAGGATGTCGAGATGCTCGAGGACATGGTCCTCGCTGCGGTGAACGAAGCGCTTCGCGGCGTCTCCGACATGGCGGCCGCCCGCATGAGCGCGGCGACCGGCGGCATGAACATCCCCGGCTTGATGTAGGCGCTTTTCGTGAACTCCGCACCTGCGATTCAAAAGCTTCTCGATGAGCTCGAGCGCCTTCCCGGTGTCGGGCCGAAGTCCGCGCAGCGCATGGCGTATTGGATCTTGAACACCGATCGCGCGACGGCGCTGCGCTTGGCTCAGTCGATCATCGAGGTGAAGGACACCGTGCATTTCTGCTCGCGGTGCTTCAACTATGCGGAAGGCGACGTGTGCGAGATCTGCGCGTCGACCAAGCGCGACGGCGGCATCATTTGCGTGGTGAGCGAGCCACGCGACATTCCTCCCATCGAGCGCACGGGCGTTTTCGGGGGCGTGTACCATGTGCTCGGGGGCGCGTTGTCGCCTCTCGAGGGCATCGGTCCTGATGACTTGCATGTGGCCGAGCTTATGGCGCGATTGGGCAGCGAGGACGTGAGGGAAGTGGTGCTCGCGACCAATCCCAACGTCGAGGGGGAGACGACGGCGTCGTATCTTGCTCGACTCATCAAGCCCCTGGGTGTGAAGGTGACGCGCTTGGCGAGCGGCTTGCCTGTCGGTGGCGACTTGGAGTTCGCCGACGAGGTGACGCTTGGCCGCGCCCTCGAGGCGAGGCGCGAGCTCTAGCTGCCCGAGCGCTAATCTGGGGCCTTTTGCCTAGGATGGCTAGAATAGTCGCTCTTTCGGGAATCCCCAGTCCGACAATGGCAAAAAATAAAGGCTCGCGATTGCGAGCCTTTATTTGCTTCGTCCAACAGTGAGGAACCTGTCCCCTCCAAAAACAGGATTCTCGCTGTTGCCGAAGTCCGAACTGCGTAGTAGGTCGTTGCATAGTATAGCATCATTTGGCCGAATGCGCGTAACTCTTTTCATCCTGCTTGAGTGATGCGCCTCACCTCGAGCGATTGCGCGATTGTACCCCGCTCAGCCTCTGGGGATGGTGAAAATCGAACGAACAGGTCGAAGTGCGTGCACCTGCCAGGCGAGGTGCATACTCCTTGCCGCTCCCTTCAGTGATATACTTTCGCCTTACGGAATAAAGACGGGAGAATCATCAATGGTCAACGTGCCGAGCCCGGCAGTCTCGATCGTCGGGCGCCACAATTCGGGGAAAACGACCCTCATCGTGAAGCTTATCGAGGAGCTTGTTGCTCGGGGACACGACGTGGGAAGCGTGAAGCATCACAGCCACAAGGGCTTCGATATCGACTATCCGGGCAAGGATTCCTACCGCCATCGTGAAGCGGGCGCTTCGGAGACTGTCATCGCAGCGCCGGGGCAAATCGCCCGCATGAAGACGCTCAAGGGCGAGGCGGAATGCTCCGATATCGTGCGAAGCATGCCAGGCCACGATATCGTCGTCGTGGAGGGTTATCGCAAAAGCGGCCTGCCGACCATCGAGCTCATGCGTTCGGGAAACGAGGCGGACCAGCGCGTCGCTGAGGCGTTTGCCTTGGGCGCGGAGCGAGACTGGGCGCTTGGGACCGACTTCACCCAGATTGCGAAATGCCTTTTCACGCCCGAGGGCGAGCGCATCGAGGGCGCGGAGGAGTCTTTGGACGACGACCTTCGCAACGACGGGGATCGCGCCGCGCAGTCATCTGCGGACGCAGCCCCCGGCAAGCCGGCGGCTGCGGATGAGGAAGATGACGTCCACCCCGACCTTGTGCGCAAGATGCCCGGCGTGAACACCGTCGCCATCGTGACCGATATTCCCTGCGCAATCGAGGCTGCGGCGATTTACGGCATCCCCGCGTTCGACCTTAACGACACGGTTGTCCTCGCCGATTTCGTGGAATCCCATTTCGTGCGCCCGCGCGTGACGGTGGTCATCCAAGCAGGCGGCGAGAGCCGACGCATGGGCCGCAGCAAGGCGACGGTCCCGTTTTTGGGTCGTCCGCTCATCTGCCGTCTGATCGAGCGGCTAAGCCCCGTGGCTGACGACTTAGTCATCACGACTAACGAGCCCGACAACTTGACGTTTTTGCACCAAGAGTTCCCGCAGCTCAATATCCAGCTTGTGTGCGATATCTTCTCGAGTCGCGGTGCTCTGCCAGGTCTGTACACGGCGCTCCAGGCTGCGCGCAACCCCTACGTCGCCATTGTGGCATGCGACATGGTGTTCGCGTCGGGCGCCCTCGTGGTCGCCGAGGCGCTGTGCATGAACCAGACCGGGGCTGACGTGGTCGTCCCTGTGAACAAGCACGGTTTCGAGCCCTTCCACGCGATGTACCGTCGCATGGAGTGCCTGCCCGCCGTGCGCCGTGCGCTCGATCGCGGCGAGAAGCGCGCCCAGTCGTTTTTTGGGGACGACTCCGTGGTTGTCCACGAGTTCCCGCAAAGTAAAGTGCTCGAGGCGGAGCCGATGGGCGGTTGTTTCATCAACGCGAACACGCCCGATGAGCTGCATGCGCTCGAAGACATGGTGATGGAGGGCTAGCTTCTCCATCGAGGGGATGGCGCCTCGCCGCAGGTGCGGGGCCCGCGAAAGGCAGTGATCCCAAAATGCCGAACCTTTCTGACATAGCCGATGTTGCCGAGGCGCTGGGGGGCAAATCGGTTCTCGTGGTCGAGAAGCGTTGCGTGGCGGTGCGTAACCGCCATTCGTCGTGTCGCAAATGCATCGAAGCATGCGTCGCGGACGCAATCTCGGTCGGCGACAACAACGTGAAGATCGACGCGGAGGCCTGCGTTTCCTGCGGCGCTTGCACGGTCGTCTGCCCCACCGAGGCGCTCGTTCCCGTCGAGCCTGCCGATGTTGAGCTCGCCAGTGCTGCCGCCGAGGCTACGCGCGCGCTCGGCGGCAACCTCTCCGTATTCGCATGTGCCCGTATGGCCGCGCGTCGAGAGGGCGATCCCGACAAATATGTGTCCGTCCCCTGCCTTGCGCGCATGGAGGAAAGCCTCCTTTTGCAGCTTGCCTCCCACGGTGTGAGCGATGTGGTGCTCGTCGACGGAACGTGTTCGACTTGCAAGTTCGGCGGTACGAGCGAGGGCGTCACGGCGACGGTTGAGTCGGCGAACTCTCTGCTCGCGGCGCAGGGGTCGAGCGTTCGCGTTCGCCGCGCCTCGGAGTTTCCGCCCGAGGCGATCGAGACGAGCGGGCGCAAGTCGTTCGCCGCGGCGCGCCGCGGGTTCTTCTCGCAGGCGGGCGGTATGGCGAAAGACGCCGTGAAGGTCGCGACGGAGAAGGCGCTCGACGAGACGCTCGGCAAGCAGAATGAGAAGAAGGAGCTGAACCTTCGCGAGCTGCTTCGTCCCGACAAGGACGGTGGGCTGCCGCAATTCGAGCCTTCGCGGCGAATGAACACACTCGACGCGATGGACGCAATCGGTCAGAGCGTCGTTCCCGAAATCGAGACGCGCCTGTTCGGCAACGTGTCGATCGACGAGTCGAAGTGCCGCGCGTGCGGGATGTGCACCGTGTTCTGCCCGACGGGGGCCCTTAAGAAAAGCGAGGAGAAGCCCGCTTCGGGAGAGGGCAGCTACTTGGAGTTCCAGCTGATGGAATGCGTGCAATGCAATCTGTGCGCCGACACCTGCCTGCAGAAGTGCATCGCGGTCTCCGATGTGATCGCCACCTCCGAGCTCTTCGACTTCGAGCCGCGGCTTATCCATCTCCCCGATCCGCCGGCGCGCGGAAGCCTGCTCTCGCGCCTGAAGTCGACGGGCCGATAGCGCGTGCCGCCTACGGCCGGCCTCTCCTGTGGTCGTATTATTTCGACCGCTTGCGCGACGGATGGGTATCTGTGGTATACTGGCAACACTTTAGCGCAGTAAAGTGCAGTAGCACAAACAGGGAAGGGCACCGTGCGCGACGAGCGAGCACGGTGTGCGAAGGAAGGAATCTCATGAAGAAACTGAAGGTAATGGCAGCAGCGGTATGCGCCCTCGCCTTGGCGGCGTGCATGCTGGCCGGTTGCTCCTCCAACAACGCTTCGAACGACAAGAAAGACGCGGCTGCGACCAGCTCGGACAAGACGACGCTCATCGTCGGCTTCGACCAGTCGTATCCGCCGTACGGTTTCGTCGGCAACGACGGCAACTTCACCGGTTTCGACCTTGACCTCGCTGCCGAGGTAGCCAGCCGCAACGGTTGGGACATCCAGCTCGAGCCCATCGATTGGGACGCGAAGGACACGCTCCTCAATTCCGGCGCCATCACCTGCATCTGGAACGGATTCACCATGGAAGGCCGCGAGAACGACTACACCTTCTCCGATCCCTACATGCTGAATGCCCAGGTCGTCGTCGTGAAGAAGGGTAGCGGCATCGAGAGCCTCGCCGATCTTGCCGGCAAGAACGTCATCACGCAGACCGACTCGGCCGCCTACGACGTGCTCGCGGGCGACGAGGCGACCAAGGCTGACCTTAAAGCCACCTTCGCCTCGCTCGAGACCATCGGCGAGTACAACACCGCCTTCATGCAGCTCGAGTCCGGCGCCGTCGACGCCGTAGCCTGCGACCTCTCCATCGCGCAGTACCAGATGAGCGCCAAGCCCGACGCCTATGTCCAGCTTCCCGAGGACCTCTCCGACGAGCACTATGCGGTCGGCGTGAAGAAGGGTAACACCGAGCTTGCCGACGCGATCACCAAGACGCTCAAGGAGATGAACGAGGACGGCACCGTCGAGAAGCTGTGCGAGAAGTACGCTGAGTACGGTCTGTCCTACACGAACTGGATCCTCAAATAGCCAGTCGATAAGTTAGTTTGCTTGCGGGTATAACCTCCTGTAGGCAGAAGAGAATCGCGGACGGGGCAACCTGTCCGCGATTCGTGTTGCAATAAGAAAGAGGTTGCCGTGGAAATTGGAACCATGCTTTCCATGCTCGGGCAGGGCTTTGGCGTTACTTTGCAGATATTCTTCCTGACGCTGGTGGGGTCGCTGCCGCTTGGCGTGGTGGTGGCGCTTGCACGCATGAGCCGCGTGAAGCCGATTGCCTGGATCATGAAGTTCTACATTTCCGTCATGCGCGGAACCCCGCTCATGCTGCAGATGTTCTTCATTTACTTCGCTCCCTATTATATCTTCGGAATTCCTCTGAGCATGGAGTCGAAGTTCTCCGCAACGATTGTCGCGTTCATCATCAACTACGCGGCCTACTTCGCCGAGATTTACCGCAGTGGCATCCAGTCGATTCCGCGCGGACAGTACGAGGCCGCCGAGGTCTTGGGCTACTCGCGTCTCCAGACGTTTATGAAAATCGTGCTGCCCCAGGTGATTAAGAGGATTCTTCCCGCTATGGGCAACGAAATCATCACGTTGGTGAAAGACACGTCGCTCGCGTTCGCTATCGGCGTGGCGGAGATGTTCTCGACGGCGAAGGCGCTCGTCGCCTCGCAGGTGAGCATGCTGCCCTTCGTGTTCGCAGCGGTTTTCTACTGGGTATTCAATTTCGTCGTGGAAGTGGTTCTCGGGCGCGTCGAGAAGAAGATGGGTTACTACCACGATTAGCCGTTGGGAAGGTGAGGTTTGGCAATGCCTGAAGATAATGTGCTGGTAAAGCTCGAGCACGGTAAGAAGAGCTTTGGCGATGTCGCGGTGCTTAAAGACATCTCGCTCGAGGTTCGCAAAGGCGAGGTCGTCGCCATCATCGGCCCGTCGGGAGGCGGCAAGTCGACGCTTCTGCGATGCATGACGCTGCTCGAGACGCTCGATGCTGGGTCGCTTTCCTACGGCGATTTGCCCGTGGCTGAAGATAACGGGGCGGGGCATGCCGTCTATGGCGGCAAGGATGTGATGAAGCGGGCGAAATCGCGCTTTGGCCTGGTGTTCCAGAATTTCAATCTGTTCCCGCACTATTCGGTGATCAAAAACGTCACCGACGCGCCGGTCAGCGTGCAGAAGCGTCCGCGCGCAGAGGCGTTCGAGCGCGGACGCGAGCTGCTCGCGAAGATGGGTCTCGCTGACAAGGAGGATATGGTTCCTTGCGAGCTTTCCGGCGGCCAGCAGCAGCGCGTTGCGATCGCCCGTGCGCTTGCGATGGATCCTGAGGTGCTTTTCTTCGACGAGCCGACGAGTGCGCTCGACCCCGAGCTCACGCGCGACGTGCTCAAAGTCATCCGCGACCTGGCTGCTGAGCGCATGACCATGGTCATCGTGACGCACGAGATGACTTTCGCCCGCGACGTGGCGGACCGCATCATCTTCATGGACGACGGCCTTGTGGTTGAGGAAGGCCGCGCCGTGGACGTGATCAACAACCCGCAGCAGGAGCGCACGCGCGCGTTCTTAAGCCAGTACCAGCAGGGATAGGGAAGTCGCGAGAGTGCCAGGCGCCCGCAAGCGGCTCGAAGTTGCTTGCGAGGGCCGGGTGCTTGCAAGGCGTCGCGTACTCGTGAGGCGCCGGGCGCGCGCAAAGGTAAGCTCCCTGCGCCTTAGGGGGTACACCCAGAGGTGTATCTGCGTGGTGCAACGATGACGATTGCGCCACGTTTCAGGAGCTCTTCAGGATGGCGTGGTAAGGTTTGCTCAACAACCCAATGCGGGCGAAGGAGCAAACGACATGAGCGATTACAATGAGAACAACCAGGGTGGATACGACCCCCAGTCATCCAGCCAGTCGTTCGGGCAGGGGACGGGCGGCGCGCCGATTCCCCCGAATTCTTACTATCATTACCAGGGCGCGGGTCCGGGTGGTGTGGCGGGGACGAATGCCACGGCGCCAGTCAATCCCGCGTCTCCCTATGCGCAGCCGGCGGGTGCGCACAACGCGCAGGCGCACGCTGCGAAGCAGGACCCAAAGCCTAAGAAGAACCATTCGGGTGCGAAGACGTTCGGAATCGCGTTTGCGGGCGCGGCGCTTGCATGCGTGCTCGTGCTCGGCGGCACCGGCGTTGTCAACACGGTGACGAGCGGCTCTCCGTCGGGCTCGACCACGGTGCTTGGCGGCACGTCTTCCGCATCCACGAGCGGCAATGCCGATGAGAATGCGACGCTTGCGGAAAGCGTCTCCCAGAAGTGCCTTCCGTCCGTGGTGGCTATCGACGTGTACACCAACCAGCAGAGCGGCTACTACGGCTACAGCACGCAGAATTCCCTTACCGAGACGTCTCTCGGCAGCGGCGTGGTGCTTTCCTCCGATGGCTACATCGTGACGAACTATCACGTGATTGAGGGTGCCGACGCCCTGAAGGTCACCATCGAGGGCGAGGAGTACGATGCGGACATCATTGGCTCCGACCCCAGCTCCGACATCGCGGTCATCAAGGCGAAGAACGCTTCGGGGCTGACTGCCATGGAGCTGGGTGATTCCGACGATCTGACGGTGGGCGAATGGGTCATGTCAATCGGCAGCCCCTTCGGCCTTGAGCAGTCGGTGGCGACGGGCATCGTGTCGGCTACGAACCGCTCGCAGATCATGGACAACTCTTCCGACTCGTACCAGTACGGCCAGCAGCGGTCGAACACCACGACGGTCTACACCAACATGATCCAGACTGACGCAGCCATCAACCCCGGCAATTCCGGCGGCGCGCTCGTCGACAAGGACGGCAAGCTCATTGGCATCAACACGCTGATCACGTCCTACTCTGGCAACTATTCCGGCGTCGGGTTCGCCATCCCTGTGAACTATGCGGTCAACCTGGCCCAACAAATCATCGAGGGGAAGACGCCGACGCATGCGCAGCTGGGCGTGTCCCTGTCCACGATTAACGCGCAGACGGCCCAGCGCTACGGCTTCTCGGTGGATGAGGGCGCCTATATCGCAGCGGTGAGCAGCGGCTCTGGCGCTGACTCCGCGGGCCTTAAAGTGGGCGACATCGTAACCGCCTTCGATGGCAAGAAGGTCTCCTCCGCGAGCGATCTTATGCTCGCCGTGCGTTCGAAGAATCCGGGCGACACGGCTACCGTCACGATCAACCGCGACGGTCAGAGCCAAGATGTGCAGGTGACGCTGGGCTCTGATGAGAGCTCGCAGGCGAGCGCAGGCGCAAGCTCGGGGTCTAACAGCTCGAACGGCAACGGGTCGAACGGTGGCTCGCTTGAGGACCTTCTGCGCCAGTACGGTTACGGCGGCGGTTCCAGCTCGAGCGGGACGAGCGCCGATGCGGGATCTGGCGCGATTGCCCAGGCCGCGTAAGCGGGCACAACGAGCGAATCGGCACGGTTTCGGCCGCGTGGGGGGCTAATCCTACGCGGCCTTTTTAATATGAGCAGGACATTGTCAATAGGCAAAACCGGGCCTGGCCCAGATATTCTGGGTCAGGCCCTTTCTCTATCTCAACCCTCCTGCGGCGACCTCGGCGTGTCTTTCCGACGCTCGTCTTTGCAGTTTAATATCCGCCCGTGGCGCACCTCTGCGCTGGGCAATCCGTTGCTACGGCTGGGGCTGCCTCGTCGAAACGACAGTCTGTGCACGCGGGTGGCGCCTGCGGCGCTCGCAAGACGATATGAGCAGGACATGAAAAAGTTGGAAGCCCCTCCTGCATGCATATCCGCGGATTAGGCCGACAATAGAGGTGTCCGAACCGCCAGCGGCCACGCCGCATTCATGGAAGGGGCTTCCGATGAGCAATGCTACCACTTTCGTAGGGCTAGACGTACACGCCAGGTCGGTGAAGGCCTGCGCGTTTGTCCCGGAAACGGGCGAGACGATCAGGAGGTCGTTCGGCTACGAGCCCTGCGAGATCGCCTCGTGGGCATCCTCGTTGCCCCAGCACGCCAAATGCGTCTACGAGTCGGGCGTGACGGGCTTTCGCCTGTGCCGCGAGCTGAGGTCGATGGGCGTCGACTGCGTCGTCGGCGCCGTGTCCAAGATGCGCAGGCCGGCCGCAGACCGCGGCCGCAAGACCGACAGGCGCGACGCGCAGTTCCTCGCCGTGCAGCTCGCGCTGGGCGTGGTCACCGAGGTGCACGTGCCCGATGCCGAGTGCGAGGGCGCGCGGGATTTGACGCGGGCCCTGGCCGACGCGCGCGACGACGCGGTCCGCGCCAAGCAAAGGCTGTCGAAGTTCTTGCTCAGGCACGGCTTGGTCTTCAGCGAAACAACTCCCTCCGGGCAAAGGAGGGGCAATTGGACCGCCGCTCATTGGGCATGGATCAATGCCATAAGCTTCAAGGAGGGAGCCGACAACGAAGTCCTTGCATACTATATCGATGCCGTGAGGCAGAAGCTGGAGGACAAGAAGCGGCTCGTCAAAGACGAGGCTTCCAAGGCAAGGTGGCGTAAAAGGGTCGACTCCATCCGATGCCTCAAGGGAATCGACACCATGAGCGCCGCAGACCTGGTTTTCGAGGCTGACGAGTTCTCCAGATTCAAAAACGCCAGGTCCTTTGGCGCATGGCTCGGACTCACCCCCTCCGAGCATTCCAGCGGAGAAAGCGTGAGGCAAGGCGGCATCACCAAGGCCGGCAATAAACATCTGCGACGGGTGCTTGTTGAGTCGGCTTGGCACTATCTGAATGCAACAGCGCGCTCCAAAGACCTCGTCAAAGGACAGATTCCGGACCCTGCGGCAAGAAGGCACGCAGCCAAGGGCGTCCGAAGACTCGTGAAGAGGCGCGAGGGGATGCTGGAGCGCGGCGTCCACAAGAACAAGGCCAATGTCGCCACAGCCCGAGAACTCGCGGCCTGGGTCTGGGCCGTCGGCTGCATAGTCGAGGGCGCCTAGGACATCGCAATGACGAGCTAAACCGACATCACGGCACTCACATCCCATCCTGCGGCCATATCCGAGGCCGTTGGGGCTAACCCCAGGCTCTTTTTCTGCGAGCGCCCAAGGCGCCACCCGCGACACGAGACTG
>OLRJ01003490.1_pt1 | contig 10338 bp, 7 predicted proteins | sample 1672741 | NCBI WGS metagenome assembly OLRJ01 (sample SAMEA3136719, study PRJEB25190) | human gut metagenome | biome: human gut; feature: human-associated habitat; material: faeces | place: Austria | collected 2013
TAGGCGGTATGCGTGCAAGTATCTACAATGCAATGCCAAAAGAAGGCGTAGAAGCTCTCGTTGCATTCATGAAAAAATTCGAGGAGGAAAATGCATAATGTTCCAGTATAAATGCCTCAATCCAATTTCCCAGACAGGTCTCGGCCTGTTTGGTGAAGAATACAAACAGACAGAAGACATGAACAATGCCGATGCAGTTCTGGTAAGAAGTGCAAAAATGCATGACATGGAACTCCCGGAGAATGTCAAAGTTATCGCACGTGCAGGTGCAGGTGTCAACAACATTCCGGTTGACGTGTGTGCAGAAAAAGGTATTGTTGTATTTAATACACCGGGAGCAAATGCAAATGGTGTCAAAGAGCTTGTCCTTGCAGGGATGCTTCTTGCTTCCCGTGATATTGTCGGTGGTATTGAATGGGTAGCACATGAAGAAGACAAAGAACACATCGATAAACTGGCAGAAAAACAGAAAAAACAGTTTGCAGGATGTGAGATCAGCGGTAAAAAGCTTGGTATCATTGGTCTCGGTGCAATCGGAGCTATGGTTGCAAACTCTGCAACGCATCTCGGAATGGAAGTTTACGGATATGATCCGTTCATCTCCATTGATGCGGCATGGAACCTTTCCAGAACTATCAAACACAGCAAATCTCTGGATGAGATCTACAGCCAGTGCGATTACATCACCATCCATGTACCACTTACTGATAATACTCGCAAGATGATAGACAAAGAGGCTTTCACAAAGATGAAAGACGGTGTTGTACTTTTGAACTTTGCGAGAGATCTTCTTGTAGATGAAGAAGCACTGATCGAAGCACTTGACAGCGGAAAGGTTAAGAAATATGTAACAGACTTTGCAAACCCGCTGGTTGCAGGAAGGCCGGGAATCCTTGTAACACCACATCTTGGTGCATCTACAGAGGAATCTGAAGAAAACTGTGCAGTAATGGCAGTTAAAGAAGTAAGAGATTTCCTTGAAAACGGAAATATTAAAAACTCTGTAAACTTCCCGAACTGCGATATGGGAACCTGTGTGGCAGTCGGACGTGTCACCATCGCTCACAAGAATATCCCGAATATGATCAGCCAGTTCACAAAGATTCTCGGAAGCGAAGGCCTGAACATTGCTGATATGACCAACAAGAGCCGCGGAAGCTATGCATATACCATTATTGATCTGGAAAGCGCAGCATCTAAAGAGGCACTGGATGAACTGAGAGCAATCGAAGGTGTATCCAAAGTACGTGTAATCAAATAATAAAGCGGATTAACCCGCAGATATAAAAAGCCCGGAAGATTCATTCAGAATCGTCCGGGCTTTTTGTCTGGAAATGTAAATATCATTGACGGCTTGCAATAAAGCTTTCGACTTCTTCGCGTGTCGGCATGACTCTCAGAGCACCTTTGCGTGTGGTGATCAGAGAAGCGGCAGCGTTTGCGAAAGTAAGCAGCTCTTTTAAGTTTTCTTCGGTCAGATCATCAAGGCCGTGGTCAAGTACATAATTTAAAGTGCTTGCGCAGAAGGTATCGCCTGCACCGGTCGTTTCAATCGTGTTTTCCTGAAGGAACGGAGCAACTTCTACGCGCATGTTTTTGTAATAAGCGCGGCTTCCGTCTTTTCCCATAGTGACGAGAATAAGCGGAATGTGGTATTTCTCCTGAATCATAGCAGCACCCTTATCATAGTCTGTGGTTCCGCACATAAATTCCACTTCGTTATCGGAAATTTTTAAGACGTCGCATTTGGACATGCCATATTCAATCTCTGCTTTTGCATCATCCAGAGATTTCCAGAGTGGCGGACGCAGGTTTGGGTCAAATGTGATGATACATCCGGCGTCTTTTGCAAGCTCGATTGCATGACGCGTAGCCTCGCGAACACCCTCATGTGTAGAAGAAAGTGTACCGAAATGGAAAATACGGGAAGACTCGATTAGATCTCTCTGTACTTCCTCTTTTGTAAGCATCATATCGGCACCCGGATCACGGTAGAAAGAAAAGTCGCGGTCACCGTCCGGATATGTATGAACGAAAGCGAGCGTTGTGTGGTAGTTTTCGTCAAGAATCAGATTACGCGTATCGATACCGACTTCCTCAACCGCCGATTTTAACTGATTACCAAACATATCTTTACCGACTTTGCCGATGAAAGCTGTTTTTTTACCAAGACGCTCCAGCATGGCAAGTACGTTGCACGGTGCACCGCCCGGGTTTGCTTCCATCAGGGGATTTCCCTGCGTACTGTTTCCGTTTTCTGTAAAGTCAATCAGCAGCTCACCGAGAGCTGTCACATCAAACTGTTTTTTTTCCATAGGATAGAAACCTCCTTAAGTAACTGTAGTGTTTTCTTTTTTTGAAAGAAAGATGCTATCATCAATTTATCGTAGAGAGGTCGTTTTGTCAAACTAATTTCGTTCTTTTCTTTATTTTTAATGAAAAAAATGTTAAACTGAAACAAAGGACTACAATTCAGGAGAAAGATCCTGATGAAATAGAGACAGGAGGGGGATTTATGGACAGTAAAGTATATAAATATATGGATTGGCCGGAGATTGAAGCAGTCGTTTACGGAGAGGAAGCAACACCGCGGGATCTGATGGCACCGAGAATAACAGCCGATGGAGTATTGGTACAGGGATTCTTTCCGAATGCAGACAGTGTGGAAGTACTTGTAGACAAAAAAACTTATAAAATGGAACAGCAGGATGAAGCAGGGTATTTTGCAGCAATGCTTCCGATGCGTAAGGTGCCGTCTTATCAGTACCGCATTACGAAAGGTAAAGAAGTCTGTACGGTGAATGATCCATATGCATTTCCTGTACAGATTACGGAGGATGAGGAAAAGGCTTTCTGCGCCGGTGTGTACTATCATGCATACGAAAAACTGGGCGCACATCCGACTGAGATAGACGGAGTAGCAGGCACCAGCTTTGCTGTATGGGCGCCGAATGCACTTCGTGTCAGTGTCGTCGGAGACTTTAATAACTGGGATGGCAGGTGCCATATGATGCACCGCATGCCGATGTCAGGAATCTATGAGCTGTTTATTCCGGGAGTTGGGGATGGTGCAGTTTACAAATACGAAATGAAACTGAAAGGTGGTGCGATTCAACTGAAATCTGATCCGTATGCAGCATGTACGGAACTCCCGCCGGCATCTGCATCTGTTGTCAAAGACCTGCGTAATTATGCGTGGGATGATGCTGCGTGGATGGATGCACGTGAGAAATATAAAGACCGTCATCAGCCGGTATCTATTTATGAGACAAGCCTGACCGTCTGGAAAAATGCGCAGGAACTGGTCGATTATGTAAAAGAATTGAAATATACCCATGTGGAACTTCATCCGGTGATGGAATATCTGGATGAGGATGCCGGAGAGTACAGCACTTTTGCTTACTATGCACCGGATCGCCGATTCGGAATGCCGGAAGATTTCCAACAGCTGGTCAATGCACTTCACAAAGAGAATATCGGAGTGATCCTGGACTGGACACCGTCTCATTTTCCACGTCAGGAGGGTGGACTGGAACTGTTTGATGGTACACCTCTGTATGAAAACCCGGATCCGTCCATGGCAATTCATCCGATGTGGGGAACACTGTTATTCAATTTTGAAAGCCCGATGGTTAAGGATTTCCTTCTTGCAAATGCATTTTACTGGCTGGAATTTTATCATGCAGATGGTCTGAGACTGGACGATGTCGATTCTATGCTGTATCTTGATTTTGGCAGAGAATATGGACAGTGGAGACCGAATATCTACGGAACAAATGAAAATCTCGAAGCAGTAGAATTTCTGAAACATCTGAATTCCATACTGCAGAAAAAACTGCCGGGAACGATGACAATCGCACAGGAGGACGGTCTCTGGTCGGAACTGACAGGAAGTGTCGAGGATGATAATATTGGATTTTCTTATAAATGGAACAACAACTGGGCCGGAGATTTCCTGAATTATCTGTCCAAAGATCCGATCGAGCGCCAGTATGTCCATGACCAGCTGACATTATCTATGCTGTACACGTACTGTGAGCACTTTGTGCTTCCGCTTGGAAGCCGCCAGACCGGTGATCAGGAAAGCTTCATGGAGAAACTTCCGGGGGATGATGCGCAAAAGATGAGTCAGATCCGTGCGGCATATTCTTATATGATGCTTCATCCGGGATGCAAGATGATGGCACCGGATAAAGAGGCACCGGAAGAACTTAAGAAATTTATTCATGATCTGAATGGACTGTACGTTTCACAGCCGGCAATGTATCAGATGGATGATGATTATGAAGGATTTGAATGGATCCAGCTTATGAAATATGAAGAAAATGTTCTGACATTCCTTCGTAAGACGGAGAACCCGGATGAAACACTTCTGGCAGTCTGCAACTTTGCGGCAGTTCCATATGAAAATTATCAGGTGGGAGTTCCTTTCTATGGAAAATATAAAGAAATCTTCAACAGTGACCGCAAAGAATATGGCGGACAGGGAGTTGTAAATCTGCGTGCAAAGACCTGCAAGCAGGCAGAATGCGATGAAAGAGAGTATTCCGTTACCTTTAAGATCCCGGCACTTGGTGTAGCTGTATTTTCCTGCATGCCGGGAAAGAAACCAGAGAAGCTTGCAGTAGCTGCGAAGAAGCCGGAAACAGCAAAGAAGACAACCCGAAAAGCAGCCGTGAAGAAAGACAGCACAAAGAAAGTAGCTGCAAAGAAGATTGCTGCGAAGAAAACATCGGCAAAAAAGACAACAACAGCCAAAAAAACAACAGCGAAAAAGAACATTAAAAAAGATATTGCAGTATAATAAAACAGCCGTCAGTTTGGAACTGGCGGCTGTTTTTGGAAAAAAAAAATAAAGCTGAAAATGGGACTCGAACCCACGACCCCTTCATTACGAGTGAAGTGCTCTACCAACTGAGCTATTTCAGCTTGTGTTCAGACACAAAATATATTATACCGTATTTTAGCAAAATTGCAAGAAAAAGTTTTTCAGTGGGCATGCATTTTTTTCAGTGCTTGCAATGAGCGAAAATTATGTTATGATAGGAGAATATGGACATACTATTTATATAACGTATTAACTCGTAAAAGCATTGCGGATGGACAAAATCACCCGCAAAGGGAGATGAGATTCATGATAGATGAAGCCGGGAAACGTATTCTTGAACGGATCGATGCGCACAGAGCGCAGATCATTGCATTTGCAGAGGATATCGCTGCACATCCGGAGCCGGGTTTTGAAGAAGTACGGACAGCCGGAAAGACAGCAGAGTTTCTGAAATCACTCGGTTACGAAGTGAAGGAGCATCTTGCCATTACCGGAGTAAAAGGCGAGATGAAACGAAAAGGCAGTCCGACTCTGACTGTGATAGGCGAGCTGGATGCGATCGGATGCCATTCTCATCCGATGGCTGACAGACGGACGGGAGTTGCTCATGCCTGCGGACACCATGCACAGATGGCAGCGATGATCGGCTGCGCGATTGCAATGGCTGATCCGGAAATACAGGACGAGCTAGATGGCAATGTGAATTTTCTTGCGGTTCCGGCAGAAGAATATATTGATGCAGATAAGCGTACCCGCCTGAAAGAAAAAGGAATCGAATTTTGTTGTGGTAAGAGTGAGATGATCCGAACAGGGGTATTTGATGATACAGATATTGCACTTACGACACATGTGCATATGGTTCCGGTAAAAGAAGATTTTTATCTTGGAAATCCTCCATGCAACGGCTATACGGCAGAGCAAGTGACAGTACGGGGAAAGGCAGCACATGGGGCGATTGATCCGTGGAATGGAGTAAATGCCTTAAGCATCACGACCAGTGCAATCCAGATGATGGGGCTGATGAGAGAGACCTTCCGGGAGGAAGATCATGTGAGACTTCACAATGTGATCCGTAAGGCAGGCGATGTGATCAACAGTGTGCCGGATGAGGCAGTCATTGAGACGAAGGTACGTGCGGCATCATTGGAGCGGATCGAGCAGGTTATGGAGATGGTAAACCGTGCGTATGCCGGTTCAGCCTATGCTTTTGGTGGGAAAATAGAAAGAGAAGTCCTTCAAGGCTATATGCCGATTCTTCCGCGTGAGGCAGATGAAGCACTGATTGAGGCGGCAAATGATCTGGGACTCGATTATCGCACAGTACAAAAAGGCGATTTCAATAATGCCTGTACCGATGTAGGGGATCTGAGTCACCTTCTTCCGATCGTTAATTTTACTTTTAAAGGATTTGAAGGTAAACTGCACGGGGCTGACTTTAAGATCACTGATCCGGAAAAAGCTTATATTTTGCCGGCGAAGCTTCTGGCACTGACTGCATATAAGCTCCTTCGAAATGGCGGAGAAAAGGCAAAAGAAATCAAAAACAGCTACACACCGTTTTTTGATAAAGACAGCTACATACAATATGTAAAGAAAATCACAGAGAAAAAGGCTGATTAATATAATAAAAAGAACAGCAGGAGGACAGACAGAAGAAAAATGACAGAAAAATGTTTGGAATTAAAAGAGATAAAAAAGTCGTTTTCAAAAGAAGAGACCGTATTGAAGGAGATCAGTCTTTCGATTGATAAAGGAGAGTTTATCACGCTCCTTGGATCTTCCGGCTGCGGAAAGACGACAACACTGCGTATTATAGCAGGACTTGAAACACCGGATTCCGGGAGAGTATTTCTTGATGGCAGAGATGTGACCGGCCTGGCACCGGAGGCGCGTGATGTCAATACAGTATTTCAGAATTATGCACTCTTTCCGCATATGACAGTTGCAGACAATATTGGATATGGACTGAAACTGAAAAAAACACCGAAAGCGGAGATTAAGAAACGTGTATCGGAGATGTTGGATCTCGTGCAGCTTCCGGGATTCGAGAAAAGAAAGCCGTCCGAGCTATCCGGAGGACAGAGACAGCGTGTGGCAATCGCAAGAGCACTGGTCAATAATCCGAAGGTCCTTCTTCTTGATGAACCTCTTGGCGCTCTGGATCTCCAGCTTCGCCGTGCCATGCAGCTGGAACTGAAGAAATTACAGAAAAAACTTGGTATTACTTTTATCTATATCACGCATGATCAGGAAGAGGCCATCAATATGTCTGACCGTATCGCTGTTATGAATCAGGGTACTTTTGAGCAGATCGGAACACCGGATGAGATTTATAATCATCCCAAAACGAGCTATGTAGCGACATTCGTTGGAAATGCCAATATCCTGAAAGGTACAGTGGAAGGAAGAGAAGGTGCAGATCTTAAGATTGCCATTGCCGGAGGCAGCGTTCTTGTTGTATCTGAAGGCAGAGAACTTAAGGCGGGTATGCCAGTTACTCTGGCTGTCCGAAGCGAAAATCTGATCTTTGATGAAAACTGCGGAGAGGGCCTTCCGGCAGAAGTTATTGAAAAAAGTTTTGCAGGTGGTCTTCTTCGTGTCGTACTAAAACTTGCAGACGGAACAGAAGTCGTTGCAAACAGACATGGCATTGATGCAGGTGTGGAGCCGGGACAGAAAGTAACCTGTTCCTTTGCAGCAGAAAATGCGGTTCTGGTTGATCTTCCGGACGAAGCAGAAAGAGGGGCAGAAGTATGAAAAAACAGAAATCCGGCTCTGTCTGGATGATCCTGCCACTGTATATTTTTACACTGATCTTTGTTGCGGGTCCTCTGCTTTATATGGTTGCCTTAAGTTTTGCACAGCCGAAGGCAGGACATGGTGTAGAATGGATTTTTACCCTTGATAATTATCGTAAAATCCTTGATCCGGTATATATGAAGACATTTACAGGATCCTTTCAGCTGGCGGTAACCAGTACACTCATCATTTGTCTGCTCGGTTATCCGTTTGGATATTTTATGGCAAAGCTGTCTGATAAATGGAAAAAACGTGCGATGATCTTTCTGATGCTGCCGTTCTGGGTAAATTCACTGATACGTCTTTATGGTTGGATGATAATCCTGCAGACAAAAGGACTTTTAAATCACGTATTAAAAAGTCTGGGACTGATTGAAAAGCCTCTGAGGATCTTGTACAGTTATCCCGCAATCGTAATCGGTATGACTTATGTACTTTTGCCGTTTATGATCCTTTCTGTATATTCGAGTGCAGAGAAACTGGACTGGTCACTTGTAGAAGCAGCAAGAGATCTCGGCGCAAGTCCGATGAAGGCTTTCTGGACGGTGTCTTTCAAACTGACACTTCCGGGGCTTTTATCCGGGGTGATCCTGACATTTATTCCGTCCATGGGACTGTTTTTTATTGCAGATATCCTCGGCGGCAACAAAATCGTCCTTGTCGGAAGTCTGATTCAGGAGCAGATGACAAAAGGAAATAACTGGCCGTTTGCAGCAGCACTGGCAGTTGTTCTGATGGTTCTGACAACGCTTATGATCATGTTGTATCGTAAAATAACAAATGCAAAAGAATTGGAGGGTGTGGGATGAAAAAGAAAAATTCAAAACTCTCCGGATTTTATCTGGGTCTGATTTTTGTACTGATGTATCTGCCGATTGCGGTCGTCATTGTATTTTCATTTAATGAATCAAAACTCCCTGTAAGATTTACCGGATTTTCACTGAAATGGTATCAGGAACTGATTCATGATGATGCGATGCTGGAAGCACTGGGCAACAGTTTATTCCTTGGTGTGATAAGCTGCCTTGTCTCCGCAGTGATCGGAACTCTGGGTGCGGTCGGCCTTTCCAGAATCCACTGGAAAACAAAAGGCATTTTGGAATATATTTCCATTCTTCCGCTCATGATTCCGGAAATCATTCTCGGTATGGTACTGATGGCATTTTTCTATATGATGAATCTGCCGTTTGGTATGCTGACACTGTTGATCGGCCATACGGTATTCTGTGTGCCGTATATTCTGATGGAGGTCAAGGCAAGACTTGCGGGTATGGATCCTTCGCTTGAAGAGGCGGCCAGAGATCTTGGAGCCGGACCGTTTCGGGCTTTCTGGGACATCATTCTTCCGCTTATTATGCCGGCAGTTATGTCCGGATCACTTCTGGCATTTGCTATGTCCATGGATGATGTCGTAATCAGTATTTTTATTAACGGCCCACGTCTGGCAACTCTGCCGATTAAAGTGTATACGCAGATCAAGACAGGAGTTACACCGGAGGTAAATGCCCTATGTACGATCATGCTTGTCTTTACGGTTCTGATTTTATTCGTTTATACAATGATAGGCAAGGTGACAAAGGGAAACAACAAAAACAGCTAATAAACTCTTTTCAATAAGGGCAAAGTAAGTTATACTGAACATGTCTGGACTTTGTAAAGAGGTTATCTAGAGACAAGAAAGACTAGAAGAGGAGAGACGAATATGAAAAAATTGTTAGTATGTGCATTATGTGCAGCAATGGTAGTTCCTGCATTCAGCGTATCTGTAAGCGCAGATTCCAAGGAACTGGTACTTTACACATGGGAAAACATGTTTCCGCAGGAAGTACTGGATGGCTTCGAAGAAGAAACTGGAATAAAAGTGGTATATTCCAACTTTGATACAGATGAAAACATGCTGGAGAAGCTTTCCATGGCAAAAGGCGGAGATTACGACGTCGTTGTTGCAGATGACTATATTATCGAAACAGCAATCCAGGAAGGACTTGTAGAAAAACTTGATACTTCCAAATTATCCGGATGGGACAACATCAATCCATTGTATCAGGGCCAGTTCTATGATCCGAATGATGAATATACCGCTCCGTACGGTGCAGGAATTCCGCTGATCGTTTATGATCCGGATATGGTAGACATTGACATCAAAGGTTATGGAGATCTCTGGGATGAATCTCTTGAGGACAGCATTGCACTGACAGCAAACTATCGTGTTATCAATGGTATTACAAACCTGGCGCTTGGTCAGGATTTCAACGATCAGAACCTGGATGATATTGCAAAAACAGGCGAAAAACTTCTCGAGCTTGCTCCGAATGTTCGTCTGATCCAGGATGACAATACACAGGATTCTCTCCTTAACGGAGAAGCAAGTGTGGCATTCCTTTATACATCACAGGTAACTGCAGCCCTTCAGGAAAACCCGGACCTTAAGGTCGTATATCCAGAAGAGGGTCTTGGATTTGGTGTAATGGGTATGTTCATTCCGAGTGAAGCACCGGATAAGGATGAAGCATATCAGTTTATGGATTACATCCTTCAGCCGGAAAATGCAGCAAAATGCTTTGATTACATTGGATACTACTGTACAAATAAAGCAGCAGATTCACTTCTAGAAAACCAGAATCTCGTTGTACCGGATTCTGTAACAGAAGGTTCCGCAGTAGAAAATATCAGCGCAGAAGCAGAAGAAGCTTACAATAAGAACTGGACAG
>OLRJ01003506.1_pt1 | contig 10316 bp, 10 predicted proteins | sample 1672741 | NCBI WGS metagenome assembly OLRJ01 (sample SAMEA3136719, study PRJEB25190) | human gut metagenome | biome: human gut; feature: human-associated habitat; material: faeces | place: Austria | collected 2013
AGTTCGATTGTAAACGTATTGTTAACCGGATTCCAGTTTTTCAATATTCCTGTTCTATCCTCGAGTTTGCCTGTACCAATTGTAGGATTTTTCGCAATGATTACATAATGTATTTCGATCGTATTTCTTATTGTTACTTTACAGTTTTTACTTGCGTCAGATGTATACGTATTGGTATCAGAAGGAATAAATCTAACGGATTTTTCACCGCTTTGCATAGGAATATAAGTACTGTCTCCCCATACCCAGCTACCATTCAGTACTTCATTTTCGATGTATGGATTATATGCTTTTACTGAATCGGCTTTGATCTCCGCATTGGCTATTGTGTGATTTCCACCCTGATACATAATAGTATCACCCATTTCTCCCACTACATATGGCGTTGTTTTTTGTACCGTAACCTCAACATATATTTCATAACTGTCCAGATTATTCTGATTATTGCCCGGTGTATATTTTACTTTTATGCTGTGTTTTCCAACTGCCAATGGCTGTGCCACTTTCTTTTCACCAGATCCAGATTTCTCAAGCAAAAGTTCATCACCATTCGCATTTTTTTCTGTTACCCAACTCCAGATTCCATTTCCTGATTCTGTTTCTGATACAGACGGATATGTTACCTTAAAGCCCGCTAACATATCTTTTGCAGAATACATTGTCTGGATATCCGAAACATTATTTATTGTTTCTTTTTTAATATATGGTTGATCACATACAATAAACATGTACGCATTATTAAATGAATTTGAAATTCCCAGTTTTATAGACTGAGAAATTCCAAATTCACTATTGTTGTTAATTCTTCTTTTATATCTTTATTTTTTAAATTATTTATTATTTCATCGTATTTTGTGACAAAAATTATTTCATCTATATTGTCATTGACTTTTTTTAAATCTATAAGTTTATCTAATGTATGTAAATACATTGGTTTTTTATTTATTTTATGTAGCAACTTATTTCCATTAAATCTTTTACTATTTCCAGATGCTAAAACGATTATGCTAAGCTTCAAGATTATTTTTTAATATTCCCATCGCAATTTTCTCACTAGTCATAGGAAGCTCATTAATCCAAACTCCACTAGCGTTATATATTGCATGACATAATGCTGGAGATGGAGTATTTATAACTAATTCACCTATTGATTTTGCACCAAATGGACCACTTGGCTCATAACTTGATTCATATTCTACTCTTATTTTACCCATATCAAGTCTTGTAGGTATTTTATACTGCATAAATGAATCGTTTAATATTCTTCCTCGTTTGTCATATTGAACATCTTCGTATAGAGCCATACCTATACCTTGTACTAAACCACCTTCTGTTTGTACTGTTGCAAGAGCTGGATTTATTACTGTTCCACAGTCTACACATGTCGCATAATCTATTATTTCAACATGTCCTGTTTCTTTATCTAATTCTATCTCAACAGCACCTGCCATATATGGTGGTGGTGATACTGGAGTTTTCTCCTTAGCTGTTGCTGTTAATGTGTGGTTGCTATAACACATTACATTGTTTGCTATATCTTTTAAAGTTATGCTTTTTTCTTCTTTTACAGAGTATACTTTTTCTCCATCAAAATCTGCATCTTCTATATCTATTTCTAACATCTCAGCTCCTGCAGCTATTATTTTCTCTCTAAGCATTTGACAAGTCTTTATAGTTGCATTTCCTGTTAAATATGTTGTACTTGATGCATAAGAACCAGAATCATATGGAGATATGTCAGTATCGACACCATAAACTACTATATTGTCGACATGAGTATCTAGACAATCGGCTGCCATTTGAGCAAGTATTGTGTCACATCCTGTACCCATATCAGTTGCACCTATCATCATTGAATAGAATCCATCGTCGTTTACTTTTATAGTTACACTAGCAACATCGACATGACTTATTGCTGAACCTTGCATAGCTACAGCAAGACCAACAGATCTTACTTTTCCGTTTCCTAAATCTTTACATGGGTATTTTTCATCCCAATTTATCATTTCTTTTACTTTATCTAAACATTTTTCAAGTGTACATGAGTTGGCAGTTTCTCCATGATAAGCTGGCATATAGTCGCCTTCGTGTATAAGGTTCTTTTTCTTAAACTCAATAGGGTCCATATTCATTTTCAATGCTAATTTATTCATAGTCGTCTCTAATGCATAGACACCTTGTGTCGCACCGTATCCTCTATATGCTCCTGCTGGAATAGTATTTGAGTAAACACCGTCAAATGAGAATTTAAATGCATTTACATGACTTGTATATAGAGGTAATGATTTTTGACCAGTTAAACCTATAGTTGTAGGTGTATGGTCTCCAAAAGCACCTGCATTTGATAAAGTATAAAGTGAGGCTGCTTTTAAGTTTCCATTTTCATCGGCACCTAGTTTTACAGTTATTTGCATTTGATGTCTTGGGCTCGATGCTATTTGACTTTCTTTACGGCTATATACTATTTTAGCTGGTTTACCAGTTTTCCACGTAACTAATGCTGGGAATATCTCATTTACTACACTTTGTTTTGCCCCAAATCCCCCACCTATTCTAGGTTTTATTACTCTTATATTTGACTTTGATGTTTCAAGTGCAGTTGCTAATATTCTTCTAACATGAAACGGTACTTGTGTCGCTGCAACACAAACAAGCCTACCATATGGATCTTTATATGTATATGCTCTAAAAGTCTCCATCATCGTCTGTTGGTTTGCCTTTGTTAAATATGTCTCTTCTATTACATATTTACATTTTTCAAACTCAGCTTCTACATCGCCTTCTTCCATAACATCATGGCATATTAAGTTTCTTTTTACATCTGGTGAAATCGGAACTTTTACTTCCCAATCTTCTTCTGGATGTACTACAACTTCATTATCTAACGCTTTTCTAAAATCAAGTACTGGCTCTAAAACTTCATACTCTACTTTTATCATTTTTAAAGCTCTATCTACACATTTTTCATTTTCACCAGCTACTATTGCAACAGCATCCCCTACGTATCTAACTCTCTCATCTAATATTTTTCTATCATATGGACTAAGTTCTGGATAAGTTTGACCTGCAGTTGTAAACCTTGAATTTGGAGCATCTTCCCATGTTAATATACATTCAATCCCTGGAACTTTAAGCGCCACATCTTTTTTTACATTTTTAACTAATGCATGAGCATGAGGTGAACGAAGTACCTTTACTATAAGTGCATCTTTTGGTGCTATATCATCAGTATATACAGGTTTTCCTGTAACAAGTGACATTGCATCTTTTTTCATAACACGATTATTTACAAACTTCATGGTTTACTGTCTCCTTATTTCTATCTAAATATTTTTTTATAGCTCTTAATTGACCTTGATATCCTGTACATCTACATAGATTTCCTGCTAAATACTCTTTTATTTCTCTTTCTGTTGGATTTTCTAGTTCATCTTCCATAGCAAGAACATTCATTATAAATCCTGGAGAGCAATATCCACATTGTTCAGCTCCTTCTTTAGCTAAAAATGTCCCAAAATCTATAGCTCTATCTTGAACTCCTTCGAGAGTTACTACATGTTTATTATTTATTTGAGCTGCAAGTGTTGAACATGAAAGAACTGGCTTTTTATCTACCCAAACTGTACATAGACCACAGTTTGCAGTTTCACATCCTCTTTTAACAGAATAACAACCCTTACTTCTAACATATTCAAGTAATAATATATCCGGTTCTATTTCATCTTTTATCATTTTTCCATTTAACCAAAACTTAATTTCCATATCTACATACCTCCAATTTCATTTATACATCTTCTAACTAACACTTTGCATAAATGACTTCTAAACTCTTTACTAGCTCTCATATTACTTCCAAACTCTAATTTAGACTCTACATAATCTGCAAATTTTTCTATTTCTTCTTTTGTAGGCTCATCACTTAGAATATTTTCTTCATCTAATACTAAAGCTGCCTTTTGTGGTCTAGCGCCAACTGCCACTTCAAATTTATCGTCTATTTTTGATACTGCACAAGTAAGTACAGGGAAGTCTGTAGATATATTCCTATGAGACATATAACTTATTTTTCTATTGTCTTTTTTTATTATAATTTTTTCTAATATATCACTATCATAAGGCATATTCACAAATTCTTTCATTGGAATTATTCCACCTTTATAAAGTTTTACATAGCTGTCTAAAGCTAATAAACATGTAAGAGGATCTGAGAATCCAAATCTTGAAAATATACTGCCACCTACAGTTGCACAATTTCTAAATTGGACTCCAACTATACTTTTTACACAATCTTTTATTGCATTATTAAAATAATTATTTAATCCCTCATGGACTTCTAAATCTCTAAGCCTTACCATTGCTCCTATTTCAAAACACTCATCATTTTCTTCTATTTTATCTAAATTTAAATTAGATAAATCTATAGCCGTTTGAATAGTTTTTTTACCCATCTTCATCCATAAAAGTCCGCCTAATACATTCGCCTTTTTACTTTTATTTAATTTATAAGCTTCTTCTAAGCTATCTACAACAACATATTTTTTAATTGTAAACATTAAATCCTCCTACTTTCTAAATGTATTTACATAAAAAAAGACAAACCCATAAGTCTGTCTATTTTGATAAAAAGAGATACATTAAATTTCAAACGTTCTCTTTCCCCTTATATTTAAATACTACATTTTAACTTCATATCTAAACTTAACTTATTTTACCATAGCATTATACTTACTTCTATCTTATTTTATATATTTAGTAATTTTTATTTTGTATTTATGCTCCAACTTTTTGTGCGTCTTTTTGTTCATTATTTTTAGGCAAAATTAAATTTAAAACAGTAGCCACAACAAAAGTCATTATTATCCCATTTTCTGCAAATATATTAGATACCCAAGCTGGACATTGTGATAAAACTTCTGGAACATTTCCAATTCCAACACCTATTCCTATAGCCAAAGCTACTATAAGACTATTTCTTGCATCTAAATTTTCTCGAGATAATGATTGTATCCCACTTACAAGTATCATAGAGAACATTATAACCGCGGCTCCACCTAATACTGATTGAGGCATAACTGAAAATAATGCACTTAATTTAGGACAAAATCCGCATAAAATTAAAAATAGCGCACCTGTCATTATTACGAATCTATTTACGATTTTAGTAACAGTTACAAGACCTACATTTTGGCTAAAAGATGTATTTGGTAATATTCCAAATACAGCGGCAACTAAACTACCTACTCCGTCTGCCATAACACCACCAGATAATTCTCTATCAGTAGCTTCTCTATCAAGTCCACCATTTGTTATTCCTGATATATCTCCAACAGTTTCTACTGTAGTAGCTATAAACATAATACCCATAGCTATTATAGCTTCCATATTAAATTCAAATGGAACTACCATTGGATGTGGTAAAGAAAACCAAGCACTTTCTCTTACTTGAGTAAAATCTACCATATTCAAACATATAGCTAATATGTATCCAACTATTATACCTATTAATATAGATGAATCATTTAAAAATCCTTTAAATTGTTTTAGTATTAATATTACTATTATAACTGTTGTTCCTACTAAAAGATGGTTTAATGAACCGAAGTCTTTGGCTCCTGCTCCTCCACCAAAATACTTAATTCCAACTGGTAATAAAGATAATCCTATAGATATTATAACTAGACTTGTAACGATTGGTGGGAATAGCTTTTTAAGTGGTTTTATAAAAAAACCTAAAACTAATTCTATTATACCTCCAACTAATGTAGCACCTATTATAGAACCATAACCATACTGTGCTCCAATTGCTTGAGCTGTACCGATAAATCCTGAACTTGTACCCATTACTATAGGAAGTTTTGCCCCGATTGGTCCTATAGGGTATAACTGAACTAATGTAATTACTCCTGCTACAAACATAGAGTTTTGAATAAGCATTGATCTTAAGCTAGAATCTATATTTAATAAACCACACACTATTATAAGTGGCGAAATATTTCCTAAAAACATTGCAAGAACATGCTGTATACCTAGAGGTACTGCTCTTTTAAGCTCTACTCTTCCATCTAATTCGTAAATTGACCCTTTTTTTTTCATAATACGCTCCTTCTTAAATATTTACTAAATACTTCGAAATAACTTCTACTAAAATATACCACATACACAAACGTATTTCTATATTTTTTTTATATTTTTCGTATTTTTTTACACTAAATTGCATTTTTACGCTATATTTTACAAATCCAATTCGTGTTTTTATTTAATTTTGCTCTTATTTTAATTATTTTTCAATTAAATTTCCACTTAATAGTTTGGATATTAATTAAATTTAAGGTATAAAAATATTGATAAAATCTTCAAAAAGTATTATGATGAATTTTATATACAGTAATATCTAAATAAAATGAAGGGGGTAGTTTATGAGTAAAAAAAGAACACTGCAAAATAACTTAAGTTATGCTCTTAGATATATGTTTGATAATTATGGTATGAATATTTTCCTAGATTCTCAAAAATTTTTAATTACTCTAGATAATTTAATACCTACATTACAAGAAGAGTTATCTTTAGTTAAGTTTGCAATTGAAAAAAATGCAATCTCTACAATATTAAACGCTCACAATCAAAGAGATGTAGATAGAAACTTTGCTTATTTACGTGCAAAGACTATTCTTACAAAAAATGGAGTCGCAGAAAAAGGTGCAATATACATACTAGATTGTTTTTTATACGCGCTTGACTGGGTAGATGACTTCCCTGATTATGAAGATTTATCAGACGAAGACTTTAAAATTTCTGAAGTTATTAGTGAAGAAGAAAAAAATAAAGCATTTGACAAAAAGCTTAGTTCACAAGCTCACAACAAAAATAAACCAATTATATCATTAAACAAACAAATGCCTACTGAAACTAATGAAAATAAAACTTCACAAGTCGAACCTACTCATTTTGAAGAAAAAAATTTATCTTCTACTGAAAAAGAGCCTGTAGAAAGTACTCTAGACCAAGATGATACTCAAAAATTAGATATCCATAGAAATAATCCAGAATCAGAATCTAATTCAAAATATTACTTAAATCATAATTTTGAATATAAAGACCAATATGATGACTACGATGATGAATATGAATCTGGTCCTAATTTCAAAAAAATATCATTAATAATTGCATCTATACTTGTTTTAGGTTGTATAGGATTCTTTATGTTCAAAAATTTAACTACAGAAGCCCAAGCAGTTGTATCCGGTGTTTCTATAACTACAGAATACCAGATAGAAGACGGTGTTTACGTATTACCTATAAATAAAGAAACTGATTTAAATGTTATAATACAAAGCAGTAATTCAAAAGAGTTAGATTTATCTAAATTAAGCTTTAAAATAGATGACGAATCTATTTGTACACTTAAAAATGATGATAAAAAATGTACTATCACAGGTTTAAAAGAAGGTAAAACTAAATTAGTAGTAATTTATAATAATGAAATTGTAGATTCTATAGATTTATCTTTCAAAGAATTTGTAGATGATAAAAATACAGTTAACTCTAATACTGAAGAACAAGATTCTAAAACTGAAAGTAATACGAAAAAAGAAAACAGTACTACAATAAATAAAAATAACAATAGTACTACAGGTGGCAACAGCAATAATAATAATAGTAGTAATAATGGAAATGGTAATAACAACAGTAATAATAATACTAACAACAACAACAATAATAGTAACAATAATAACAACAATAATAATAAACCAAATCCAACACCTACTCCTGAGCCTACGCCAACACCTGACCCAAATCCAACGCCTACTCCGGATCCTACACCGACTCCAGATCCGACTCCGACTCCAAATCCGGATACACAGTCAAGTAGTGAGTTGTAAAACAAAAATTCTCTAGATAATATCTAGAGAATTTTTTAATTTCTTATTATGTTATAAAAATAATTGTTATGTGAAATAATAACTCTATAATAAAAAGTAAAGGAGTTTATTATGCCTAACGAAGATACAATTAACTTACTAAAAGAATGTGACGCAGGTTGTAAGATGGGTATTGATTCTATCGAGCAAATCCTAGATAAAGTAGAAAATAAAAAGCTATACGATATTATAGTAAAATACTTAAATGATCACCAAAAACTTCAAAATAAAATAACTGATAAATTAAATGAATTTGGATGTGCAGAGGAACAACCTAGCACTATGGCTAAAGCTATGAGCCATATGAAAATAAATTTTAAACTTATAAAAGGTGAACACGATAAAGAAATCGCTGATTTAATGACAGAGGGATGTAATATGGGTATAAAATCTATAAATAAATATATGAATCAATATCCAACTGCATTAGAATCTATAAAAGGACTATGCTATGATTTAGCAGAACTTGAAGAAAATTTTGCAAAAGATATAAGACATTATTTATAAATTTTCATTTAAACACCCTAAAAAGTAGATTTATTTTAAACATATTTAAGGAAATCATATTTATCCACAATATTACAATAAAAAATGCCAAATATTATATGTTATATGGCATTTTTTATTGTCAAAAATTATAGCTCTGAAATTTCCATAAGCCTTATATATATTTTCTTTATTCTCAAGTTTATATATTCAATATATCCCCTTTTCATAATCCAGTCATTTACATCCATCTCATCAAATAAATCTTCATATTTCTCTCTTAAATACTCTATATTATCACTATGCATATTTAACATATATTCATATAAAAACTCATATGCATTTTTGTATGTAAATACATCAGTTTCTGAATTATTGACAGTAACTATCAATAACTGTCTTTTTTCATCTATATCAAACTCTGTTTTGTCCATCTCAAAACTCCCCATTTGACTTATTAATTTATCTACCTCTTCTAATAAATCTCTAGATTCTTTCAATAATTCAATCTCTATCATAAAATCCCCCTAAAATTTTTATATAATTAAAGGCACAATATAAATTATATATTGTGCCTTATGTGTGCAAAATTAAATTTTAATTTTATATAATTTTAATTTTTTCCCTTTGTATTACTTGTAATTTATAAATTTTAATTTGTCAAAAAATATATGTGGTTTAAATGTTATATTTTAATTTGTGAATTGTTATATTCATTTATACCTCAAGTATACTAAAGATAGTATTTTAATTTGCACACATATTTATTAAAAGAATAAAAATTCTATTAATCTATATCTATTAAAATCTCATTATTAGCTTTATTTAATGCAATTTCAAGCTCTAAGATTTCTTCATTTCTATCTTCTAAATACTTTTTCAACTCTTTTTTATTAAAATTAGGTTCTTTAACTCTATAATAAACAGAAGTTGCCGCTGCATCTACTTTTCTTTCTTTTGATGATTTAACACCATCTAAAATATTTTCAAAATTATTGACTTGCTCTCTTAGATATTTAATTCTATTTAATGTGCCTTGAAGGCTTAGCTTACCATTTTTTGTTTCTATATAATTTTCATTATTTGCCTTAGATATATTAGTTTTTATTGTAGAAATCTCTTGACCTAATTCTATTATAAGCTCAAATTCTCTATTAAAGTCGACAACCTCATTACAATCATATCTAGTTCCATCTGATTCTAATATATACTCTTGTACTATATTTTCAAGTCTCATCATAGTATACATTTTATCTCTGTATATTCTCTCTAATTCAGATACTCTTAACATTGCTTGACTTATTGTACTTCTTTCCATAATATATTCCTCCACAAGTTTTAAATTATTTTTTCTTAAAAACGTATGTAATTCCTATTATAAATAAAATTGTAAGTAAATAAGATAATATATAATTATAGCTACTAGTTGCCTGTGATAATAATATTAAAATAATTGCAACTAATTCTAAAGATGAAAATAATATATTCTTAGCTATTTCAACAAATAGCCCGAAAAATATCCATACTATCTTCATATCCCCACTTACATTATTAAATCCATTTTTATAATCTAAAATAGTGCCTGTAATAATATTTCTAAAATAATTTCCAAATACAACTACTCCATTTTTAATTCCTTCAACTAATCCTAAATCATTTTTTAATTCAAATCCTACATTTTGTTTATAACTTGTTATATATTGATTTGAAATATTCTCTAATCTAGTTAATGAAGTATATCTATTTAACCTACTAGAATTAAAGATTTTACTTTGACCTGTATAGTTAACAGTAAGTGGCATAAATAGAGAACAAATTAATAAAATCAATATCAAAAATATAATTGGTTTCTTTTTCAAATTAAATTTCCCCCTATTATTTTACATGTTTATAATTATATCATAAGTTATT
>OLRJ01003511.1_pt1 | contig 10304 bp, 9 predicted proteins | sample 1672741 | NCBI WGS metagenome assembly OLRJ01 (sample SAMEA3136719, study PRJEB25190) | human gut metagenome | biome: human gut; feature: human-associated habitat; material: faeces | place: Austria | collected 2013
TTTTATCCGTTGGAGGAATAGCCGGAATCTTCTGGTACACCAAAAAGAAAAATCACGAGGAATAAGAAAAATGGACTGTCACGTTTGTGGCGGTCCTTTTTTCTTGCAAAAAAATTGGAAGTGGAGGAAATTTATGAAGCAGGTAAAAGAAATGGGGATTGTAGCGGTGTGCCTTTTGCTGCTTGGGTTTGGTATCTGTATGGGAGCTGGGACGTTTCTCATGTATAGGGACGGAGAGCAGGAATATGACACCCTGCGGGAATACGTTGCCGTGGAGGAGCCAAAAGAAAGGAAAGATGGAGAAACACCGGAGGAAAACCAGGAAGAAACGGTTACCGTGGATTTTGAAGCCCTAAAAAAAATAAATCCAGAGATCATTGCCTGGATACGGATCCCGGACACCAGGATTGATTATCCGGTTGTGCAGGGAACTGACAATGAATATTATCTGAAGCATACCTTTAAAAAGACGGAACATGTGGCAGGAAGTATTTTTCTGGATAAAGATAATAGTCCGGATTTTACCAACCGTAAAACTATTCTATACGGGCATAATATGAAAGATGGCAGCATGTTTCAGGGGCTGCATAAATATGAAAGTGAATCGTATTTACAGGAGCATAATAAGGTATATCTGTATTTACCAGATGGGGAAGCCTTAACCTATACCGTCATAAAATGTGGCTATGTAAAAGCGGATAGTGATACCTTCTGGCTGGGAGAACAGGTGGAGACCAGGACACTTTTGTTATCCACCTGCGGCTCTGATTCTTCAAAACGGCTAGTGCTTTTTTGTGAACTGCCAGAGAAAGGTGAAGAGTCAGAGACAAATGGTGAGGATATAAGTATAGAAGTCTTTTAATTGCAGGAAGTTAAAATGCCATCTTTGATAGCAAAATTATCAAAGATGGCATTGTTTAGAAAGTGAAACTTAATTCGAGTTATTATGGCGTTTCCATATTTGCAGAAAAGGAAGTTATGGTCTCTGATTGCTTTGTGTGAAATTTTAACTGATTTTCAATATCACGTCCAGCGTACATTACTCTAAGAATTGTTACGACTTTCTTATTGGAATCAGGAATATAAAATATCACATAATTATCTACAGGTAATACACGAAGTCCACGACTTTTCCATGGTTCATTTTCATATTTTCGATACCGTTCTGGCATAATATCCAGACTTAAAATCTGTTCTTCAAGACGATCAAGCTGTCCGCTTGCATTTTCAGGGGATTGCAATTCAAATGCAATATATTCAAAAATCCCTCTTAAATCGTTGTCAGCCTGTTCAGATAATTCAACCTCATAGATCATATGCCATAATCATTGCGGATATCTGCAAAGGCTTTTTTCGCATTTTTAGCCCGTCCAGCTTGCATATCCGAATATCCTTTCTCCAATTCTTCATTGAATTCTGTTTCAGATAATGTATGAATGTCAACTGGTCTTGAAGATGGTAATTTCACTTCAAATGGAAGTCCCCTCTGTAAAATAATCTGTTTATAAAACATATTAATAGCACTGGAAGCTGGAATTCCAAGCGTAGACAAAATGTTTTCTGCTTTTTCTTTTACATCTGGTTCGATTCGTGCATATAAATTTGCTGATTTTGCAGTCATATAGATCCGCTCCTTTCAAGAGAAATAAGATATCTATAGTTATTATACACAAATGTCAGTACAATAGCAATACAATCTTGGGATTGAATCAGGTATAAATGGTGAATAGCTACTGTTCTGGAGACGATAAGATATATAGCAGAATATCTTCTTGACTATGATATATATCGCGATATGTACTAAACATAGAAAAGGAGCTTTGCTATGATGACAGCAAAATTGTTTGAAGATGCAGTGCAGAGTGCAACGGTGGAATCTGTTCATGCAGATTATATCATTACAAGAAATTTGAAAGATTTTACCAAAAGTAAAGTTATGGCATTTACACCAACCGAACTTTGGGCAAGAATTTGACTCTTGTGGTAAAAATGAAAAACATATTGTTTATAACACAAAATACAGAAAATGAATTATAACACAAAATACAGAAAATGAATTGTTGACGCATACTATATCTTGTGTTATTATGATTTTGAGATTTGTATTTGTACCTGTAAAACAGGTAAGAATTTTTGGTTTCGGAGAAGCCCGAAAGAAAAATATGAGGAACATGGTTCCTGCCTTTTGTGAGAAATTAGGTCATTTAGAATGAAACGTTCTAAGTGGCCTTTTTTTATTGCAAAAAAACAAATACGAATCAACATCTTGAAAGGAGGAAAAATAAAAAATCCAAAAGAAAGGAGACTGGAAGAACTGGTAAGAGTAAAAGAAGGAAAATGATAACGGACATTTGGGATTCATTCTGAATGTTTTTTGTTATCGAATCAAAAACAACAAGGAGTGTGCACATGAATAAGTCTATATTTATCGGACGGATGGCAACGGATCCAAAGGTGATGTCTTCAGCGGGAAAAAAGACAGTCGCGTATTTTCGGATTGCGGTTGAGCGAAATTTCAAGCAGGAAGGAGCTCCGAATGCTGATTACTTTAGCTGTGTCACATTTGGGGAAAGAGCTGAGTTTGTAGCAAAGTATTTTTATAAGGGCAAAAAAATCGCTTTAGAGGGCGAGATGCATAATGATAACTATACAGGTAATAGTGGCGAAAAAGTATATGGTATGAGACTGCTTGTAAACGACATTGAGTTTGTAGACAGTAAGGACGAAAGTGAAAATGTGAGCCAGAACGGACGTACCAATCGGAATTCCTCACAGCCCTCACGAAATAGTGAATCAAATTCCAATGGACGATCCAGCCAGAATCCAGGAAATTCCTATCAAAATTCGCCATACTACAAAAACACGAACCAGGGGAAAACAAACCGTACAGGAAGTAAACCACAAAGAGCCCAGTCTTCACGCCAGAATTCACAAAAACGCTACAACGTAGATGAGAAATTTATGAATATGGGAAATGAAGAGATGGGAGATTTTTGCTGATAACAAAGGAGAAAAAAATGGAACGAGTAAAAAAATGGTGCCAGGCACACCAAAAAGCCTGCCTGATAACTGGAATTATAGGAATGCTTTTGTCACCCTTTTTATGGCCGCTGTTTTTAGCAGTGATTGTACAGAGTCTGACACTGGGCCTTCCAATTGCAGCAGGTATCTATTGTTACAAATATCTGAATGAAAAAAAGGAGAATCCGAATGAGAATGATGAACAAAAACGCAGCCACCCTGAAACCAAGAAACCAGCTCCCGGTAAAGTACGCGGTCATGCTGAAGCGCCCGGTGGCGTTCAAAAGAGTCCGGATGAAACGCGGTCAGAATCGGTAAAACAGAGGAGAAAGCAAGGAAGAAAACAGGGAAGAAAAAGAGGTGTTTCCGGAGGTGATGGACCAAAATGAAATGTAAAGCAGTCCGGTGTATCTATTACAATGCAGGAAATGGATACACCGTTGCCTCCTATGTGACGGAAGAAACCCTTCCCAAGGAAGTAAGCAGCCAGAAAAATGGCAGATATGGCATGTTTATGGCAATTGGAAATGAGCTTCCGACTGAGGATGGCCTTGAAGTAGAACTGAACGGAACCTGGAAAGACGGAAAATTTGGAATGCAGTATAAGGTTTCTTCTTTTCAGATTGTATTACCCACGAGCACAGAAGGAATCAAGGCATACCTGGCCTCTGACCTTATTAAGGGAATCGGGCCAGTGCTTGCCGAGCGGATTGTAGACCGTTACCAGGAAAATACGTTTGAAGTTCTTGAAAAAAATCCTGAGAAGTTACTGGAAATCAAAGGCATTACCCGAAAAAAGCTCTCAGAGATTCTGGAAGGATACCGTGGCAGCGAGACTTTGCGGCAGTTAATGGTGACCTTATCTCCCTTTGGGGTGACACCAAGGAAGGTGGCGCAGATCCAGGAACACTTTGGAAATGCAGCCCCACTCATCATTCAGAACACGCCATTTCGTTTGTGCGAGATTCCTGGGTTTGGATTTCTAACGGTGGATCCGATTGCGGTAAAAGCAAAGAATTTTAAGCCAGATGAGCCTATGCGGATCAAAGCAGCGATTCTTCATATTATGTCGGAAGCAGAAGGCGAAGGCCATCTATACCTGACTTGTGAGGAAATCTTAAAGCGGACAGCCCTGCTTTTAAATCATAAAAAGGAAACCGGACTGGTGCCAGAAAGAGCCATCCGGGATGCCGGAAATGAAATGATCCGTAAGGATGGGACCCTGGTGTGTAGTGATGGCGGATTTTATTTAAAGAATAGTTTTCGTGCAGAACTTGGAGCCGCTGCATCTCTGGTTAAACTGATCCTGCGAGGTGGGACACAAAGTTATCAGGTGGACTCCATTATAAGCAGCATTCAGAAAAAAGAGAAGATTCTACTAAATGTCAGGCAAAAAGAAGGAATTTTAAGAGCATTTCAATATCCGGTTACCATCATTACCGGAGGACCTGGACGTGGAAAGACGACAGATATCAGCTTTATCATTGAGGTAGAGAAAATTCTTCATAAGAACGCGGAGATACTGTTATGTGCTCCAACTGGTCGTGCCAGACGAAGGATGAGTGATTGTACTGCTTATCCCGCTCTGACGATTCATAAAGCAATTGGGTTAAAAGGAGAAGCGGGTGAGGAAGAATGGGACGAAGAGAGTATGCTGGAGGCATCTCTTATCATTGTGGATGAGTGCAGTATGATCGACATGCCACTTATGGATAAGTTTTTGTCTCGGGTGCCTATTGGAACCCGCCTGGTATTCTTAGGCGATAAAGACCAGCTGGAATCAGTGGGACCGGGAAATGTATTTAAAGAGATGATCGAGTCCGGTGTGATCCCAGTTACAATACTAACAGAGAGCTTCCGTCAGGAAGGAAAATCCACGATTATTCAGAATGCGGATAAGATAAACGAAAGGAAAACCAATCTGTTTTTTGATGATACGTTCCAGTTTTATCCGGCAAAAGATGATGAAGAAGCAGCTGAAATTATCCAGAAGCTCTACCGGGAAGAACTTCAAAAAAACGAAAACCGGGTAGAAGGGGTTCAGGTGCTCTCCCCGCTTCGAAAGGATACGAAGGTAGGTGCAGATGCATTAAATCCTGTCCTTCGGGATATCGTGAATCCGAAGCGGTACGGTTATCCGGAAATTAAGAATGGATCGACTACATATCGGGAGAGAGATCTCGTTATGCAGCTGAAAAATGAGGAAGATGTGGCAAACGGTGACGTGGGAGAAGTCCTAAATATCTATAAAGCAGACGGGAAAAGCAGGATGCGTGTAGATTTTGGGGATGGAAAAATCATGGAATATACCGAAGGGGATATATGGCCGTTAAATCTGGCTTACTGTATCACCGTCCATAAGGCACAGGGCTCGGAATATCCAGTGGTGATCCTGCCGATGCTCACCTGTTTTTATCGGATGCTGCGGAAAAATCTTTTCTATACCGCAGTCACAAGAGCAAGGCGTGGGGTGAAAATAGTAGGAAGTAAAAAGGCAATGGTAATCGCAATCAATAACGATACGGTGAGCAAACGAAATACCATGTTTGGTTACCGGATCAAAAAGATTTACAAAGCTTACCTGGAACAGGAAAAGAAATCAGCATAACAAAGATCAGCAGGATATGAGACGCAAAATGCTCATACCCTGCTTTTCCATATGGAGGAATCAAAATGCCAGAAATCTGTTTTTATGAACCATGGACCTATCAATTGGCATTGCCGGAAAAAATTGAGGCATATTTAAAGTTTGCAAAGAAAAAAAGAATCAGCTATGAAGCGGAAGACTGCTCCAGATATAATACGCGGACAAATGGAAAATCTGCAAAGCTTCATCCGCCTACTTTGGCTGCTATTTTTAAGCTTTTTGGAATGAAAGAGAAAGAAGAAGGTGCTGCCGGAATTCAGCTGGCAGAAAAGTCTGTTCGTTATTTTTGCCTGGAATACCCGGTGGAGAAGGAACTTTGTGTCATGACATACAATTATCAAAACGGAAGATTCTGTGGAATTAGAAAGAAAAATGATCCCGCAGGAGAAACAACAAAGATGCCTGGCGTTTTAAAGGGAAAATCTACCGGGGAGGAGTATCTTGCAATGCTTGTCTATGCAAGTATAGTTCCCGAAAGCCAGTATTACGACGATGAGTTTCATACCTGCTTTGATGAACTGAAACGTGCTATAAAAGCAGGACTGGCGGGGCAGGCACTCAAAATGTCTTTTCGCTGCTGCGATAACCTGTATCTGCGGATGACTGCCACAACGGAGGATGCCATTTCTTTTGACCGGAACCAGTTTGCGGAAGGAAAACTGAAGGATAGTTTTCACCCCTTTGACCTGAACTCCGGAATTTATGCGCCAAATGCCTGTATAATTGGTACTTTTAAGGTGCTGGGAGTAAAAGGGAGGAAGAAAGGTGCTGCTATTTCGGAGTTAAAGATGGAGTATGCAGGACATTTTAATTGCCGGCATAGTGAAAAAGAGAGGATTCCCACGCTTCCAGAGGATTACATTGTGAGCCAGGAGGTGGAAGAAATCCTGGAAATGGTCGTTCATACCCCGGCAAGGCTTTTTATGATGACGGGGGAAGCGGGAACTGGAAAAACCACAGATGCCAGGATGATCGCACAGATATTAGGTCTTCCCTATTATGTATTTACCTGTGGGCCTGGTACAGACGAGCTGGAGCTTCTTGCAAGTACGGTTCCAAACATGGGAACGAAAAAGAAAACGCTTCCAGTGCTTCCAGTCTTTTACGACCTTCAGATGGATCCAGCTTCCGCACTTTGTGTACTTAGCGGAACCTATGAAGAGGGCATTTCAGAAGAAGCTGCATTTGAAAAACTTTTGCGCCTTGCTTATGAAAAAGGATATGAAAGTGCAAGGGCAGAGAAGGATTTTTTGTTGCGGGAATCAGAGATCATCAAAGCGTGCCGTCTTCCTTCCGTTTTGGAAATTCAGGAGCCGTCCATGATTGAAAAACCAGGAACGCTTACAAGACTGAACTCCCTTTTTGATGACGGAGCGGTGACGGATCTGATTAATGGGGAAAAAATAAAGAGAAATAAAGATACCATTGTGATTATGACTACAAACCTGGATTATGTGGGCTGCGGAAATTTTAACCAGTCGGTATTATCCCGTATGAGCATGATCCAGCCCAAGCAAAATCTCACAGAAGAGGAAATGAAGCGGCGGGTTATTGCACGTACCGGATATGGGGATGAGAAAGGTTTAAACTTTATGGTTTCGGCCGTTCAAAAAATCCATGCTTATTTGAAGGAAGAAGATATTCAGGATGGTGTGTGCGGCTATCGGGAACTGGAAAACTGGGTGCGTACCTTTCAGGCAATTAAAGATGTCAGGCGCGCGGCACAGGTTGCGGTTATCAGTAAAGCCACAATGGAGCCGGAGGAACAGGAACATCTGATGAAGACCTATGTGGAACCGTATTGTTAGAAACAGGAGAATCGAAATGAAGGATACTTATAGAGAGCGGATCAAGGAAGAACAAAAAAAGTTAAGCCCCAGTCAGGTCTTTTTTTCAGAAGGTTACCGGAAACTTTTTCGGGACCTTGCAAATGAAGTGGCAGGGGAAAAACTGGAGCAGCTGCTTTTGTACCAGAGTACAGAAGACGGACTGGCAGGCTGGAATGATGGGAAACGAATCGGCATCAACATTGGCAATCTCATCACAGGCAGCTTTTTAGAACTGGAACAAAAAAGTGACAGCCTGATCGGGATATTAGGACATGAATGCGGCCATGCCAGATTTACGGATTCTGTACTTCGGAAAGTCTATGTGCAGAACATGCTGGCAGGCGTCTGGTATCCGGATGCACCAGAGCCGGAAAACGAGGACGAAGAAAAAGCCCTGAATGAGATGGATACCTGTCTGGCCGGGAAAAATCCAGTGGTGGTTCCCCTTCTGACAGAATGTGCGTCTTATATCAGCAACCTTTTAAATGATGTGTACATAGAGGAAAAGATGTGCAGCCTGTTTCCTGGAAGTATCAAAAAAGGAATTCTGATCAACCGGAGACGAAACGTGGAATGGATTCCCCCGTTAAAAGAACTGCTAGAGGGAAATTCAGATCCGGTTTCTGTTTTTTTAAAGGTACTTGTACAGTATGCCCTCCGGGGATATGCCAATTCCTGGAATATGGAAAGCTGTGAGATGCTGGATACCTTAAATGAAGTGAAGCAGTTTGTGGATCTGTCGGTGACAGCGGACAGTGATCTGATCCGTTACCAGGCCACCAACCAGATTCTGCTTAAGATGTGGAAGTATTTTCGGAATCTTTTGGAAGAACTGAAGCAGGAATGCAAGGAACCAGAAGAAAACGAGGAAGAGCCACCGCAGGAGGAAGAACCGTCGGAAGCAGAAATGTCTCAGGAAGAACCGTCGGAAAAAGAACCGGCAGAAGTGGACGAGCCACCGGAGGAACCGTCGCAGAAAGAACCACCGCAGGAAGAACCGGCAGAAGAAAAATCAGCAGGGGAAGAAAATTCTACAGAGGAAGATAGAAAAGAGGCATCCCAGGGAAATGGAAAATCCATGGGAGAAGAGGAAGAAGAATCCTCCACAGAAGAAACGGAATCCAAAGGGGAAGAAGAACCTGTAAAAAAAAGTGATACTTCTGGAGATAACAACCGGGAAGCTTCTAAGCAGACCGGGGAGGAGTCTCCAAATTCTTCAGAGAAGGAAAATAAATCAGAAACGGTATCTGAGAAAGCTTCTTCAGAAGAGAAATCTAAGGAAGCTGTAGGCGGTAAAGAAGGTCCAAAAGATTTTTCTTCGGATTCCTCCGATGAGGATCTTCCGACAGATGTATCCGGAAATGGAAAGGACGAGGCGAAAACCGGGAAACAAACAGAAGAACTGACGGAAGAACAACTAAAAAAGCTGGAGGCAGCTATGGGGGAGTATCTAAAAGAACTGACCGAAGATCTTCCCAAATTTATTCAGGAATCGGAAGTGGATGAGACTGCCTTACCGGAACTTGAAAATGCCACGGTGGTCCAGGTTTCGAAAGAGGATAAGGAAGAACGGGAAGGCGCAGATGAAAAATCTGACCTGATACTGCAAAAAATCCTTTTGGATTTAGTATCAGAAACCGTGGATCAGGATATGGGAGTAGAAGCCCAAAACCGTCTGCAGGAGGAACTGGATGGGATGGAATTTGAAGCAGCCCATAACATGGTAAAAAAAGAGGTTCTGTATAAGAACACCTTCACAGAAACAGAAAAAAGCTGGCTGTCTGCATATGAAGCTTCGGCAAGAAAGGTAGAAAAAAGGCTTCGGACCAGGCTTCTTCCAATCCTGGAAAACCAGAAGGAACGGACGGAACGTCGGATGTATCTTGGAAAAAAGCTGGATATGCGTGCCATTGCAGATCCAGGCGGTGCCGTATATAAGCGGACATTTCCAGGAAAGAAAACAGATGCGGTGGTCTGCGTGTTGGTAGATAATTCTGGCTCCATGATAGGTCATCGTATAGAAGCAGCCAAGGTAGCAGCCCTCACCTTATACGATTTTTGCAGGAAAGCCGGAATCCCCATTCTGGTTTACGGGCACCATACGGATGGTTACGATCATCGTGATCCAAGTGAGGAAACCGTTTATTTTCACAGTTATGCAGAGTTCGAGGAAGACAGAAACGACCGTTTGCGGATCATCACTATGGAAAACGATGGCAGTAACCGGGACGGGGCAGCCCTTCTATTTATGGCAAATAAGCTTTTAAAACGTCCGGAAAAACAAAAACTGTTGTTCCTTATCAGTGACGGACTGCCAAATGCAACCCGTTATTTTGGAAGCTATGCCACAGCAGACTTAAAAAAGATTAAGGAAAAACTTGGAAAGAAAGGAATTTTGTTTCAGGCAGCAGCGATTGGCTGGGATAAAGAAGCTATCCGGAAGATTTATGGAAATGCCTATCTTGATATATCAAGCTTAGAGCAGCTTCCCATCCGACTGACAAAGCAGCTGGCAAAATTACTTCGAAGAGTAAACTAAAAGGAGGAGCATGATGCAGCATAAAAAAAGAAAAAAGATTTATTCCGAACAGTTGTTACAGATCCATGAGGATTCAAAAAAGATACATCCGGGAAAGGAAATCTACGCAACCGGGTATGTGATCGAGCTGAAAAAAGATTGTTATTTTGCAGGCTTTCAGGATGGAAAAATTCTGTGCCGCTCATTTGAGTATGCCCGTTATTTTTCTAACACCCACAGTGCGGAACAGTTTGTAAAAGAATATCTTGGATATGCAGGATTAAGATGC
>OLRJ01003515.1_pt1 | contig 10299 bp, 9 predicted proteins | sample 1672741 | NCBI WGS metagenome assembly OLRJ01 (sample SAMEA3136719, study PRJEB25190) | human gut metagenome | biome: human gut; feature: human-associated habitat; material: faeces | place: Austria | collected 2013
TGCACTCCTTGTACACGGCCATGGTGGCGGGGATGATGATGCCGCGCACGCCCTTGGCGATGTGCTTGCCTTTCAGCACCTCGTAGGCGGCCTGCATATCCTCGATGCGGCCGTTGGTGCAGGAGCCGATGACGATCTGGTCGATCTTGATGTCCTTGCCCTCCTTAGCCAGGTGGGTGTTCTCCGGCAGGTGCGGGTAGCTGACGGTGGGCTCCAGCGTGGTCAGGTCGATGGTGACGGTACGCTCGTACTCGGCATCGGGATCGGCTTCGTACTTGACCCAGGGGCGCTGGCTGCGGCCCTTCAGGTAGGCTTCAGTGATTTCGTCTACCGGGAAGATGCCGTTTTTGGCACCAGCCTCGATGGCCATGTTGCAGATGCAGAGGCGGTCTTCCATGGTCAGGCTCTTGACACCCTCGCCCACGAACTCCAGGCTCTTGTACAGCGCGCCGGAAACGCCGATCTCACCGATCAGGTGCAGGATGACGTCCTTGCCGGTGACGGGACGCTGGATGGCGCCGGTCAGCTCGACCTTGATGGCGGCGGGCACCTTGAACCAGGCCACGCCCTTGGCCATGCCGGCGGCCATATCGGTAGAGCCAACACCGGTGGAGAACGCGCCCACCGCGCCGTAGGTGCAGGTGTGGCTGTCGGCACCGATGATGCAGTCGCCCGCGGTCACGATGCCCTTTTCGGGCAGCAACGCATGCTCGACGCCCATCTCACCGACATCGTAGAAGTTGAGGATGTCGTATTTGTCAGCGAACTGGCGGCACTGCTTGGATTGGGTGGCGCTCTTGATGTCCTTGTTGGGTACAAAGTGGTCCAGCACGATGTTGACGCGGGTGCGGTCAAACACCGAGTCAAAACCGGCCTTCTCAAACTCGTTGATAGCCACCGGGGTGGTGATGTCGTTACCCAGCACGATGTCGAGCTTGGCGTTGATGAGCTGGCCCGCGGTCACGGCTGCTTCTCCGCAATGCGCGGCCAGGATCTTCTGTGTCATGGTCATTCCCATGGTGTTTCCTCCGTTTTAAAAGCCCTTATTTATTATTGATCGCACTCACCAGCGCCTTGATACCGGCTACGATGATGTCGGTATGGGTGCCGCAGCCCCAGGTCTCCTCACCAGAGGCCCATTTCAGGCCGACGTAGGAGCAGGCACGGGAGTCAGTGTCGGAATCCAGCGCGTGTTCGCTGTAATGTATCAGGGTGAAGTGCATGCCGGTCTGCTGCTCGATGGCGGTCGCCACGGCATCCAGGCGGCCGTTGCCTGTGGCGGAGCACTTGGTCTCCTTGCCGTTGACCGACAGTGTGATGTTGGCGGTGATCGTGTTGTCCGCGTTCTGGACGAAGTGTGCTTCGGGGATGTTGAGCGGGCTGTTGTGGTTGAGATAGGCAGTCTCAAAGACGTACAGCACTTCCTTCACGCTCAGTTCGCGATGCTCGCGGTCGCTGACATCCTTGACGCGGTAGCCCAGATCCTCGCGCATCTTCGGCGGCGGGTTATAGCCGTAGTTCTGCTGCAGCAGGAAGCCGATGCCGCCCTTGCCGCTCTGGCTGTTGATGCGGATGACGTCGGCATCGTAGGTACGGCCAATATCGTGCGGGTCGATGGGGATGTAGGGGCAGGTCCACTCATACAGTTTCTTTTCCTTGCGCCAGGTCATGCCCTTGGCGATGGCGTCCTGATGGCTGCCGCTGAAGGCCGCGAACACCAGGGCACCGGCATACGGCGTGCGCTCGTAGACGTGCATGCGGGTCACGCGCTCGTAAATCTCGCAGATCTTGGGCATGTCGCTGAAATCGAGGTGCGGGTCCACGCCGTGGCTGTACATGTTCATGGCCAGGGTGATGGCGTCCACATTGCCGGTGCGCTCGCCGTTGCCGAAGAGGCAGCACTCGATGCGCTGGGCACCGGCCAGCACGGCCAGCTCGGCATCCGCCACGCCGCAGCCGCGGTCGTTGTGCGGGTGGGTGGAAAGAATAACGCTGTCACGATATTTCAGATGGTTGGAACACCATTCGATCTGGTTGGCGTAGATGTGGGGCATGCTCATCTCCACCGTGACCGGCAGGTTGATGATCATGGGGCGGTCCGGCGTGGGCTGCATGATGTCCAACACGGCGTTGCAGACTTCCACGGCGTACTCCGGCTCGGTGCCGGTAAAGCTTTCGGGGCTGTACTCAAACAGGAAGTTGCCCTCGTACTCCTCGCTGAGCTGCTTGACCAGCTTGGCACCGTCGACGGCGATCTGCTTGATCTCCTCTTTGGACTTCTTGAACACCTGCTCGCGCTGGGCGACGCTGGTGGAGTTGTAGAAATGGATGATGGCGCGGGGCGCACCCTTGACGGCCTCAAACGTCTTACGGATGATGTGGTCGCGGCACTGGGTCAGCACCTGGACGGTGACATCCTGGGGGATGCGGTTGCCGTCGATGAGCTTGCGCAGGAACTCGTACTCAGTCTCGCTGGCGGCCGGGAAACCAACCTCGATCTCCTTGAAGCCGATCTTGATCAGCATATCGTAGAATTCCAGCTTTTCGTCCAGGCTCATCGGGACGATCAGGCTCTGGTTGCCGTCGCGCAGGTCCACGCTGCACCAGGCCGGGGCCTTTTCGATGTGGTCCTTTTTGGTCCACTCATACACATGGCCGGGCTCGACCGGTGGCGGATAATACCCTACATGATACTTGGTTGCGTCCATCATAATAAAAATGCCTCCTTCAAAGCTGTGAGGCAACGACACATAATGCAAAGTGCCGAAACAGCGAGCGAGGTATGCCATCTGCTAAGCGAAAAGCGCAGGCAATACTTTGTGTATTGCCGAGCATTTTTGCAACGCAGATGGCATGCCGCAGCCGCTGGGGCGGTGCTTTGCATTGTGGGGAGTTGCCTTGAGGCCTTTGAGGGAGGATAATAAAAAACCGTCCCCCAAAGGCGGATTGCCTTTGAGAGACGGGAGCAAATTTACAGTTGCTGTACCCGCGGTACCACTCTCATTGTCGCTGATGCGACCTCTCTGCACGATCAGCGAGTTTGCGTAAAACAAGCAAACGGCGAATCGCTCCTGCGTGATAACGGTCAGGTGCCGGCCATGCCTACAGCGGGAAACGCTATCAGCATAGCTGCTCCGGGGCCAGTGACGCTATATCTGCCGCACCGTCTTGCACCAACCGACGGCTCTCTGCAACGGAGTGGATATGGCTTTCTCCCCATCTTTGCATTTGAATTAATGAGATTATTTTAGCGGATTTTGCCGGTGGTGTCAACCGGTATTTTGCACAATTCCGGATGTTTTGTTTTAGTAATGTTGCTGAATTATGTTCTGCTGTGGGCTGGTATGCGCCTACTTCCCCTTTCTTTAAAAGTATGGTATAATCACCTTATCTATCTAAACCAAAAGAAAGGACAACTCCATGTTGCTTTCCCAATATAAACCTTTGGCGCAAAAGGCGTACTGCGCGGCCATCGTGCTGCTGCTGATCTTGTCGGAGGTGTTCAGCTCCAATATCCAGGCAGCATTGCCGACTTTCAGCAGCTTGGCCCGCCTGGCTTTGACGGGCGGCGCGGTGGCACTGCTGGGCGTTAAGATTTTTTTACTGACAGATTACGAGGCCCGCTGGCAGCCGATTCTGGCGGCGCTGGTGCTGGCCTACACGGCTTTTGCCACCTGGTACGGCGATGATGTGTGGGTTTTCTTGGCCGCACTGGTAGGGCTGGGCGCGAAAGACATCGACATAAAAGCCGCCCTTCGCGTCTATCTGGCTGCGGCCGTAGCGGGCCTGCTGGTGGTGCAGCTGCTGCACTTTGCTACCCCGCTGATGCCCTACAACTTCTACTGCCGCAACTGGGATTTCGGCTACGGCCACTACAACGGCTTCGGCGCGCGGTTGGCGGGCGTGTTCTTCGCCTGGGGCTGGCTGCGGCACGATAAACTGTGCGCTATCGACTGGATGGGCCTGGCCGCGCTGGCTATTTTTACCTACAAGGTCCCCGGCAGCCGCGGCGCATTCGGCGGTATGGCGGTCATGCTCCTGCTGTTCGCCGTGCAGAAATTCTTCCCCAAGCTGTTTGATAACAAAATTTGGTACGCCTTTGTGCTGGCTGTGCCGGTGGTGCTGGTGGTGTTCAGCCTCTACGCCGGGTACATTTATAACCCCGAGTGGCCCTACGACCACATGGCGATTCTGCTATTGAGCATCTTCCTGTCCGGTCGGTTCGAGATTTGGCACAACGTGTTCTGGGGTTCTCCCCTCACCCTGCTGGGCGGTCTGCCCACTGACGGCGACGAGCACCACGCCATTGACAACACCTTCCTGGCTGTGCCGATGAACAAGGGCATCCTGGGCGCTATTTTGGTGGCGGCGTTCTTCCTGCTGCTGCTCTGGCGGTTAGCCAAAAAGCATCGCTCCACCGAGACGATCTGCCTGCTGGCCTTAACGCTTTATCTGTTCATGGAAAACAAGCCTTTCCTCCTCTCTGCCAATCCGTTCTTACTGTTGGCACCCATCGTGTTTTTTGGCGGGGCTGCGGCAGAGAAAAAGCCGAACAAAACCTGACCTAAACCAAAAAACAGCCCCGCCGTTTGGCGGGGCTGCTGCTGTTTATAAGGGTAAAATCAACGGTTCTGCGGGCCGTTTTTCAGGATGACGTCGTGGCTGCCGCCCTCAACGATAGAGGTAGAGGAAACGACGGTCAGGCGGGCTTTCTCCTGCAGCTCGGGAATGGAGAGCGCACCGCAGTTGCACATGGTGGAGCGCACCTTGTACAGGGTGGTCTGCACGCCGTCGGCCAGGGGGCCGGCGTAGGGCACGTAGGAGTCAACACCTTCCTCGAAGCTCAGCTTCTGGGCGCCGCCCAGGTCGTAGCGCTGCCAGTTGCGGGCGCGGTTGGAACCCTCGCCCCAGTACTCCTTGACGTAGTTGCCGCCCACGCGCAGCTTGTTCGTGGGGGATTCGTCAAAGCGGGCAAAGTAGCGGCCCAGCATGACGAAGTCGGCGCCCATAGCCAGGGCCAGAGTGATGTGGTAATCCTGCACGATACCGCCGTCGGAGCAGATGGGAATATAGATGCCGGTCTCCTTGTAGTACTCGTCGCGGGCCTTGGCAACCTCAATGACAGCGGTAGCCTGGCCGCGGCCAATGCCCTTGGTCTCGCGGGTGATGCAGATGGAGCCGCCGCCGATGCCGATCTTGATGAAGTCAGCGCCAGCCTTGGCCAGGAAAAGGAAGCCCTCGCGGTCGACAACATTGCCAGCGCCGACCTTCACCTTATCGCCGTAGTTCTCGCGGACCCAGGCGATGGTGCGGGACTGCCACTCGCTGAAGCCCTCAGAGGAGTCGATGCAGAGCACGTCCACACCGGCGTCCACCAGAGCAGGCACGCGCTCGGCGTAGTCGCGGGTGTTGATGCCGGCGCCTACGACGTAGCTCTTGTTCTCGTCCAGCAGTTCGTTGATGTTCTCCTTGTGGGAGTCATAGTCCTTGCGGAAGACCATATACTGCAGGTGACCTTCGGCGTCCACCAGGGGCAGAGAGTTGATCTTGTTGTCCCAGATGATGTCGTTGCAATCATGCAGGCTGGTGGTGTCGGGAGCGGTGACCAGCTTGTCCAGCGGGGTCATGAATTCGGTGACCTTGAGGTCCATCGTCATGCGGGACAGGCGGTAGTCGCGGGAGGCAACGATGCCCAGCAGCTTGCCGTGGGCGGTGCCGTCATCGGTGATGGCCACGGTGGAGTGGCCGGTGCGGGTCTTCAGGTCCAGCACATCGCCGAGGGTAGCCTCCGGCGGCAGGTTGGAGTCAGAGGTGACAAAGCCCTTTTTGTAGGCCTTGACGCGGCGGACCATGTCGGCTTCCTGCTCGATGGTCTGAGAGCCGTAGATGAAGGAAACGCCGCCCTGCTTGGCCAGCGCAATGGCCAGCTTCTCGCCGGAAACGGACTGCATGATGGCGGAGACCATCGGAATATTCATTTCAAGGGGGCAATCCTCCTCGCCCTTGCGGTACTTGACCAGCGGGGTCTTCAGGCTGACAGCCGTGGGGACACACTCCGAAGAAGAATAGCCGGGGACCAGCAGATACTCACCAAAGGTGCGGGACGGTTCAGAGAAATAATATGCCATGTTACACGCTCCTGACTCCTACAATTTCTTAATCTTACTGATTAGAAAGATTGTACCACATTCGCGGACAAAATACAAAACCTTTTGGCGAAAATCTTTCTTGCACCGCAAAAAAGAAAGTTGTGGATATTGCACCAAAGATTTTAAGGGAAGTATGACTTTGGCATGCGATGATGGAAATCGCGCGGAAGATGTAGGGGCACGGAACGGCTTTATTCCGTCGTCGTCAGCACCACATCTCCCATCCCGGCGGTCAGGGTCACACGGCGGGCGGTGGTAGGCGTTTGGTTGTAGCTGGTGCCCAGCGCCTTGCCGTTAAAGGCGACCTCGCCCATCGAGGCCTGCAGGTCCAGCGTGTAGTCATCGGCCTTGCCGTCCACCGTCAGGCCAATGTTGCCCATCCCGGCCTTGACGGTGCAGGTCTTGACACTCTCCAGCCGTCCTAGGTCAAAGTTGCCTATGGCAACCTCGGCGGTAAAGCTGCTGCTCTGCACAAGGCCGCCGGTAAAGTTGCCCATCGAGACTGTGGCGTTGAAATTTTCCGCTTCCACCGTGCTGCAGGTAAAGTCGCCCATGGCCAGGTTCAGTTCGATGCTGTCGGCGGTGATGGTCTCATTGTTGTCAAACTCCACATCGCCCATGGCGGAAGTGATGGAGAGCTTTTTAAAGTGGAAGGTTTCTGCATCCGGCACGGACAAAACAAACTCCGGTTCCGGCTCGCTGCTCAAATCGCAGTTGGCAGGCACTTTGTAGCGGATGGTCAGCGGTTCATTCTCAGTGTAGGTAACGTCGAGCCGCTTGTTATACACGTTCTCGCAGTGCAGGGCGGCGCTGGTGGCGCCGGGGTCAATGACGATGGTCAGGCGGCCATAATCAATGTCCAGCACGGCATCCTGCGGGGTGATGTTGTCAAAGGACATGTCTGTCGTGTGGGGGCTGTTGTCATCCACAGCACCGGAGGGGCCTTCGGCGGCGGTACCGTTTTCCTCAACGATTTCACTGTCGGGGGTCGCGGTGGTAGAGGCTGCATCCTGGGGCTGCTCGACGACCGACTCGGCAGCCGAAACGACGAAAGTTTCGGCAGTGTTGGCAATAGAACTGCGGCGCACGCCGAAAAAGCCAATCAGTAAGATGCAGACCACGACCAGCACGGCGGCAAGAGCCAACAACACGCCCATAACCGGCGGGATGGCGGCCGGGCCGTGGAGCTCAGGCTTGGTAGTGGGGGGATTTTCTCCAGTTGGTTGGGGGGCAGCATCCTGCGCGGTGTCGGCAGCGTCGCTGCTCTCCCCTGCTGCGGCTTGGGCGGAGTCCAGCATCAGGCCCTCGCCCTCCAAAATTTTGCGGGCGGCGTCGGCGGGGTCGCCCAGCTCGGCGGCGGTGGCGTCCTCAGCTTCCGGGCCTGCGGCGTCAAAGTATTCCTCGTAGTAGTTCAGCGCATCCTGGCGCTCCTGCTCGGGCAGAGGGGCGAGCAGCTGCGCCAACTTGGCTAAATAAGTTTGTTTGTTCATTGTGTCTCCCCCTCAAATAGTCGGTCGATTTTGGCTGTGTAGGCGTCCCATTCGGCGCGATACCCCGCCAGCTGGGCACGGCCGGTGGGTGTGATTTGGTAGTAGCGGCGGTTGCGGCCGTTGAACGGCTCATCGTGGACGGTCAGACAGCCGTCCTTTTGCAGGCGGCGCAAAACGGGATACAGCGTGGATTCGGATATGTCCAGTACGGCGCGCACATCCTGGGTGATGCGGTAGCCGTAGGTGCCCGTTTCCTCCCGCCCGACGACGGCCAGCACGATGGCATCCAGCAGCGCCGCCCCGGTATTGAATGACATGGCGTTTCTCCTTTAGACATAGATGATGTATGAACCTGTATATTATATACCATATAATATTGTAAAAAGCAATAGCTGCTTATAAAAAAGTGCCCCGGGATAAACAGGGAGTCGCTATCTATATAGATAGAGGTTCTGCTACAAGGGGGCTTTACCGTGAAAATCGAAACCGGACGCCTGGTCATTACGGAATTTGACCGCAGCATGGCGGAGAGTGTGCACAAAAACTCGTTGGATGCAGACAACTGCCGGTTTGTGCCGGATGAAGTGTTTGAAACGATGGAGGACGCCGCCGAAACCATTGATTTTTTGATGGGCGTTTACACCCACGGCGGCGGCCCGCTGGTGTACCCGGTGCTGCTGAAAAACGGCGCCTGCATCGGCTATGTGCAGGCCATCCCCCTGGAGGACGGCGCCTGGGAGATCGGCTGCCACATCGGCGGGAACTATACCAAGCACGGCTACGCTACCGAGGCCGTCCGCGCCTTTCTGCCGGTAATCATGGCGCAGCTTGGCATCGAGGAGATCACCGGCATCTGCCTGGCGGAGAACAAAGCATCGGTAAAAGTAATGAAGTGCTGTTGTTTTGCCAAGCAGTACGAAGGCCCCGGCCCCTACCAGGGCCAGCAGCGGGAAAGTTGCAGGTTTGTATTTACGGCAACCCCGCGCAGCTAAATAAATGCCCCGCCGTAGACATGGAAAATACGTCCGCAAGTGCAGACGCGCCGCATCCCAAAGATGAACCACGCAGAGCTTGTTATGATCTACCCGCGGGGATTTTACCGGTAGATTATGGAATTTTACGCGAGGATGGCAAAGAGGATGTTTTGGGATAATGCTGCGTGTGTCTACGATATTTTTGCCAATATCATCGGTAAGGCAGGGGCGGACTTCAAGCGGGAATATACCGTGGATACCTACAAGCAGTTCTTCTCTGATGCCGGGTATACAGAGGCAAACCCACTTATATTTTTCATGGTATCTTGTTTCTTCCAATATATTCCGCTATAATGTAAAATGTTCAAAATTTATATTACAATACGACCCGCATGGAAAGAGAGAATCCAAATTATGCAATCAATTCAAAAAAACATTCCGGGAATCGTAATGTGTCTTGCGATTGCCATTCCTTCATGGCTGTTGGGAAAACTGGTGCCTGTTATTGGTGGTCCTGTGTTCTCAATTCTGATCGGTATGGTTATCACTATGCTCCGGGCACCGGGTTCAACCTGCAGGCCCGGCGTTAATTTTGTCTCCAAAAAAGTTCTTCAGGCTGCCGTTGTTCTGCTTGGCTTTGGGTTAAACCTGAATGTGGTATTGCAAACGGGAAAACAGTCTTTGCCTATTATTGTGTGTACCATCACGACCTCTTTGGTAGTATCCTATGGGAGAAGTATTTCAAGCAAACATAACCATAGCAGTAAACGGGCAGACCGGCGTTCAATGTCGGTCTGCCCGTTTTGCGTATGTATCACTTCTGCCCCTTCAGGTGCTTTACCGCTGCATCTACCAGTTCCAGCTTCTGCTCCGTGGAGCAGGGCAGCTTCTGGATGGATTTCAGCGCCTGCTCGGACTGGAACTTCGCCAGCTCCTGCCCAAGCTCGTGCTGTGCCTGCTTTGATTTCGGGAAGATCAGAAATACTTCCATGGCTGCCCTCCTTTCCAGAGCGTTTTCTGCTTCAATCTATGCGTGTGTTACGGCGCTTATGTAGACAAATAGAACTCGATTTCGCGGCTGCGAGGGAAATCGTATTGTTATGTGCCTTCTGCGGTGCGGGAATCTTCACCCTCCTTTGCGATGAGCTTTGCATCTGACGAATAGTTCAGCGTAATGAGGGCGGGTTTGCCCAAACCCTGCTTGCGCCGAACAATCAAACCACTGTACTCCAGTTCCCGGAAGATCCGCGTGGCGGCTCTGGCGGCTGCGGTGAAGCTTGGTTTGTACCTGCTCCAAGGTGAAGTACAGCTGGATCGTGCCGTCCGGCTCGACGTAGCCGTTCTGCCGGGAAATGCTGGCTCTGTCCATCAGCAACGCATAGAGCACCTTTGTGTCGTTGCTGATGCCCCGCAGGGCTTCGTCTTGGAGAAGGAACCTTGGAAGCGGCACATAGGACGCCGCCGGGCTCTGCGTCGTGAGCTTGCAAAAAGTTTTCATCTGACCTCCTATCCTATCCATCAATCCATCCATTTTTGTGTTGATTGATAGATTGATTCTCTTGTATCTTGATTTATTTCTTATTAGTTAGAGTTAGTTAGAGGATGAATTTCAGCCCCGATGGAGGGCACGAAAACCGTCGTCCTGAAATCCGGTTGCGGAACGCTCCGGAGCGTCAGCTTGTCCAC
>OLRJ01003520.1_pt1 | contig 10282 bp, 8 predicted proteins | sample 1672741 | NCBI WGS metagenome assembly OLRJ01 (sample SAMEA3136719, study PRJEB25190) | human gut metagenome | biome: human gut; feature: human-associated habitat; material: faeces | place: Austria | collected 2013
TGGATTGATTTTCCCTTAACCGGGTAAATCAATCCATCCTGCTCCAGCTGCATATAGGCGCGCTGGATGGTGTTGGGATTGATCGATAATTCCATGGCCAGCTGCCGCACAGAGGGCATCCGGGAACCAGGCTCCAATGCTCCTATCAGGATCAGGTTCCGGAATTTCTCCTCCACCTGCTCGTACAGCGGCCTTCTGTCCTGATAATCCAAAACGATCATAGGCAGTCTGCCTCCTTTCAAAGTGTATTAATACATTTAATACAGTTAAGATAACATATGTGTGCCGGGAATGCAAGATGGGGAATTCTTAAATGTTTATAAAATGAACTGCGCTAGAGCGTGTTCATCGCCCCCTTGGCACGAAATTATACACCATCTGACTTCTAAGCACCCTAAAGTATCTCACTGAAAAAGAAGTAAATGGCAACAAAAAACCTTCCCACAATCTCCCCTATTTTTCCAGGATTTTGTAAGAAGGTCTTCTATATTTTCTTAAATATAATTATTTCCGATTATGCTTTTATATCAGTCTCGTGCATTCCCGTTTCTGATAATTCTTATAGCACCTCCAAATGCCATAAATTCCGCAAAAAACAAGGAACAGATTTAATGCAATTACGGATGTGGCGCCTGTATGATCCAGCATGTACAGCATTACATCACCAATCAGCAGGCTCCAGATGTTCGCCCCCATATGAAGAAACACACTGGCAAACAGATTCCCCCGCCATTCCAGGATCAGTGCAAACAGTAATCCCATAATGGCTGCATATACGCCCTGCATCAGATTCATATGATAGATGCCAAAGGTTAATCCGGACAGCAACGCAGCTGTGATCGCGCGCATGTTATCTCTCATACGCAGAAATACCATCCAGCGGAAAATCACCTCTTCTGCAAAAGGTGCCACAATCCCCATCCAGAAAACCAGACTCCAGATGCTTTTTCCCTCGGAAATCAGGGACTGGGTTTCCTGATAAGCTTCCGGGTTCAAATACTGCTGGAAAAGTCCCACCAGGATATTTCCATACTGTCCCAGGAATGCACCGGTTACCAGAAGTACCAGAATTTCAGGGATCCGAAGGCGATGGCCTGTGGCAAATATTTTCCCACCACGCCTTACACCGCCATTCATTTTCTCTGATACAGCTTCTGACTCTGCTTTAAGCGTTGGCTTCACAACAGCAGCTTGCAGAATTCCAGTTTTCCTTCTCCTCACAAAATCCCCGCGATACAGCCAGATACATGGAATAGCTGCCAAAATTCCCGTCAATCCTGTGAGCATAAGCACATGCTGGTAATAGGCGCTCATATCCCCACCAGTCCGCCTCACCAGAAGATACAATCCCAGATAGGATATGATCTGGGAAATTGCAAAGTGGATTCCTACTGGGTACAGGCATTTCCATACCAGGGCAGGCCGTCTTTGTTTTCTTCTGGGGCTTATGCGAAAAAATCCAGGATCTCTTCTGCAGAATCTACAATTTTAAGTGGATGGGCATTCTCTAATTCTCCCTCAGTTCCATATCCATAGGAAACTGCGATGCATGCAAGCCCTGCACGTCTTGCTCCAAACACATCATGCTCTTTATCCCCCACCATGATCACCTGATCTCTATGCACCCCAAGTCCCAGACGCTTCAGGGTTTCCTCGATCACTTCTGTCTTATTGGTTCTGCCGCCCTCTGGCTCACTTCCAACCATCTCATCAAAATAGGAATCAATATGGAAATATTCCGCCACGATCTTCACGAAATTCTCCGGCTTGGAAGACGCAATGGCAAGCTTGTATCCTCTTTTTTTCAGTCCGGATAACATTTCCGGGATACCAGGATACAGTTTATTCTCATAAATGCCAACTGGTGCATATCGTTCTCTGTAAATCGCAACTGCCTTTCCAGCAGTCTCTTCATCAATTCCTGCATACTCCTGAAACTGCTCCAAAAGGGGCGGTCCAACGAAAATGCGCAGCTTCTGAAGATCCGGTTCTGGCTTTCCCACCTTCTCCAGAGCATATTGTACAGACTTGGTGATTCCCTCACCTGAATCCGTAAGCGTTCCGTCCAGGTCAAATAAAATGGCTTTATACATCTGTGTTTTGCCTCCTGTATGATCAAGTATTTTCAAAACGGACATGTCGCCTGCCGGCGGCATCACCATATATGAAAGTCAGCTATCCTTAACAAGCATTTCGCTATATGGTTGTTAATTATAGCATCATTTCTTTCCAGCGTCCAGATGGCAAAATCCTTTAAAACTCCCATACAGGCATCAGCACGATTCTCCTCCCATCTATTACCGCAAGCAGGTTTATCCTGTTCCTCTTCCTGATAACCGGCTGGTCAAATATAAGGGTATCTCCTTCCTGGTGAAAAAAAATTTCCTCATCATTGAAACGTAAAGATAAAATTGTGACATCCTGATCTTCCGCTCTTCTTATGATCCGGATCCTGGGATATTCGTTCTCAGGGACAAACTCCGGGTGTTCGAAATATATGTTTTTATTATTGTTTTCTGTTATTTTTTCATGAATATCTTTATTTTCATCATTACTGTTATAGAATTTCAGCTCAGGTGAAGTTTTTGCCATTCCAATCGCGGTGGATACCGTTCCAAATGCCGTAAATTTCCGACGATCAACGGCACTTTCTACTTTTGGGATTTTCGAATTTATTGTTTTCTCGTCTGTTTTTGAGGGATTCTCGTCTTTCTTTTCACTGGGAAGCGATTGCCCTTCACTGGAAGCAGCAGAATTTAACGTTTCTTCCTTACTTTTAAAATCTTTTCTTTTTGCATTATCGTTTGCATTTGCAGGATTGTCAGTTTTTTTATTTTTGGCGCTGTTATTCGCCAGTGAGGCTACATCAGCACTACTTTCTGTATCGCTGCTTTTTCCACTACTTTCCGTTTTCGACTGACTTGCTTCTCCGGTATTACTATTGTTGTTATTATTGTGGGAATTATCACCGCCACTATTAGCGCTGTCATTATTGCTGACATTACTATTGTTATTACTGCTCTCGTTGCTGCACTCATTATTACGTTCATTACTGCTCTTATTAACACTTTCCGGCTTTTCTTCACGGCTGCTCTCACTATCTTTTAACTCTGGTTCCGTCGTTTCCTGGCTTTCTCCAGATCCTTCCTCCCAGTTTTCAAATATGTCTTCCTCTGCTCCAATGTCGATATCAAATCCTCCAAACTCCCCGGCGTAGAGGCAGCGCCCACCGCCGCCTGTCATAAGCAAAGTCATTATCATAACCAGGCATATTTTAGTCCATCTTTTCACTTTTCCTCACCCTTCCAGATCTTCCATCTGCTTCTCCCACATTTCTATGCTTTCACAGCCCTTCCCATCTGCCCCGCTGCTTTTGTATAAGGCCAGCAGCCTTCTGGCAGAACGCACTTGTCCTCTTCTTAAAAGAAACAGGCCATACTTGCCATACCCATTGGCATACCCCGGCGCATACAAAAGCAGCTGTTCATAATATACAGCTGACCGTTCCCACTCTTTCATTACCTCTGCGTTGGCAGCCAGCAGTAAAAGCAATTTCCGCTGTTCTTCATCTTTCGTATATTCCTTTTGCAGTTTTTGCAAACCTTGTTCTACTTGTTCACATTTTTTAATTAAAATTCCATTCCCGTCCTTCTCCTGGCTCATTCCCACTTCTTCTAAATCCAATTCCGACGGTTCCGGCTCCTTTTCCAGCATCTGATAATACCCTTCTGTCACTTCTGCCAATGCGCATTCAAAAGATACAGGGCGCTCCGAACTGGCAAGCAGCACACCTGCTGCCAGAAGGATTCCCGCAGTTCCAATTGCCACCGCAATGTTTTTGCGGACGTGTCCTCCTCTTTTTCCTATGGATGTCAGCATTTTACGTGCCCTGGCCGCGCTTTGGAACCGTCGCTTCTCCTGGGGCTGAATACACTTATAAAGAAACAACCCCAGCCCCGGCACCTTCCACAGAACCCCAAGCCAGTGTTTTCCCATCAGCATCTGCATGGTTTTCCCAAATGCATACAGATCACTGACACCGTTCACTTTTCCCTCATACTGCTCCGGCGCGGCAAAGCCTTCTGTTCCCATACAGATCCGCTGATTTTCCCCAAATCCAAACATCGCACTTCCAAAATCCACCAGATACAGTTTACCGGAATCCGAGAGCATAAGATTATCCGGCTTCAGATCTCCATAATAGATCGGCGGCTTTTGTCCGTGAAGATATTCCAGAACGGAAAGAACTGTATCTCCATAAGAAAGAAGCTCCTCTGCGGAAAAAGTATGCCCCTCCTTACGCAACTGGCCCAGGGATTTACCCCGGATATACTCCATCACAAGATAACAGTGCTCTCCATTTTCCACGTAATCTACCATCCGTGGAATGGAGGGGTGCTCCAAAAGGCGCAGCAGCCTGGCCTCCCGTTTTTTCTCAATAGGAAGCTCCTTCACCGCCCAGTAATTTCCAAGTTCCATATCCCTGGCCAGATAAAGATTTCCCTCTCCGCCCGAACCTACCTGCTCCAGGATACAGTAACGCATTTTTAAGATCATGCCTGTAAGATTGATGATAACCACCTCTTTTTCGTAAAAAAACAAAAACTGCCAAGCAATAAAAATAATTAAGTGAATGCTGCCGATGAATCCCGGCAAATGATAAATAAGAGTAACTGTGAAGGTTCTGAACAGTTACAAATAAGATAAAATGAATGATTCTGAAATGCCAGTTCTTTACTCCTGACATTTAAGATGTAATCAGAATTATAACACCTGAATCAGTTGCTGAAAAGTACTTTATAAAATTTTTATTGTTTTATAAAACGCCGCACAAGAATGATCTCATACGGCGTTTTGCCAAAACCTATGTTAGCTTGTTTCTCAGATCTGAATAGTTCGTCCCAGCTCCGCAGAAGTTCTGTGGGAAATAGAAATAACCGTACGGTCTTTTGCCACACGCTTCAGCGCTGCCAGCACGCTCTTCTCTGTCTCTGCGTCAAGGTTCGCAGTAATCTCATCCAGAAGCAGCATCTTGGGCTCTGCCACAGCAGCTCTGGCGATGGATAACAGCTGCCACTGTCCCTGGGAAAAAATCTCCGGGGTACAATATGTGTCATAACCATTTTCCAGACTCTCAATTGCCTCTTTTAATCCGGTAAGCTCTGCCACTGCCTTTACCTGGCGGTCTGAGATCCGCCCATCAAATAATGTGATCTGATCCCGCACCGTTCCAGGCACCATGTGAAACGTCTGCTCCACATAGCCAAAGAGCGTTCGTCTGTCCCCAGCCTTCACAGCTGTTGCCGGAATCCCATGGATCAGCACTTTTCCCTGATCTGGCTCGTAAAGGCCAAGGAGCAGTTTTAATATGGTGCTTTTTCCTGCGCCGGTGCGCCCAAGGAGTGTCACCTGATCGGTGTCCATCACCTTGAAATTCAAGTGTTCCAGCACCACATGCTCGTCATAGCCGAAGGTCACATTCTGAAATTCCACAAAGGGAACCTCATCCTCTCCAGACTTCCCAACCACATTCACAGCTGCCGCATCTTTGGCTGACTCTGAAACGCCTTTATCTGCAACTGACAGTTCTTTCACTTCCTGCAGTCCATCTTTCTTCTCTTCCAGTCCAAAGAATTCATTAATCCTATGGATTCCCGCCACCGCAAACTGAATGGTCTGAATCTCCATTCCCAGACTTTCCACGGGTGTAAAGATCTGTGAAATGTAATTAGTCACTGCCACTGCAGTTCCAGCAGACATTCCGAAAAAGGTCAGCACCGTCCTGTTTCCAGATGCGGAAAGCAGCATCACAGCCGCAACCACGACCGCGTTCAAAATCAGAATCACCGGGGAATATACAGCATCATAAAAATTAGTTCTCTCCATAGCTGCATAACTCTCCCCAATATACGTGTCGTAACGCTTTTCCATATATGTTTCCCGGGCAAGGTTGTGAATCGTACGGATATTGTGAAGGGTCTCCGGCACATGCCCGGAAGCTCTTCCCACGGCCTTTCGGTTCTCAATCTGAGCCGCCAGCATATTTTTCTGCACATGTCTGGTAAACCAGAACAGAAATGGCAATATGACAAGCAGTACCACCATAAGGCCTTTATTTTCAAACCAGATCACCACCAGAATACTGATGATCTTGCAGGCATCTGCAAACATACTGATAATTCCTGAGGTAAAAAGATTCTCCACCGTATCCACATCCCCGACAAAACGGGAAACCAAAGTTCCTGGTTCCAACCCGGTCAGATTATCAGAGGTAAGCCTTCCAAATTTCTCCATAAGACTGCTCCGAAGGGCATGGGTGATTTTCTGTCCAAATACAGTCAGAAGACCTTCCCTTGCGGATTCCATGATTCCGGTAAGTGCAAGCATTACAAAATAAAGGAGAATGCTCCAGAAGACCACGTTTTTTCCAGCTGTGATCGTATCTACGATTTTGGCCAGGACCAGCGGAGGAATCAGGGCTGTTACAACGGCTCCTATCACTGCAAGAACGATACCTATGGACAGCCATTTCTGCTGCAGAACTGTTTTCCAGATAACTTTTTTCACCTGATTTTTCTTCATTTTGCCGAACCTCCTTCCTCTGTAAATAATTTCTGATACTCAGGTACCCTGGCAAGCAGTTCCTCATGAGTGCCCACCACCGTTTTTCCATCTTCCATCCAGATGATCTGATCCATCTGTGGGAACAGATACAGACGATGGGAAATCAGCAGCACAATGCTCTCCCTGGACTGCTCTTTCAAATTAGCAAAAATCTGTCTCTCTGTGCTCTTATCCAAAGCGGAAAATGGATCATCCAGGATCAGAACCGGTTTCTTATGGCATAGGGTTCTGGCAAGGGCAAGACGTTTTCCCTGACCGCCGGAAAGACGGACACCGCCGTTTCCAACCAGGGTCTGGATGCCATCGTCCATCTCCTTTACTTCCTCATCCATGCAGACCATTTTCAGAAAATCATCCGGATTTTTCTTTTCACCCATAAGAACGTTATTTTCCACGCTGTCATTAAACAGCTCTGGATCATGGCCCAAATAGCCAATGATACTTGTACGCTGGGACGGCTTCATATTCTGAAATTCTTCGCCATCCACCAGGATCTGGCCCTCATATGGATATTCGCACAAAAATGCCTTTCCTAAAGTGGATTTTCCGCAGGCAACCGGCCCGGTAATCCCGATCATCTGCCCCTTTTCAGCTTGGAAAGAAATATCTTTCAGAATCAGTTTTCCGTCTGGGTAAGCAAAATTCAGATGGCGGACCTGCAATTGTTCCACGCTCCGGCAACGGATTTCTGACTGAGCTATCTCCTGTTTTGCCACTTCCCCATTTTCCGGAATTCCGAACACATTTTTCTCACTCTGTGTACTTTCCTCCTGCTTCGTCAAAAGCGGCTTGATCCTTTTCCAGGAAACCTGCGCCTTGTGCACTGCATTAAACAGCTTCGCTGCACTGGAGGACTTCACGTACAGCTTCACAAAACATGCCAGAAATGTGGTAAAGGAAGCAATGGTCCATGTGCTCCAGCCAGTTCCCAACACATTTTTCTGACCGAAATACAGAATAAACAGAACGCCCACCATGGAAATGATCCGATATACCGGCGGCATTACAGAATTCCAGATATTGGCCTTTACTGCTGATTTTTCATAAGAAGTCAGATTCTCCTCGTAAGCCTGCTGCCGCTCCTGCTCACATCCGAAGACACGGTATGTAATGGCGTTCTCCGCCCTGTCCAAAGTGGCATTGCTCAGGTATCCTGACTGCTCTTTGTATGCAGCCCCGGTCCTCTGGATCATCTTTTTCATCTTTTCCGCTGTCATATAGGAAATTGGCGGGAAAATCATGCAAAGTAAAGCAAGCCGGAAATCATACCACAAAAGCATCCCTGCATAAGCAGCAAGAGCAACTCCTGTATCAAAAATCTCCGTGGTAAACTTACGCATTCCCTCTACGCAGTCATCCACATCCAGGATTGCCTTGGTCATAATGCTTCCCTCGCCCTCTTCCCGAAGGCTTGCACGGCTTTTCCTTACCAGACTTGCATACAGAATTTCATTCATTCTGCGGTTTACATTATTTGCAAAACGCCGCACATAAAAACGCTTAATGTATCTGGCGATCTGAACAACTGCAATGGCGATCACATAGCCAAGCACCAGAACCAGCATATCGGAAAACGCTCCCAGCCCTTTCAGGATCTCCACCAGACAGCCGGTCATTTTTCCCTCAAACCAGGGGCCTGCCAAAAGACCGATGTTGTAGATCAAACCGGAGATGGTCACAGTCAGAAGCACCTTCCACTCTTCCTTAAAGTAGGAGATCACCCTGTCCGGCTGGAATCCTCTGCTCTTATTCTTCATCTTCCAGCACCTCATCTCTGCATTCCATCACTTTGCGCGCCACATCTGGAAATCCAGCCTGACGCTGTCGTTTTGATTTCCAGTAAAGGGTATCTAAGGTTTTACAAAATGCCTCTTTTTCATCTTCCGGAAGTTCTTCTAATAACCACTCATAAAAAATGGTCTCAATCTGTGCTTTTGAGTTTTTCAGATCTTCCGCTTTCGCTGTGGCATATAACAACTGGCTTCTGCCGTCTTCCGGATTTGGTTTTCTGATCAGATAGCCTTTGTTCTCCAGGCTGGCCACACGCTTTGCCGCTGCCCCTTTATCAATTTTCAGGGACTCTCTCATCACCGTCTGCGTCACCCCCGGATTGTGCCGGATAAAATGTATCACGTCAAATTCAGCTGTACCGATTCCGTCTTCTTTCATCATCTGTACGGTGAACTTGCTGACTTCACGGGCGATCTTGGTCATTTTTCGCTGAGTACTGTCCATGTATGTCTCCTTTCCCTGGTCTGGTAATCTGAATGCGTCTGGAAAATGATCGAAACTCTGCCAGATATCAGACTGTCAAATTCTTTCTTACGCACATATTAGTTGTACGTTCAACCAGTTAGGTGATAGTACAACTAAATTACAATGTCAAGTAAAATAAAAACTAACAGGATAAAATACGCTCTGCATTTTTTCCTCGTTATCGCAGCTAGCCAATTTCCCGTACAAGCACGTACTTGGGCTCACTGCTCAAAAAAAAGGGCTGTGCCCTGCCAATATACATCAGCAGGTTCCACAGCCCTGTAAAACTCTATCTTTTACAAAATAAAATTAACATTTTCCCAATGTCCGTTCCACCAGTCAAAATCCTCTGGCAAACAGCCCGATCACATCTTATCCGGAGCCTCGAATCCAAGCAGATCAATGCTTGTCTCAAGAACTCTCTTGGTCAGCTGCAGAAGACGGATATAGGATTCCTTCTGCGCCTGATTCTCCTCGCTGAGGATCTTAGTCTCATGGTAGAAGCTGTTGAATGCGTTGGAAACCTCATAAATATATGCACAGATCTTGTGCGGAGCTTTCTCTTCAAAGGCACTCTCGATCATGCTGCCAAATCCGGAAAGCTGAAGCATCAGATTCTTCTCACTGCCATTGGAAGCCGGAAGAAGCTCACCAGCTTCAAGGTTACCGCCCTCTTCCACGTAACGGTTCAGAATGGATTTAATACGAACGATTGTGTAAAGGATATACGGACCTGTATTTCCCTCGAAGGAAGTAAAGCGGTCTACATCGAAAATGTAATCCTTTGTCGCCTGGTTGGAAAGATCGCCGTACTTGATTGCCGCCATACCTACGATCTTGGCCGTATCTCTCGCATCCTTGTCGCGGACACTTCTGTTCTCCACGATCTTGTTGAACATTTCCTCATCAATGTCAGCGATCAGGTTCTCAAGACGCATAACGCCGCCCTCTCTTGTCTTGAACGGTTTGCCGTCTTTTCCATTCATGGTACCAAAACCAAGGAAAGAAAGCTTGGTGTCCTCTTCTACAAGACCAGTCTTTCTTGCGCAGCGGAATACCTGGATAAAATGAAGCTCCTGACGCTTATCAACAACGTAAAGGATCTCATCTGGATGGAACAGTTTCATACGCTCCACGATTGTGGCAAGGTCTGTAAAGAGAAGCACCGTCTGATTTCAGAAGCATACATGGCGGAATCTCCTTGGTGTCTGTCTCCTCTTTTACATCTACCACAAGTGCGCCCTGGTCCTCATAGGCAAAGCCTTTCTCCTTCATCATCTCTACCATATCCGGAATGTAAGGCTGTGCGTCGGATTCCTTTTTCCACAGATCAAAAGAGACATTTAAGTTTGCATAGTTTCTCTTAAGGTCGGTAACAGAAACATTCATAATGTGGTTCCAC
>OLRJ01003525.1_pt1 | contig 10269 bp, 11 predicted proteins | sample 1672741 | NCBI WGS metagenome assembly OLRJ01 (sample SAMEA3136719, study PRJEB25190) | human gut metagenome | biome: human gut; feature: human-associated habitat; material: faeces | place: Austria | collected 2013
GGTGCCTTATCAGAAATACCGGGATGTGTTCAAGATTCTGTGTGCGATGGAGGATGAAAATGCGGTGTATCTGCTCCTGGGAGTGGAAAATCAGTCAAATGTTCATTACGCAATGCCAGTGAAAAACATGGTTTATGATTCTCTGGAATATGCGGCACAGGTACAGAAAGCGGAGTCTTCCCATAGAGAAGCATTGCGGAAGAAGAACCCAAATGAGAAGAAACCGGATCCGGCAGAGTTTCTTTCAGGCTTTTACAAGGAAGACAGATTGCTTCCAATCATAACCGTTGTGGTGTATTTTGGGGCTGACAACTGGGAGGCACCAAGATCTCTCCATGAGATGCTGGCAGTGCAGGATGAAAAGATCTTGTCATTGGTTCCGGATTATCGGATCAATCTGATCGTACCAGGGGAAATGAGCGAAGAGGAGCTGGAGCACTTTACCTCTAATTTTCGGGAAGTGATGCAGTTCATTAAGTATTCTGAAGATGCAGAAAAACTGGAAAGGCTTGTGAAAGCGAACGCCGCATTTGCAACTGTGGACAGAAAAGCTGTTCGAGTGATGGAGGAGATGACGGGAATGAAGATAGAAAAGGAAGCCAGGGGAGAAAAGGTGAATGTTTGTAAAGGGATTCTTGGCATAGAGGAAAAGGGAAGAGCAGAAGGAATGTCTGCCGGGATACAGCGCGAGCAGAAGCTTACAAGATCCCTGCTAGGAGATAATCGGCTTGATGATTTGAAACGGGCACTTGATGATCCTGCGTTCCGTCAAAAGCTTTGTGAAGAGTACGGAATTGATTAAATCACATCCATGAATGGTCCCAAGAGAAGCTGTGGGGGTACTGCAGAGGCAGACTTTTATGGACATCAGACAAAGCATGGCTCCTTTGTATTTGGCGGTTCTTCCGGCCTGGAGAGGTATAATAAGGATAACGGAACACCGGTAAATTCATCCAAAACAGCACCTTGTATCTGCCGTGGAATCATGAAGTACTTTCCGGATCTTGCCAATGCCAAGATCGTAAGGACCTGGGCAGGCTGGATGGATGCTTCCTCAGATGGCGTCCCATCCCTTGGAACAGTGGATGAAATCCCGGGATTGTACGTGGCTTGTGCTTTTAACGGCCATGGTTTTGGTATTGCGCCAGCAGTGGGAGAACAGCTTGCAAAGCTTATTGTCACAGGAAAAACAGATGTGGATATCCAGGCCTTACATTATGACCGGTATAAGACAAAGATTTAACTGTTTTGTGATTTTGAAGAAATAGATGCAGGATAAAGAAGGAGATCAGAATGAATAATTTCACATTTCATATCCCAACAGATATCAGATTTGGTAAGGATCAGATACAGTGTCTGCCTGAAGAACTGGAAAAATACGGAAAGAAGGTTTTGCTTGTATATTGGTGGCGGGAGCATTAAAAGGAGTGGCCTTTATGACAAGATCCGGGAGCTTCTTAAGGATTTTGAAGTGTCAGAACTGCCCGGGATAGAACCTAATCCAAAGCTTACCTCTGTGGAAAAGGGAACTGCGATCTGCAAAGAAAAGGGGATACAGGTCATATTGGCTGTGGGAGGTGGAAGTACCATCGATACATCTAAACATATCGCAGCATCAGCCTGTTATGATGGCCTGCCCTGGGATCTGGTTAAGGACAGAAGTCTTGTGGCAGGAGCGCTGCCTGTTGCAGTGGTTCTTACAATATGTGCTACCGGTTCTGAAATGAATTCCGGAGCAGTCATCAGTAATGAGAAGACCCATGAGAAACTGGAGATCAACCATCCTCTGTTGTATCCCAGGTTATCCATCTGTGATCCTACATATCTGTATACATTGCCTTCCAAACAGACGGCAGCAGGTGCGGTTGATATTCTTTCCCACGTAATGGAGCAGTATTTCCAGCCAAATTATGAGGCCAGATCTAATCTGATGTGGGCATCAACAATCTGGTTAAATCATCTGCTTACTGTAGGAAAGGGTGGAGCCTGGAGCGTTCATCCCATTGAGCATGTGCTTAGTGCTTATTATGACATCACACATGGAGTTGGGCTTGCCATACTGACACCTGCGTGGATGGAATATGTTTTGTCTGACAAGACAGCACCTCGATTTGCAAGATTTGCAAGAGAAGTATTCGGAGTAGGGGAAGCTGATGACAGAAAAGCAGCCAGGCTTGGGATTGAAAAGGTTAGACAGTTCAATCGGTCCCTTGCAATGCCTTCAACTCTTTCAGAAGCAGGAGTATTAGAAGAAAAATTTGATGAGATGGCAGCGGAAGCAGTAAGAACCAGCGAAATCGCCTCAAGAGCTTATGTAAAGCTTCAGGTGCCTGATGTAAAAAATATCTTAATGAACTGCAAATAAGATATTCTCTCTTTTGCATTTTTTTCTGTATCCCTGTGATTTCAGGATATGAAATCAGAACAAGGTTTCTTCATTTTCATCAAACAATTTATCATTGATCTCAAAAAGCCCAAGACCATGTTGCAGCCCATAATAAATGATAGCATCTCGTTTCAGCTTTGGATAAAGCTGAGCCATGCCGCACAGCTTCAACAGCTCCTGGGCTTCCTCTATGCTTGCACCCAGACCGTAACACAAGCATAAAAGACGATTCCTGGAGGGATTTCTGCGACCTGCAAAAATCTGGTGCAGATAAATCTCACTCATTCCTGATTGTTTGGCAAGTGCAGCCTTTGAAATATTTTTCCTTTCAAACAGCTGGTTTAATAATTCAGCGATACTTTTATTCACAAATAAATTCTCATTCTTAGTCAGAAAACGTGCCAGATCTGGTGAATCCATAAGCTCTTGCTGCAAATGATCTGTGGTTCTTTTTTTCATTGTCCATACCTTTACAATAATTTTATTATAAGTTACAATATTTTTAACAATACATATAACTTTAAATGTACAATAAATTGATAAAAAAAACAATATGCACATGGCATAGCGACAGAAATATATGCACATGGCATAATGACAGGAATGGAAACAATGAATCTTTATGACAATCTTCTGGAAGCAGTCCATTATGAATATGATACTATCCGATTTTTTAAAAAAAGTGAACAGCGGGAAGTTTCTCTTGTGCGTCACAAAAGCAGTGGCACCCTGTATGTTTTTAAGCATTTTTCAGGAAACAGTGAGGTATATCGAAAGCTTCTTGCCATATACTGTCCCAATTTGCCGCAGATTATGGAAGTTGGTGAGAAGGAGGGCAGGACAGCTCTTTTGGAGGAGTATGTACAGGGAGATAATCTGGGGGAACTTCTGGAAGGAGGCCTTCTTACAAGCAGAGAGGCAAGACAGATCACCAGGCAATTATGTTCGGCTTTGTGGGTGCTCCATTCTATGGGTGTAGTACACAGGGATGTAAAACCAGAGAACATTATCATACGTGGAAAAGAAGCAGTTCTCATTGATTTTGATGCTTCCAGGATCTATAAAAACAATAACCGGGAAGACACACAGATCCTTGGCACTACCGGATATGCAGCACCTGAACAGTATGGTCTGTCACAATCTGATGGGCGTGCAGATATTTATGCGCTGGGCATTTTGCTTAATATTATGCTTACCGGAGAGCATCCATCACGAAAGCTTGCTGGTGGCAGAATGGGAAGGATCGTACAAAAATGTACAATGGTCAGTCCGGAAAAAAGATACAAAAGTATTCTTCATCTGATGGAGATTTTATAAATAACAAGAGGGAAAATCAATGAGCAAAAAGTGTATAAAATGCGGTCAGCTGATACCAGATGAAGCATCCTTTTGTCCGCATTGTACAGCAGTTCAGGCAGAAAAAAAGGAGATAAAACCACCCAGACGATGGAAGAAGAAAGCGTTGATCATTTTGACCATTCTGATTCTGAGTGCAGTTGTGGGGACTGTTTTTTTAATGCATCACAAGCCCCAAAAATACGAAGGCGGCGCGCAGATCGTTTATCAGGATAAAGATAAGTCATATAAGGTTCTGCTGACTTTTTTCCAGGAAGATGGTGTGACAGGACATGCACAGGGAGAGCGTACCGATACACTGTCTGAGGGGATGGACAGTGCACTGCCTTGTCAGCTGTATGTTCTTGATCAGAAAACCGGGAAGCTGGCATGGGAAGAATTTACAGAAAAGGTTAAGTCCTGCCAGGTAAATACAAAGCCTTATGAAAATTCTCAGAAGATGGAGTTTGTGGAACCAACTCATAATGAAAGCTTTCCAGATGCAGCATATGTATCGGATATCCTTTTTCATGCGGACAGCGGTACCAATGACATTGAATGGATGCTGACTATGGAAAACGGAGATACGATTTCCCTACGTACAAAGCTTACATTGGAAAAGCAGAAAGCAGTTACTTATTATTTCGAGGATACCCTGATGGAAACAACCGATCAATTAAAGGCGCTGTTGGCTTCCATTGAGGAAGAGGTGCCATCAGATACCGCAGTATATCTTCATCTTCCGGCAGTGACCTATGATGGAGATATTGCTTTCGGAGATCATGTATGGGGGATTTATGGAAGCACAGAAGAGGACATCACCACTACCTTTACCGGAACCGTAAGTATGAGAGGAATGAATGGAAATTATGCTGATATATCCGGCGTACATTTTGCTGGAAATTCAGGAACCGGTCTGAATGCATATTGTCTGGTACTTCTTTCCCAGTGCAGCTTTGACGGATGGGATACTGCAGCGTTTGCACAAAATGGGGCATGGGTCAATGCAATGGATTGTACTTTTACAAATAATATAACAGCATTGAAATTTAACAGTAACACTTCTTATGGCTCTGCGCCAAACTATTTAAATAATACGTTTACTGATAACGGAACGGCTGTCTGTATCAACAATCTGCCGGGAACAGAAGTGCTTGATTTTGCAGGAAGCATATTCTCAGGAAATGATACAGACATTGACAATAAAGCGGAGCATCCTGTAGATACAGCTAAGGCAGCTTTTCAATAATATGCAGATGAATAGTTTCCGGCAGGATTGCAAAGATGTGCAGCAAAATCAGGCCGCTGCTCCATGAGACACATCCGTTAAGAAGAATTCTGATACTATGCAGCAGGGTAATTGTGTCTGGAAATGTTAATATTTATAATAGAAATGAATGCCTGATTCAGGCAAAAAAATATAGTATATCATTATGGGGGGAAGAGAAATGAAGAGATTCAAAAAAATGTCAATAGTACTGCTTCTTTGCATGCTGGTGAGTATGCTGGCCATGCCGGTTTCAGCCAAGGCAGCAGCGCTGAACAGGAAAAGCATTACCTTGAATGTAGGTAAAAGTTATAAGTTAAAGGCAAAGGGAATCAAAAGGAAAATTACCTGGACAAGCAGTAAAAAGAGTGTGGCAACGGTTTCCAAGACCGGAGTTGTAAAGGCGAGAAAGAAGGGAACAGCTGTCATCACCGCCAAATACGGAAAGAAAAAACTTACATGCAAAGTAACAGTTAAAAAGCCGGTGAAAGGTGTTAAATCATATTTTAAATCAGTAGACTTGAATATGTCTAACTTTTTACAGTATTTTACCCCTGAAATCGTTAGGTCTTATGATAGTACATGGGGAGATCCCGATGGTTACAGAATTTTATGGAGAGCAAAGGATCTGAATGGATGGTATCTGTTTTCAACAAAAAATTTTGCAGTAGAGTACAATATTCAGATTGATTATGATACCGAGGACGGAAGACAGACGCTGACCAGAACCACAGAGAACAGCGGTTCCCTGGGAAACTATGAGTATGATCTTAGCAGTGCTGTGATTACTCCTAACCGTGTAAAAGGAACCTTAACTTTTATCAAGAAAAATGCGGTGACAAAAATCCGGTATCGTAATGACGAAACCCTGAAACGAAGACGTGTTTCAGACTGCAAGTTTATAAAAGAACTGGACGATTATATAATGAGAAATTACTATGAATTAGGATATGCTGTTATGAGTTTCAACTCTATATTGCTGCCGTTTGAGTAATGGATAACATGCATACGATGAAAGAAAATAAATAGAAATACCAAAAACAGTCAAAGATAGGAAAAGCAAATATAAGGTTTCCAGGAAATTAGCGAAGGGCTGGAAGCCCTTTTATGGAGTTAGAAGAAGGTATGTGAATTAGTAAATGTGTTTTCAACGCTATAAACAAGGGGCTGTCGCAAGTGCGGCAACCCCTTTGTAATAATCTGTATTCTATGCGAATTTCTGGAAGAAATTATTCTCCAAAGTATCTCTTAAGCAGACCAGCGAATGCTTTTCCGTGTCTTGCCTCATCTCTTGCCATCTCATGAACTGTGTCATGGATTGCGTCAAGGTTAGCTGCTTTAGCGCGTTTCGCAAGATCAGTCTTACCAGCTGTAGCGCCGTTCTCAGCTGCCACACGCATCTCAAGGTTCTTCTTGGTGCTGTCTGTAACAACTTCACCTAATAACTCAGCGAATTTAGCTGCGTGCTCTGCTTCTTCATAAGCAGCTTTCTCATAATACATACCAACTTCCGGGTATCCTTCTCTGTGAGCAACACGTGCCATAGCAAGATACATACCAACCTCAGAGCACTCGCCCTCGAAGTTTGCTCTTAAATCAGCAAGGATGTCTTCGCTTACGCCTTTTGCAACGCCTACTTCATGTTCAGCAGCCCATGTCATCGGTCCTTCCTGAACTTTAAATTTTTCTGCCGGAGCTTTACATACTGGACATACTTCCGGAGCTGCTTCGCCTTCATAAACATAACCACATACTGTACATACAAATGTTTTCATTTTTTTGTTTCCTTTCTTGTTTGGCTTGAATTATAGTTTTTTAAAATTGGTGTTATAGTTATCTAAAACAGTCGTCATGACTGTCTTATACATAATTAGGAACTGGTTTTTTCCTGCTTTAAACAGTCGGGACAGATGCCATGAAAATAAATTACATGTCCCTGAATATTACCGTCAAAATTTTTTGAAGCGACCTCATCGATGTGTTCGATGTTGTCCATTTCAAGGTCAATGACTGCACCGCATTTGTTACAGATAAAATGATTGTGCGGTGTCGGATTGCCATCGAAATGATCGGGACCATTTCCGGTGGAAATCTTCAAGATATCTCCAATATCTGACAGGAGGGACAGATTACGGTAAACGGTTCCAAGACTCAGATTTGGCATCTCCTGGCGAAGATTCGTGTAGATCACTTCCGCAGTAGGATGATCTGTTCTGCCAGCGAGAAAGTTCATAATAGATTCGCGCTGTCTGCTCCGTTTCATTGGTTCCTCCTTTTAAAATAATAATGATAACTGTTACTGATATAATATCATAAAAAGAATTTTTGTCAATAGGAAATCAAAATAAAATTCGAAAATTTTTTCATAAAAAGAGAAATGTTGAAAAATAATAAAAACTGTGGCGGAATCCGTAAATGCTCGAATAACTTATGAAATATCATACTATAAACAGAATATTTGTAAATGAGCAATATTCTTATGATGTAAAAAACCGTCATAAAGCGGTATCGATTCTCATAAGGTAGAAAAAACTGTGTCTGGAGGAAGTATGTCCAATTATAAGCGATTTATTATGTATCTTTTTCAATATGAAAATGGAAGCAAAGAAGCGAACTGCGGGTTTGCAAAAGTGGAGTGCAAACAGAATAAGGGACGCATGCAGCTGCATATTAATGAAGAAATCAGAAGAGAAGATGTCTGCCGTGTGTATTTTTTCGTAAAAGGAGAGCAGGAGCTGCCCTGCATTTTTCTGGGGGAGCTGGCAGCAGAGACGGTGGATGCCGGATTTGTGTTTGACTGTAAGCGGACGGGAGGAAGTATCTATGGATTTGAGGAGATCCGGGGACTTGTGATCCCGTTGGCGGCTGGAAAGCTGATCGCAAGCCAGTGGGATGATGAGGCGTATGACTGGGGAGAGTTGAAATATGAGCCTTCGAGTAATGAGATTTCGTCGGAAGAGGCAGGAAAGCTGGAGGAGATGGTTTATACAGCAAATGGAAAGGCTGATTCAGAAGAAAGACGGAAAACTGGTAATATAATAACAGAAGCAGAGGAACAGAGAGAGAGATTTGCAGAAAACGATATTCAGGCAACTGAACAAGGTACTGTGATAAATGAGACAAGAGATTATGAAGAAAAACAACCAAACGAATCCGACCTGAAAATGCAGAGCATGTACGGAGCGGCGGCACATCGTATGGTTTATCCCCTGCTGGATGATGATGCACCGACAGACAGGCAGCGGGGCGGACGGAACAGCGGAAGCATTTCCGCAGCAGCCCAGAATCTTGGGAGCATCTATCCAAGAGTATATCCTTTTGCAGGGGATAAAAGTGTTTGGGGCATGCAGATCCAGATGAAAGATCTGAAAGCTCTGCCGCCGGATTATCAGATGGTTGGAACAAACAGTTTTTTGTTACATGGATTTTTTACTTATGGGACGCTTTTGCTTGGATATATGGAAGATACACAGCAATGGTTTCTCGGCGTTCCGGGCATTTACCAGAATCAGGAACGGGTCATGGCGGCGCTGTTTGGTTTTTTGGAATTTCGTACATGTCAGGAATGCGTGCAGAAGACTGGGGAGTTCGGGTACTGGTATCGGTTTCTATTTTAGAAAAAGTAAGATGTTAAGCGATGAACGATGATTTTATTGTTATAAATATTTTTCTCGGATTTTTGAGTTATAACGAAACAGAAAAGTATAAAGAAGGTTGTGGAAAATAGAGAAATGGAAATTTTCGTAAATATTGTGTAGATGCAATAAAGCGTATATAAAAGAGTGATTTTAAGGATTTTTGGGTGAAGGAATTGGAAAATTCTGTATTCTACAAAATATAGTTGTCTCTCCCTGTGCATTCATGGTATGATAGAACCATTAGTCAGTGAAAGACTGTAACGGAGAAATGCAATGGAAAAAGATGAAAAATATATGCGCGAAGCCATGAAACAGGCAAAAAAAGCCTGGGCATTGGATGAAGTGCCAATCGGTTGCGTGATCGTGTATGAAGATCGTATCATTGCCAGAGGATACAATCGCAGAAATACAGATAAAAATACATTGGCTCATGCGGAACTTGCTGCGATCAGAAAAGCCAGTAAGAAACTTGGTGACTGGCGCCTGGAAGGATGTACCATGTATGTGACGCTGGAACCATGTCAGATGTGCGCCGGCGCACTGGTGCAGTCGCGGATCAGTCGGGTCGTGATTGGAAGTATGAACCCGAAGGCTGGCTGTGGCGGTTCTGTATTAAATCTTTTGCAGATGGATGCATTTAACCATCAGGTGGATGTGACTCGCGGTGTTCTTGAAGAGGAATGTTCACAGATGCTCAGCAGTTTTTTCAGAGAATTAAGAGCTAGAAAGAAAAGAAAACCTTTAGAGGAGAAAGAGAATGAACAATAAAGAAAAACACAGAAGCAGTTTTAGTGGCGGAATCGGCTTCGTTCTTGCTGCGGCAGGAAGTGCAGTAGGTCTTGGAAATCTCTGGCGTTTCCCATATCTTGTAGCACAGTATGGCGGCGGTATTTTTATTCTGGTTTATATTATCGCTGCATTGACATTTGGATTTGCCATTATGTCAACAGAGACTGCCATCGGACGCAAGACACAGAAAAGCCCGAGTATGGCTTATCAGGCAATACATCCGAAATTTAAATTCCTGGGCGTGCTGGCGTCTTTGGTACCTATTATTATTTTGCCGTACTATTGTGTCATCGGCGGATGGGTCGTAAAATATATGACTATATTTATTACAGGAGAAGGCGGCGCAGCAGCAGCAGATGGCTATTTTGGTTCCTTTATTGGCGCGTCTGCGCAGCCGCTGGTATTTTTTGCAGTCTTTTTGGTAGTTACGTCTGTCATTATTTTGATGGGTGTAGAAAAAGGTATCGAGAAGATGAGCAAGTTTATGATGCCGATCCTGCTGGTAATCTCTGTGATTATCTGTATTTACATTTGTACATTGCCGGGGTCTGGAGCAGGTATCAGATATTATCTGGTGCCGGATTTCTCCAAGTTTTCATTTATGACGATTTGTGCCGCAGTAGGACAGATCTTCTTTTCCATGAGTCTGGCAATGGGCATTATGGTAACCTATGGTTCATATACGAGGAGAGAGACCAATCTTACAAAATCTGTTAATCAGATCGAGATTTTTGATACGGTCGTTGCCATGCTGGCAGGTTTTATCGTAGTGCCGGCGGTATTTATGTTCAGCGGCGAAGCGGGAACGAGAACCAGTGGTCCGGGTCTTCTGTTTATCGCGCTGCCGAAGATCT
>OLRJ01003527.1_pt1 | contig 10266 bp, 13 predicted proteins | sample 1672741 | NCBI WGS metagenome assembly OLRJ01 (sample SAMEA3136719, study PRJEB25190) | human gut metagenome | biome: human gut; feature: human-associated habitat; material: faeces | place: Austria | collected 2013
AGGGAAGAATATCCACTTCCAAAATCATCCATCAGAATACGGAATCCTCCCTGGCCTCTGTTTTCTGCGCATTGCAGATCAGGTCTACCTTTCCGGATTTCAGATCTGCCAGCTGATTTTCCCATGATTCATTGATATATTCATATCTCCAGCCGGTATACTGAGATATTTTATTCAGATATTCCACTCCATATCCCTTGTATACTCCACTGCTGCTTTTATTAATAAAGTCTGCGTCCTCACGATACGCCACCCGTATTGTCTTTGTCCCGCCGTACGACTGTGCCTGAACCGGAACGATCACTCCCAGAAGCAAGGTAAACAGCAGAACGAACAACATTACATTTCTCTTCTTACCACTCATCTATCGTACCTCTCTCTTGAGTGATTATAACATAATATTCTCCAAAAAGGTATCTTTATAATGCTCGCTCAAACATTTCCCCTTACAGAATCCAGGTGTTACTTTTTAATCCCATTTCCACCACAGACAATCGAATACAAACTAAAAACAAAATTTCCCTGATTGCTTCCGGCGGTAGCTCATATTTCTCTTTTCGCACCAATCCATCAATCGTTGCTCCGAGTCGAATATTTCTCAATACAAAATCTACAGCTTCTTTGATTTGTGTGTAGATTGGTCCTGTAAATTCTCTCTTATCAAGAAATACTGCACGATCTGTTCCTTTAAAATACAATCTGTCTTTCTGTAAAATAACACAAAAAGGATGTGCTGCGGTAACTTCTCCATTGCCTTGACACATCCTTTCGTATTATTATTTTTTTGCTATTCTTCTTAATGACAGCTATGACTTCCACATCCATGCTCACCACATGTATGTCCTTCCCCGTGGCTGTGCTCGTGATGAGAACACTTCACATCCGGATTATAATCCAGTGTTTTATTAATAAAAGCTTCCACCGCTTTATCTGCATCTCCGGAAACTCCTCCAAACAGCTTAATGCCTGCTGCCGCTAATGCTGTCTGCGCGCCGCCTCCGATTCCGCCACAGATCAAAACATCTGCGTTCAATGCATTAAGAACTCCTGCCAATGCGCCATGTCCGCTTCCATTCGTATCTACTACTTCTGAATGTACTACTTTTCCTTCCTCTACATCGTAAATCTTAAATGTCTCTGTGTGTCCAAAGTGCTGGAAAATCTGTCCATTTTCATATGTTACTGCTATTCTCATGATACCTTCTCCTTTTTCTGCTGCATATTTTTTGTAAATTTCCTGTTTGTAACAGCCCCCAAAGCTACAGTTGCTGCTCTGACCGTCACAAATTCTGAAATCTCCACCCTCGATTCTAAGTGGATGTCCATCAATGAGTGCATCTGCTATTTTCTTCCTGGCGGTCTCATAAATTCGTTGAACCGTTGTTCTTGCGATCTGCATAGATACTGCACACTGCTCCTGACTGTAACCTTTCTTGTCCAAAAGACGAATTGTCTCATACTCATCTACTGTCAAAACAATGGGTACTTTTTTCTCAGCATTATCTGCCGGAAGGAATTCTAAAACATTCGGAAAATGGCAGACTTTTCTGCATTTTACTGGTCTCGGCATAAGCTGCTCCTTTCTCGCTTTTCTTATATAATAGCTCTATAAAAGGCATATGTCAATAACATTTTTGACATATGCCCATATAGTTCAGCTAATAGTACTATAGTAAGCGCTTACGGTATTACTGTTCGGGTTATCGAAGTTATCCTTGACAATGGTTCCAAAGAATACCTTGCCACCAATCTTCTCGACTCTTCTTTTACTCCCGATATGTTCCGTGAACTCTACTTTTACCGCTGGCCTGTGGAAACGAAATATAAGGAATTAAAAAGCAGACTCGCCATTGAAGATTTCAATGGTGCTACCTCCGTCTCTGTTTTTCAGGAATTTTATATCTCTATGCTTCTCTCCAATCTTTCTTCTCTCATTAAAAATGATGTTGATCAGCAACTCCGTATTTCTTCTAAAAGTTCTAACAAACACCGTTATCAGGCTAATAGATCTTATATCATTGGCCGCATGAAAAAGATTTTTCCTCAGATTTTATCCTGCAAAACTTCCCTTTCTTCCATTGATTCTCTCTTTCTTGATGCCTGCCGGTGCCGCTCGCAGATCCTTCCTGGCAGGTCCTTCCGCAGAAAGAAGAACAAAGCGAAAGGACGTACACATTTCAGGAATCTTAAAGTTTCTTTTTAATCTTTAATTTCATAATTTCTGCTTATTATTCAGGCTTTCGATTTTTCTGATCGTATGGCTCTGGTTTCCTACGCTTATTTTTCTTCCCTGCTTCTTCTTTTCCTATTTCTCTTTAAAATCTGTTGCTTCTCTAAGACTGATTTTCTCTTAAGTTGACGCTATGTTTACCACATTGGTACCTGACCCCAAGTGTTTTTTCCCGTGGTCCTAAGTTATCTGGTGCCTGACCCCCGGAAGGTTTCTTTATCGAACATCTGGCTTAATGGCATTGCCATTGTATCTAGGCCCCACTGTGTCTATGAATTAACGTGCTAAAGTGCTTTGCTATTTTTTTTCTGGCATCCAAGTAGATGCCAGTTTATAGTTTATACTCTTTTCACAGAACTTTTATCCCAGCTTTCGAGTACCTGACCCCAAGTGTGGCCTTTGCCACTGTGGGCATCAACTTTCAACTCAAACCTTTTACTAATATGTTTAACATACGTGAAAATGTAGCTAAAAAAGCGCATTGCAAACTATATGATATTCCGGGTATCATTTCAAATGAATATCGTTCATGTGCAAATGTGTTTTCACTTTTTTTCAGGTCATTAATAAAAGTTTCATTAGTGTAAGCTAAATCATAGTTATTTTTCATAGCATTTACTGTTATATCTGAAATAATTTTTTTCGAATTAGCAGATAATTTATTATATAACTCCTTATACAGTTTGTGACCTCTTGCAATCTTCCCATGATCATTTTCGTAAAAAAGTTTAAGGATTATTTCACAGGAAAATGACAGATTAACAAATGCAGGATATAACCGCCAATTATCTTCTTCTGATGATGTTTTTGTCTGAAATTTTAAAAGCAGTGACTGATATAAGTCATTGCCAATATTATAATATGTTTCTGCTAAAACTTTAGCTTGTTCATGACTATAGAATATTGTACCTTGTGGATAATGTGGAACCATTCCACCAGCAGGATAAGATGTCAAAGAACACACCTCCTTATATGACTTTCAGTACTTGACCATTAGAGCTCTGTCTCTATTAATACACGCAAACTCTGTTTCAAGTACCTGTCTCCACTGTAGTCATCTTTTTATGTATCTCTTCAATTCGTCATAAAAATTTTCTCTGGTTCCGGCCATAACAACAACTACCAATTCACCATCTATCCGCTCAATCGTATATGCAAGTTCATAATTGGTCTTATTATAGTAAATATCATAGCCATAAAAGCCTATCAAATCACCCGTTTTCTTTTCACCTATTGTATAATCTTCCCTAATCTTATCAATAGCTTCTTGATACAATTTCTTTAGTTTCTTATCCTTCAGCTTCTTAATATATTTTGCCGCCGGAGGATCAAATCGCACTGGCAGCATGAATCAATCCTCCGTTCCGAAGACATCTTCATAGGTTGCATATTCTGCTTTACCTGCTGCAATATCCTCTGCCTTAGCAAGCATTGCTTCTGCAGCCGGTCTGATCTGTGCCTGACGTTTTTTAAACTCCGCAAGCAATTCTTCTCCTGATAAGCCTTCCTTAATCAGATCGGTCAGAACCTGCTCAGCAAATTCACCTCCTGCAACAGTCTTAATTGGACGAATAATAAGTTCATCACCACGCACAACACATTCCGCTTCATCACCAAAGCCTAGTGACTGGTAAAACTTCTGTGGGATCGTAATCTGTCGCTTTGAAGAAATACTAAGAACTTTTCTGTTCATTTTCGTGTCCCTTCTTTTTATTACAGCTGTAGGCATATTACTACCTCCTTCTTATCTTATTCAAATACATTTCTTTGTATTCTTATTTCTTGGTTTCTTTACTTTCAATTTTATTATAAAGGCTGTTTTCATTAAAGTCAATAGTTTACCGCACTCTCAATATGTAAGCCCACCATATCATCAAGACACAAATTTGGGGATATAAGTTCTCAATTTTCCTGTAAAATAAAGGCTTTGTCGACCTCCCGCTCTTTTCTCCTTATCACAGGTCGACAGCTTTCTTTATCGAATTAACCTTCTAAAGTGCTTCATTATTTTTTAACTGGCGCCCGCAAACGCCAGTTTTTCATAAATCTTTCACGAAATTTTCACTCCGCTTTTCTTCTTTTTTATTCCAAAATAAAATTTAAAATTCCTACAAATTTTACACCATGTTTCCCTTGTCTTTCTTTTCCAGTCTTTTATCCATAGTCATTTTTGCCTTTCTTCCATTTGAAACGAAAGGCTGATACAGTTGCATTGGAAATGACTGTGATGCCACTATTTGCGAAGTAATCATCGACCACAGTTTATAAAAAATTTATAGGGTCTGAACCATATGCTACCCCCATTTTCGAAACCGCTCCTTTCCGGACAATGGTCGGCATCGGAATAAATTCCAGCCTTAATCAGGAGCTGGAATGATGGTTTGTTTTTTATCCATCCTTCGACTTTCAAATTTTAAACCTCATATGACTGTAGTCACGTGCTTCATTCCATCTCCACTTCCCGCCCATATTTCCGGCTATATTCTGCTGTTATTAATGCCCCGCTTCCTTTTTCAGCCTGAATTACGAATAATTTGTCGGACCAGCTGCTGATCAGACGGTTTCTGCGTGGAAATCTATACCTATCAGGATGAGTTCCCGGTGGATATTCTGATATGAGCAGCCCTTTTTCTTCTATGCACTTCATTAGTTTATTATGTTCTGCTGGATAACAGATATCTAGTCCATTTCCCAGTATTGCTACTGTATAGCCTCCAGTATTCAGACATACAGTATGTGCATAGCTGTCAATCCCCTTTGCCATCCCACTGACAACAGTTATCTTTTTCTGTGCACATTCTGATGCAAGAAATACAGTTTTTTGTTTCGATTCCTGACTGCACCTTCTGGCTCCTATTATCCCAATCGTCTGATCCATTTCTCTAAAATTACCTTTATAATACAATACCACAGGTGCATCAGTCGGTTTCTTTGCACGTGCAGGATATCGGTCATCATCCCAGCATAAAACGAAAATATTTTTATTTTGACATTCTTCAAAGATTCTTTTCGCCTTTTCTAATGAATGATTCCTGATGATGCTTTCTCTTTGTCTCACAGACAGATCAGATATTTCAGCCAATTGCTCTGATCCGGCCTGATAAATTTTCTCTGCATCTCCCAATTTTTCAATCAATCGTCTGGCTGTAACAGAACCAATAAAAGGTAACTGTGTAAGCCATATCCAGTGTATTATCATCTCACCACCACCATTTTACTGTTACTCTTGTCCAAATCCCTACATGTCAGAACTTTTTCTATATCCTTCCGACGGATCTTTTCTTCTCCATCCAGATCAGCACTGGTTCTGGCAAGCCTTAAAAGTTTATGAATCACCCGGGCACTATATCCATATTTTTCACTGGTCTCCCGCAATATTTTCAACGAATCCGCCTCAAGAATACAATATTTTTGAATTAATTCTGTTGTCATCTGTGCATTGCAATTAATACCACTTTCCTGCGCATATCTCTCCTTCTGTATCTCTCTGGCCCTTTCTACTTTTGTACGCAGTTCTTCTGAAGAAACTCCTGCTTTCTGGTCTGCTATTGCAAAAAAATCTACTGGATGAACCTCTTTCTGTATATCTATCCGGTCCATGATAGGGCCTGAAATCTTTCCTCTGTATTTAATGATCTCATAATCTGTACACTTACACTTTGCTCCCGGGTAATAACCACATGGACAAGGATTCATAGCCGTAATAAACATGAAATTTGAAGGAAATGTATGGGTACCATTTACTCTTGAAATAGAAACTTTCTTATCTTCTATCGGCTGGCGGAGAGCATCAAGGGTACGTCTTGAAAATTCGGCAAGTTCGTCCAAAAACAACACTCCATTATGTGCCAGTGACACTTCACCAGGCATCGCATTTGCCCCTCCACCAATCAGTGCATTTAATGATACGTTATGGTGTGGTGCGCGAAATGGTCTGTATTTCATCAGGGCATGGCCATTAGACAACGCACCAGAAATACTGTATATTTTTGTAACTTCCAAGCATTCTTCCTCCGTCATCTCTGGAAGGATTGTCGGAATCCTCTGTGCCATCATAGTTTTACCACATCCCGGTTCTCCTATCATAAGCATATTGTGTCCACCCGCAGCTGCTAGTACCACTGCTTCTATCAGTTCATCCTGTCCTTTGACATCTTTAAAATCTAAAATCCTTCCCGATTCTTCCAGATTATTTTCGGCTTCGTCTATTTGACTTTCAGTTCCTGTTATTCTTCCTTCAAGACAACGAATCACTCCCGTCAGATCGTGAAATCCTAAAATATCCACTCCATGTACCAGACCAGCCTCTTTAAGATTAGCTTCCGGCACGATGATCTTTTTTATCCCTTTTTTCTGTCCGGCAATAATCATTGGGAGAATTCCTCTGCAAGCCCGTAGTCTTCCATCTAAGGATAATTCCCCGATAAATCCGTAATCTGACAGGTTTTTTGCCCCTATATCTCCATTCTGGCAAAGCACACCAATTGCCATTGCAAGGTCAAAATGAGAACCTCTTTTCTTTTTGTCACTGGGTGCCAGACTTATAATCACCCGTTTCTTCGGGAAGACGTAGCCGCTCTCATCAATTGCTGCCTGGATTCTCTCCGCTGCCTCTTTTACAGCCTGATCTCCCAGTCCAATGATTGATATCGTCGGCTGTCCTTCCAACATTTTCACTTCTATATCTGCAGGATAACCATCTATCCCCTGAATCGCAAAACTTCTTACCACGGTAGCCATAATTCTTCTTCCCCTATCATCTTCCTGATATGCTGTTCCTGAACAATATATTTATATCCTATATCTTCTACAAATTCCCTGTAATAAAAAACACTGTTTTTAGAAAAATATGCAAGTGTCTTCTCTTTCTCTGTGATCCTGTCATCCGCAATCCCTATTACTGTCTGGTAGCTGCTCCATAAATATTCTTCCGGATGAGTTACCATCCGTGCTTTTACCGGATTTAAATGAATATAACGGCTTGTTTGAAGAAAATACGTATCTTCTTTCACAAGACACGATTTATACCGGCTTTCAAACACATGTCCCCTGTAAGAGTACTTATGGTTAATATACATGGCATAGCATTCTGACATATATTTCATAAACTTTCCAATTTCTACGTCACCAGTCTCAACCAGCAGATGAATATGATTTGTCATCAGACAATATGCATGGAGAATACAATTATATTTCTCCAAAGATGTTTTTAATATCTGCAAAAACACCTGATAATCCGTTTCATCCTCAAATATCGGTTTCCTTCTTACTCCCCTATGCATGATATGATAAACTGCACCCTGAAACCAGGTTCTTAATTTTCTTGCAATCGTCCTTCTCCCCTTTCTCTTATTTCATGCGTATTATTTTTAATCATATTATCATTTATGATTATATTGAAATAAAAATCTGTCAATCATCACAGATTTTTATTTCAATATGTTTCCCAAGTGCGTTCGCATATTTCTCCAATACGATCAGGGTCGGTACTCTCCCGCCATTTTCAAATCGAGCCAAATTCGATGGTTTTATACCTGTAATATCTGAAATCTCCTGTTGGGTCATTTTTTGATTATGTCTTTCTTTGACTAGCTCTCGGATTGTCTCTTCTGACCGGTTCAGTACTATTTCCTGAATTTTTTCTGCATAGATTTCCAGACGCTTTTCACGCTTTTCTTTTTCATTAAGATAACATTGTATATTCTCCTGCATGTACATCTCATTCCTTTTCATAACTTATTATTCTTCAATATCTTATCATTAATGATATGTATTTGCAAGATAGTTTTTATTTTCTTTATATAGCCGTTACTTGCCATTCAAATAAAATCGCCTCCAGAAATGAATTTAGCCGAGGGGCTTATCGTGAGATAAACCTCTCGGCTATGTAATTTATCTACGTGTATCTTTTTATAATAACGCATCAATTTTTTCAGTTCATTATCAAGGGTTTCTTTTCTAATGTCCTTCCTCTAAGAACTATCTCAAAAAAACAGATTGATTCGCCATAGCGTTCCTTAGCAAGGTCTATGTATTTTTTTCTTGTTTTGAATGGACACTTCAATCCAAACACAATTTCAGTAATTGGAGATATTATTGCCCTTAATCCTTGCATTTGCTCCACACAACGCCACTCTTTTTCGTATGCCCATGTTGTATTTTTAGTTGACATTACAGTTTTTAGAAACGGGTCGTCAAATGCCGCAGCTTGAAAAAACAGTTGATTGCCATTCCCATCAACAGTAAATGCCAAAGTGGGCTTGATTCTATCTTTTAATATGAGAGCTTCATTAGTATAATTTACTTTTAGGCAAAGGCTATGGGGTGTAATGCTACTCTCATCCTGTATATCAAATCCAATTGCAATCCCCTTTCCTCCATCTGCATAATGCCCCCACATCAGTTCATTATCACAAGTCTCTGATAGGCTAAAAATACCAACATTTCTTAAAATGTCAGTAATATACATATATTTTGACGCTGGATTTGATGGATAATTGCCCGTTCTCGATTTAATAAAATCAGCAAAAATACGATACTTCCCATCAAAGCCTTGAATATTACCAATTTCTGATAACACTTGTTTAATCTCATTTTTTGGTAATCCCCACATTAAATCATGCTCATTAGTCATAACATATGCCAACACAAAACCTTCAAGTTGTTCCTTTTTTTCTTGCTCACAACATTTTATAATACTTTTTTCAGCAATTTCTTGAATAGAACATTCAAGTGGGTCATTTAATGTTTCTGGTTTGGCAAACCAGACTTCATTCTTTTCTATTATTTCTTCTGTCCTTTCAGAATCAGTTCTATATTTATATAGCAACACTAGTTTATCTCTCCATTTCATATTTTAAATTTCCTAATATCAGATATTTGTCATCAAAAATGTAATACCCTTCATCCGGATGATAATTAAAACGAAAAATATCAAGCTTGTTAATTTTATGGTCATTTTCAATCATATGTTTCCAATTCAGAATTGCATTATCAATAGCACCTTCCATTGATTGATCGTAATATTCATCATTCTTATTATCATATTCTCGAAGCAAAATTTCTGCATGGTTAATAGAAATATCGTTTATTAACCGAAACATCTGTACTGATTTAAATGTTGAAATTGCAAAGATTCTTAATTTTTTAATCTTTTGGTTTTTCAAAGTTATCTGAAACGCATCATTTAAGTCCGTAATCTTAAATCCTTCGACTTTTTTCTGGTTGTTTGTCCGGATAGAATTTATCCAATTTTCCAGCTTAATTTTTGCGCTGTTTTTCTTTCCTACATCTCCCCATGTGATTCCCTCGAGATCACTCGCAAGTTTTGGTCTACCGTCGCACAGAAAAATCGTATTAGCTTTTGAAAGTTTTCCTGAAAACAGGCCATATTCCAGCAATACATTATCCCGCACTGTCATGGTGCTTTCACCTCTGAACCAAATTTGGTCATCTTCTCCAAATATGAATATAGCCGCATCTACGTTCTCGCTTAAATCAATAAGCGCATCCCATGTATAAGCACCCAAAGGAAAAACCTCCGGTTCATTCCACAATACTGGTTCTACATTCATGCCTTCCAGCCAGCTTCCAACCTCAATTGCCATATTTAATCGTTCTCCGGAACTTGCAATAAATATTCTCATATGCCCTCTTCCTCCTGCTAAAATAAAAAGCGCCCTAAACGAGCGCTTTCCTAAAATTCAACATCATAGCTTGGAATACTTATATATGGAACACCTTGTGATTCCTCAAGATCCCGTCTTGTTATGTCAAATTCCTGATTATCTTCATCTATTGGTGATCTCCTGATCCAATTACCCGGAAATATATCCGGTTCCCCACCATAGCAGACTTCCTTTCTCTCCTTAATTGAAATCATAAGCTGTTCCACCCTGCAAATTCATCATTTTTTTATATTATCACTTATCTTTTTACTTATATTTTTCTCAGCGCCATAATTTATTCTATCACACATTTCGCATTTTCATCCTTTCGGTTTCACGATATAACAATTCGGTCTTTCGAATGCTCTG
>OLRJ01003528.1_pt1 | contig 10264 bp, 10 predicted proteins | sample 1672741 | NCBI WGS metagenome assembly OLRJ01 (sample SAMEA3136719, study PRJEB25190) | human gut metagenome | biome: human gut; feature: human-associated habitat; material: faeces | place: Austria | collected 2013
TTTGGCGGTGGTGGCAGAGCCAAGAAGAAACAAGGTGTCATTGACAAGCTGAAGACTTTCTTTGAAAAGTATTTTGGCATCGGTGGCTCGTCTACCTTTACTGAGCCGGAGCATAAGACAGTGACTTATGACCTGAATAGTCAGGAAACGCTATCGATGGTAGCAGAACCTAAAACACCATACGGAAAACAGTCATAAATGAATTGAGCCACATTGGAAGTAATCCTCTGTGGCTTTTTTCTATGGGAGGGGGTATCCAAATCTCTACGGTTCTTCTTCCAGAAGACCGATGGCCCCCTTCGTGCGAATTTTCGCAGAATTAAACAGGGGGGATACCCACCAAGGTCGGTTTATGTGAAAATATCCGCAGAATACCGTTGCTAAAGTCGATTTTGTTTTGCCGGATAGTACCGAAATACGAAGAAAAAACATGTAAAAAGCAGCATAAAAATCACAGTTTTTCTGCGTACATTTTGGCAGAAATATAATCCGAATTGTCTTGCTATTCTGTGCCATCAGAGTGATATATGTACTACCGAATAAAGAAAGGCGGGTATATATTATGAAGAATGAAATCATATTCACATTGGAATCGAAGCAGAGACCAAAACTAGCATAGGAGATTGGAAACATACTTGGGACAGCATCGCATTATGAACAGGTACCAAGCTGTGCATATGATATTGCAGGATACCGACTGGACAAAGAGGGTGTATTGTATATCCCGGATGGAACTGAAAAAGAAATAGTGGAAGACCTGATTCGGCAGTTACGGGAACATGTGTTTCGGGACGATATGGAAATAACGGAAGAAGTGCCAGTGCAACAGGATAAGCTGACAATTGCGATTCCGAAAGAGAGCCTTACGGATACGGCATTGGAAAATTTACAGAAGATCATAGTAAATAAGCAGACACTTTTTCAACGTGCATTTCGGACGGACAGCACAGAAATAGAGATTACTGAGGAAAAAATAAACTTCTCATGCAAAGCTGTTCCTTATAAAATTGCAACAGGAAGATGGGAAAAGCTACAGTTCCATTCATACCATCCGGGGAGTGCTGCGCCCGGCCTTTCAGATGGCGGTGGATGATGACATTCTTGTAAAGAATCCATTCGGATTCCAGCTTGCCGGGGTATTGGTAAATGACGCAGTCACAAGAGAGGCAGTCACAAAAGAGCAGATGAGAAAGTTCCTAAAGTTTGTGTATGACGATGTGGTGTACTGCAAATACTATGAAGTGGTGTACATACTCTTTCATACGGGAGTGAGAATATCAGAATTTTGTGGCTTGACGCTGAAGGACATTGATTTGCAGAACAAAACTATGAATATCGACCATCAGTTGCAGAGAACATCAGATATGCGGTATATCATAGAAAACACAAAGACGGATGCAGGAACAAGAGTGTTGCCGATTACAGAGGATGTGGCACAAATGTTTCAGGCGATTATTGAGGACAGAAATGCACCGAAAGTGGAGAAGTCCATAGATGGATATAGTGGATTCCTATTTTACGATGATAATGGAATGCCACTTGTTGCGATGCATTGGCAACACCGCTTTAATCATATGGTCGGCAGATACAATGACATCTACCGGATGCAGATGCCAAACACTACTCCACATGTATGCCGACACACCTATTGCTCGAATATGGCGAAATCGGGCATGAATCCTAAGACACTACAGTACCTCATGGGGCATTCGGATATATCGGTCACAATGAATGTGTACACGCATATCGGATTTGATGATGCTGAGGAAGAATTGAAGCGGATGGAAGAGTTTAGGAAGGCGCAGGCGGAGGTTGAACAGAAGAAGGAGAAACCGATGTCGCAGAAGATGTTCAAGGCAATTTAATATGGAAGATGGGTAACGCTCTGGCTTAGGGTGGAGCGTTATTTTTGTGGAAAAATGAGATGTTCTGAGATATAATTATTGTGTTAAGTATATTTATGAAACATTGTATAACACACATAAGATTTAATGCTGAGAAATTACAAATTTGTCATTGTTGAAAATAGATTTTCACATTAACGAGAAAGGGTGACGAAATGGAAAAAATACAAGTAGTGCTAGCTTCTCCATCGGATTTGGCTGATGAACGTCAAATGATTAAAGACTTAGTGAATTCATTAAATCCATTATATATGAAAAATGGAATATGTATTGATTTAAGAATGTGGGAAAACAGTACACCTGGAATGAATGCTGATGGACCGCAAGGTTTAATTGATAGGGATTTAGAAATTACCAATGCAGATTTATTTATTTGTATGTATTGGAAAAAAATAGGTACAAAGTTAGCAAACGAAGATGTTGCAGGTACAGAGCATGAACTTAATTTGGCATTGGATAGTTATCATAAACGTAAAAAACCTGATATTAAAGCTTTTTTTAAGGTGATTGATGAATCTGAAAAAAATGATGATACAAGGAAAATTTCTGCAATATCAAATAAACTACAACCTTTAGGTTTATATACACCATTCAAAGATATAAGTGAACTAAAAGATAATGTAAGTAAAATCTTACAAGATGAAGTAATGAATTTGATTCGTAAGCAAGGACAAGTTATGCCTGAAATACATAAATATATTGAAATTTCAGACACAAATGAATTTATCAGTAATTTTTCATCTAACAATAAATTAGTTTTAAATAAAGGTTATTATGATATGTTGGATTTTGAAAGGGAAAATACAGATAATATTTTTAAAGAAGAAGTATTTGACGGAAATCAACTTGTGGTATCCAACATATCAAATGTTACTGTTGTGGGGGATAATTCGACATTGCTTGTTAATCCGAGATATGCAAATGTGATTTGTTTTCGTGAGTGCTCTAATATAAAATTGATTGGATTAACACTAGGCCATACGCCTCGAAAGGGAAGTTGTATGGGATCTGTCTTGCGGTTTGAGAATTGCAACAACATACAATTAGATTCGTTAGAATTATTTGGATGTGGAACATACGGAATTGAATTAGAAAACTGCACTAATATTCGAACCAATGGGACTAAAATTTTTGAGTGCTCTTATGGAGCATTAAGTATAATAAATTCAAATTTAGAATTTTCAAATAGCATGATATATGATTGCAATAAAACTGTAGGTTGTATTATTGAAGCTACAAATAGTCAATTAGATTTTAATAATGTATCGATCTTTAATAATTATATAGATAACTATCTGATTTCTTTGGAATCTTCTAGTTTGTTTTGCAGTGGTGTTTGTGTGTATTCTAATTCATTTGCTGGCTTATGTAATCAAGCGATTCCATTTGGATTATTTGAAGAAAATAATGTAATTCAAAGTAGGGAAGAGTTTAATATCACAATTTCTTCTTCAAAAAAAACTACAAGAGATGTATATGAAGAAATTAAAGAATTTGTTTGTATATATGGGAAAATAGAAGAATCTGTTTTTGATGATGGACAAATCTATATAAATGTTATAACGTCTAGATTTGAGAATATTTCCCAAATAGAAAGCTTTATAGAGAGGTATGATAATCTGGCAACGGCATGCGGTTAATTACGATTCCTTAGTAGTAACCCATTCCCTTTTACTACTAATTTTACTACTAACAAGTAGTAACAACATGCTCAGTCCTGCTCAGATTTGCCACAATCTGTAATTTCAGAGCAAACTATGTAAATCCCAGAAAACCTTGCAAAACAGGGCATTCCGGGGCAATTCAAGGAGAAAAAACAATGATTAGAGTGCTTTTTATCTGCCACGGCAACATTTAAAGTATGGCGAGAAAGACTTGATTTTGTAGGATTTTCTAGATAGAAACAAATAATTTACACCTTATTTATACCTTTGGAAGACCGAATCGGAATAATTAAAAAAGTTGTCATAATTCAGTTGGTCAAAAAATAATACTACACTCAAAATCAATTAAAAAATCAATCGTAAAAAAATACGATTGATTTTTTGCGCATTTTTGCATATAATATAATCATTATGGTTGGAAAGGGAACGATTACTATGCGTGAAACAAGAATATTAGAATTCAAGGAAACGATTACGAATACTTTTTTGAAAACAGTTAGTGCCTTTTCGAATTACAATGGTGGAACAATTCTTTTTGGGGTTGATGATAATGGAAATGTGAAAGGATTGCTAGATGTAAAACAGGCCTGTCTGGATATCGAAAATAAAATCAATGACAGTATATCACCTCAACCAAACTATACACTTGAAATACAGAATAATGACCAGACGATAAAACTTACTGTAAAAAGTGGTCTTCAAAAACCGTATTTATATAAATCAAAAGCATACAAACGAAATGATACAGCAACGATAGAGGTAGATACATTGGAATTTTCAAGGCTTGTATTAGATGGAAAAAATATTAGCTTCGAAGAATTACCTTGTAAAGATCAGGAGCTATCTTTTAAAATTTTACAGTGTAAACTGAAAGAAAATATTTACATTGAAACTTTCAATCAAGATACTTTAAAGACATTGAACCTGTATGACAATATAAATGGTTATAATAATGCAGCGGGACTTTTGGCAGATAAAAATCATTTTTCAGGAATTGATATTGTTAAGTTCGGTGAGAATATCAGTATTATTCAAAAAAGAGTAACGTTTGAACATATATCGGTTTTAGAAATATATGAAAAAGCACTTGCTGTATTTAGAGATTATTACCAATATGAAGTAATACAGGGGGCTGACAGAAAGATGGTAGAGAAAATACCGGAAGCAGCTTTCAGAGAAGCAATTGCAAATGCTTTGATTCATAGGGTATGGGATATTAATTCACACATCAGAGTTTCTATGTTTGATGATAGAATAGAAGTAGTGTCTCCTGGTGGATTGCCGGCTGGAATAACGGCAGAAGAATATTTATCAGGTAAACTATCTATTTTAAGAAATAGAAATCTTGCAAATGTATTTTACAGACTGGGATTAGTAGAGATATTTGGAACAGGAATTACACGAATCAAACAACTGTATGCAGAGAGTTTGATAAAACCAGAATTTGAAGTGTCAGAAAATGCTATAAAAATTGTACTACCGATATTTGAAACGAATGTCAATTTAACCGAAGACGAAAAAGTGATTTACAAATTTTTAAGTAAGACGATGCTGAAACCAATAAGTGAAATTGCACCATATGTCCCATTTGGCAAATCAAAAACAACACAATTACTGAAAGCTATGGAGAAAAAGGGTGTGATTGCAGTTGAAGGAAAAGGCAGAGGAACAAAATATATCATTAAGTGATTGAGAACATAGAGGGTTCAAATTACACAATCTTTCAATAACACAAGGAGAAAATCATATGATAAAAATTTTATTTATATGTCATGGAAATATTTGCCGATCAACGATGTCTGAATATGTTATGAAATATCTAACAGACCAGGCGGGGCTTGCCAGTGAATTCTATATTGATTCGGCTGCAACTAGTCGTGAGGAGATTGGTAATGGTGTTCATCATGGCACGAGACAGAAGTTAAAAGAAGTAGGAATTCCGTGTGGCAACCACAGGGCACGGCAGATGATGAGAAGAGACTATGAAGAGTTTGATTATATTATCGGTATGGATGCGTGGAATATCCGAAATATTATGAGAATCATCGGTTCAGATCCAGAGAAAAAAGTTTCTATGCTTTTAGACTTTACGGATCGTCCGGGAACAGAAATTGCTGATCCGTGGTATACGGGCAATTTTGATGCGACCTATGATGATGTACTGGAAGGTTGTACAGGATTGTTAGAGCATTTGAAGAATATTTTATAACAAAAAGTAACTTGAAGGAGTGTAAGAGTGATTTATGAAAAGTTTGTCTATGAGAAATAGATGTGTAATCGGATTTACGCTGTTTTCCATGTTTTTTGGAGCAGGCAATCTGATATTTCCGCCGCTTCTGGGTGCTGAAGCGGGCAGCAGTACGATACCGGCTATGGTTGGAATGTTACTGACGGCGGTGGTATTACCTGCTCTTGCGGTGATATCTGTGGCAAAGCATGATGGATTGAAGAATTTGGCGGGAAGCATACACCCGGCATTTGCGACAGTTTATGCGGTGCTGATCCATTTGTTAATCGGACCTTTTGTTGCAATTCCAAGGACAGCATCTACCAGTTTTGAGATGGCGGTCGTGCCATTTTTATCTGACGGAGTCAGTGCTGAGTCTTTATTGATTATGCGGTGTATATACTCGTTTACATTTTTTGTGATAGCAACGATAGTTGCGCTGAAGCCAACGAGACTTAAGGATTTACTGGGAAAAGTAATGACACCGATTCTGTTGATTTTGATTGCAGTTATTTTCGTGGGAGTTGTTGTAAAGTTCCCGACAGTTGTAAGACAGGCAGATGCGAGCTATAAAGGGCATGCGCTTCAGCATGGTTTTGTCACGGGATATCAGACAATGGATATTTTAGCGGCATTTAACTTTGGTGCAGTTATAGCTATGAACATTGAAGCATTTGGTGTGAAGAATCGGAAAGGTGTGGCTAAAGAGACGATTCTGGCGGGAATTGGAGCTGGAATCTTACTTTGTATTGTATATAGCGCAACAGCATATATTGGTGTATTGTGCAGTAGTAAGGTCGGAAATGTGGAAAATGGAACGCAGATTCTGACCTATGCAGTTCACGCATGTTTTGGCATCTATGGAAAAGTATTGATTGGTATTATATTTTTCATAGCATGTTTTAATGTATGTGTAGGTTTGCTATGTTGCTGTTCTGCATATTTCCACGAATTAGTTCCGAAGATTTCGTATTTTAAATGGTTACTTGTCTTTTCTGTCTTCAGTTTTGTGATTTCCTGTGCGGGATTAAATGCGATTTTAAATGTATCATTGCCGATTCTGAAAGTGATGTGTCCTATAGCAATTGCATTGACTTTTTATGGTCTTGTCAGACGTAAAAGGCAGTAATAAATATTTATCTCATAGGAATATGTCAGCTTTGCTGACCAGAATCACGCGCCAAGTCTCACGGGTGTTCGACTTGAACTTAGTTGAGAAGTTTTAAGTACGTTTGACTGAAATAGTGAAAAATCTGTAATATGGAGAATTTTAGAAATATATCAAAATCTCCTATATTACAGATTTTTTAGTTACATATGGATGTAGTTAAAGTGCTCTAAAAATTTATATCTCACAGGATTGAGAAAATGTGCAGAAGATTATTTTAGTCAAATAATTCTTTCACCATAGCAGCATCAAATGTAACAGAGGATACATGATTTACCTCGATTTGATATAGTGCATTTGCTGCGATATGCTCGGCAGCCTGCTCCAGATCACGGATTCCAGTCGTATCTGAGAATTTTTCAATAATAGTGTCCAGAGCTTCTGGTGACACGATACATTCGCTTTCTTTTAAACTCATACGTTTTAAAATCTTTGGCAGTGCAAATTTGGAGAAAATAACTTTCTTCTCTTCTGGTGTGTAATCCGGAATATCAATAACAGCAAAACGTGACATTAACGGTGCACTGATCTGGGATTTATCATTGGCTGTTGCGATTGGATAAACACCGGAAGTTGGAATCATACACTCAATGTAGTTGTCTGTAAATCCAAGATTATCTAATAGTGTCAACAATACATCGGCTGGATTTCCATTTCCTTTACCGGAAGCAGCTTTGTCAAGCTCGTTGATAATGAAAACCAGGTTAGATTCTCCTGCCATTGCAAATGCATCCATAATAATACCGGTCTTGGCATTTGCGTATATACGGGAACTTCCGGTCAACTGTTCCGGGTCATTGATGGAGCTCATATCCAAAGTTGTCCAAGGCAGTTTAAGAATTCTTGCAACAGCGTAGGCAATTTGGGATTTTCCTGTTCCTGCAGGTCCTACCAGGAGAAGTCCGTAAGCCGGAAGGGTATGTGTACGGTTAATCTGGATGATTGTCTCTATAATACGTTGCTTTACGCGTTCCATACCGTAGAGTTCTTCGTCTAAGATACGTCTTGCTTCATCAGGATCAATTGATTCAAAATAATCTGTCTTCCACTGGATATTCATCATAATAGAAAGCGCACGCTGTGCGTGGCGTCGTTCTTCCGGGGATACTTCGTGGGATTTTGCAACTGCCAGATTACGTCTTGCCCAGAGACGGATGTTATCAGGAAGAGTTCTTCCGGCACAAGTAATGAAGTCGGTAATACTCTGAATACTTGTAAGTTTCATATCATCACCAAGTTCAGAGTCTTCCTCTTTCAGTGTCTCGTCAAGCGGGGCGCTGCTGGAAAAGAGCCGTTCCATCATAAACTGAAGGAAACCGTCTTCAGCAGATAATTTTGTGGCACCGCCATAGGCAATTTCACGAATTTTGTAGACTGCATAACCGTCTGGGAGGTTCTTACCGGACAGACGAACGTTGATATGATTTTCGCCGAGCCATTTGATCAGGCTTACAAAGCGGGAATCAATCTGAAGAATATTGGCACTGATAATGCCATCTTCTTCTTCAAATTCAAATGCTGTGTGCTTTGCAGGATTTGTGAATACACCGCAGGAATGATGAGCCCACTGGCGGGGAGCATTGTCCAGAAGAAGAATCGGATCTTCCGGAGTAGCAACATTTTTATCAGAGTGAAATGTAGTGTAAGTAACTTCGGTTGTTGTCGTTGTTGATTCAGGATTACTAAAATCAAATACTGGCATGAGAGAGTCTCCTTTGTAATTTATTTTTCTAAGATACTATGGATAGATTCATGCGATACATTTCGTAATTCTGATATCTTACATGAATTGTGCAAATACGGACGCACCAATTACAGTGATAAGTCCGGATACTACGATGGACAAGCTGCTCATTGCGCCTTCAATATCCCCAAGCTCCATAGCTTTGGAAGTTCCGATTGCGTGGGAAGCAGTGCCGATGGCAATACCCTTGGCAATAGGTTCTTCGATTTTGAAAAGCTTACATACGCTTTCTGCACACATATTTCCCAGTACACCTGTTAATACGATGATAGCAACGGTGATGGAAACGTATCCTCCAAGTTCTTCTGATACACCCATTCCAATCGCAGTTGTAATAGATTTTGGAAGAAATGATACATATTCCTGATGCGTAAATCCAAATAGGACTGCCATGGCAAGAATACTTCCAAGGCTTGCAAGTACACCACTGAAAATACCGACCGCAATTGCTTTCCAGTTGGATTTCAATAATTCGAACTGTTCATAAAGCGGAATAGCAAGGCAGATTGTAGCTGGTGTAAGCAGATAAGAAATGTATTTCGCTCCTTCATTATATACCTTATAATCAATTCCGGAAACTGCTAAAACAGCAATTACTATAATTACTGCGATAAGGAGCGGATTGAAAATGGCAAGTTTGAATTTCTGTTTTAATAATGCGCCAATTCCGTAGGCGAGAAGGCTTAACATTACCCCGAAAAAGACAGAGTTGTTAAAAAATTCCATAATCACAATCTCCTTCCGCTGGTTCTTCTTCTGGATGATCTAATTCTGTTGCAGATTGTTGTGGTGAAGTTCGGCGAATCATATACTGGGTAGCTCTTCCTGCAACTGCCATAACAAATACCGTAGATACAGCAGTGACAGCAAGATACTGAAGCCATACAGATTGAATGATATTCCATGCCTCCAACAGTCCTACAGCGGCAGGAATGAACATCAACGGCATAATCTCAATCAAGAACCGTCCCGTCTCATCGACTTCCTCCAGTGGAATCAGTCCAGTTTTTAAACAGACGAACATCAATATAATTCCATAGATGCTTGACGGCACAGGAAGTGGAAGAACGTGGTTTAACAATTCTCCGATGAAAGAAAGTACAAGAATAATCCCGAATTGTTTTAAATATTTCATTTGTAAAATCTCCTATTTCTTATTAAAAAGTAGTTAAAAAGTAACGCTTGTCTATCGTAGCACACGTGGAAGAGGGTATCAAGGGAAAAACCTTGCAAAATATAATGATACATTTTATCGTAGTTTGTGTAAATTTCCTAAAATAAAAAAGAGATGATTTAACAACAAATCAACGAACAAAATTATGACTATCTTGATAGGAAGGTGAAATTTTTTTGGAAATTTATAATTCTGAAAACACCGTATTTAAGGGGTTTTTCGGGGATTATAAAAAGTTTTTGCAAAAAAAATAAAAAAAATTAAAAAAAGGGGTTGCCAAAACACTTGCGCTATGATATTATAACATTCGTCGCGAGTGATACACACGAAAAACACACAAGCGATAAAGAATATGGCTCCATGGTCAAGCGGTTAAGACATCG
>OLRJ01003530.1_pt1 | contig 10258 bp, 6 predicted proteins | sample 1672741 | NCBI WGS metagenome assembly OLRJ01 (sample SAMEA3136719, study PRJEB25190) | human gut metagenome | biome: human gut; feature: human-associated habitat; material: faeces | place: Austria | collected 2013
CCCAGTAATATCTGCCACTTTTATTTTCAAAAATATTCTGTACATGCAGATCTGAAAAATGCAGATTTTCCATCTTATCCGATGCGTCCTCAAACCAGCTTTGCGCGGTAATATTCACATTTTTTTTCAGACTTCCCACCGGTGCTGCACCCAGAAGCTCCCCTTCTCTGGTAAAGCAGGCTATGCTTACCAGATTATCTTTGTTCGCTTCATACAAAAGGCTTAACTCCCGGGAAATATCATCTTTATCAAAATCAACTTTCTTTATTACATTGTAATACACCGCATCGGAACTGCGCATCATAGACCGAAGATACGTATTCAGATTAATCTCCACCTGCCCGATCAGTTTCTGACTGTCCGACAATACCTGCCGCTCCAGTGTTCTCTCATAGCGGTTCAGCAAAACAGCCGTGATCAGTATCATCCCTGTCAGTGCCACGAACGTAAAAGACATGGAGATCATAAACCGGAAACTGCGGTTGCCGACTCTTCTCTGAAGTTTTTTCCATTTTTCGTTCAGATATCTCATGTTCCTGCTTCCTCTGCATGTTCTGTCCGATACTTACTTGGTGCCACACCAAAATGGCGTTTAAAAACATAGCTGAAATAATTCGAATCTGTGTATCCTACTTTCTGCGCTATGATATAGCTCTTCTCATTTGTCTCAATCAGCAGTTTTGCTGCCTGTTCCATCCGATATCCTGTCAGGTAGCCTACAAATGACTGTCCTGTCTCTTTTTTAAAAATTGTCGAAAAATAAGAATTCGATACACCAAGAAGATCACAGACCTGATCCAGCGAAATATTTTCATCGGCATAACTGTTTTGCACATATTCCTGCGCTCTCTGTACAAAGCTTCTGGTAGAACTGTTTCTTGCAATAATCAGACGGCTGCGGTATTCCAGACTGCGTTCCAGTATCCAGACCCTGAGAGCCGCCGGATCCATATCCATCAGATGACTGTATAACTGACCGATATCTTTCTCCGTTTCCCTGTCTGCAATCTCATTGTTTGCCGCAAAACGGTAAAAATCACTGATCAGATCCATAATATCTATGTGATGCTGAAGCATGGATTTCCCATGAATGGTCAGTTGTTCTACATAACAGTCTACCGCTTCTGTCACTTCTTTTTCTGTTCCGAGACGGATTTTCTTAAAAAGCTGTGACAATTCTGCTCCCGGTGCCCCGGCAGAACTGTAATCTTCTTTCGGCGCAATTTCACGGATATTGATTGCCCGTATTGCACCGTAAATACCTCTGTAAGAAACAGCCTCTCTGGCACCATTGTAAGAATCTGACAGTTCCATCAGTGAATCGCATACTTTTCCGATTCCTGCTGTTGTCACTGCACCAATCATACGGTGCACATATCTGCAGAATCGGTCACAGTCATCTGTCAGTACTGCCACATCCCCTTCTTTTTCCAGTTCTGCAATCAACACCGTATTTCCCATATAAGAAAAACTCTTTGTTTTCCATTTTTCTCCCAGATATTCCTGTGCCTGTTTTTCTACAGAAGCAGTCACCAGCATGGCAGTCATTCCTTCCGGAATCTGCGTTGCCGACGTGTGGATCACCAGGCAGCAGACATGTGGCTGCGTAAAAGTAATCTGGTAATCTCTGAGATATCTGTCAATCTGCTCCCTGGTCAGCCACCCTTCTATGAGTGCTGTATAAAAGTTGACTCTCAGAAGCGGAAGCGAATCCGTATAGTATTTTTGCAGGGTCTCCACATTTCTCTTTTCCCTGATCTCGGTGTCTAACTTTTCTCTCAGCTTCTGAAAAACCTTCGTCAGTTCCGCACAATTCAGCGGCTTGAGAATATATTCATCCACTTCCAGATGTATGGCTTCTTTGGCATATTCAAATTCATCAAAACCGGTAAATAGAAGAATCTTTGTTGTCGGGAATTCTGCCCGAATTCTCTTTGACAATTCCATTCCATCCATATAAGGCATACGAATGTCTGTCATTACCACATCCGGCTGATACTCTTCCACCAGTTCCAGTGCCTTTACTCCGTTATTTGCCAGTCCCACAACGGAAAATCCCATATCCTCCCACGGAACTTTCTTCATAATAATCTGTGTTACATCGTCTTCATCATCTACCAGAAGTACTGTATACATTCCTGCTTCCCCCCGCTGCTTTTCCTGTCTGATCATTTGCTCTCTGTTTTATTCAGTATATCAGATTCCCTGTGTTTCGTACACTAAAACAGAGGCACTCATGCGCCCGTCCGGATGCATTCTGTGCCCCTGTCTGTCATAAAATATGATGTTATTATTTCTTCTGAACGTATTTCAGGCAGTCCAGTGTAACGGCTACCAGAATGATAATACCGGAGAATACGAACTGAAGGTTGGTATCAATACCCAGAATGGTCAGAGAATAAGTCAGTGCTGTAAAGATGCACACACCTACTACTACGCCTGAGATCTTACCGATACCACCGGTAAAGGATACGCCACCTACTACACAGGCTGCAATAGCATCCATATCCCAGCCCTGTCCATATGCTGCTGATCCCGAACCAACCATACGGATACATTCCAGCCAGGAACCGAATCCATACAGAACGCCCGCCATCATGAAGGCGCCCAGAGTAACCTTAAATACAGAGATACCGGAAACTGCTGCTGCTTCTGAGTTTCCACCAACTGCATACAGATATTTACCAAATGTTGTCTTATTCCAGATAAACCATACAATGATAATTGCTGCCACTGCCCAAAGAATAATGGTTGGGAAGTTGTTGATCTTCGGAATAATCATGGAAGGAATGTTAGATTCGATAGATCCGAAAGAAACACCCTTGGTAGAATAAGTTACCAGACCGAAGATTACCAGCATGTTTGCCATTGTACAGATGAATGGATGCATCTTAAACTTCGCTGCGAAAAATCCCGCGATGGTAGTAAAGCAGGTACACAGCAGTACGCACATAAATACTGCAAATATGACTCTGACGCCTACCGGAAGTCCTGTAAAGTCAAATACATGACCAAATACGGAACCGGTATTGATTCCCTTGTGCATGATAATCGTCGCTGTTGTCGTTCCCATACCAACCATACGTCCAATGGAAAGGTCGGTACCTGCCAGCAGGATCAGTCCTGCTACGCCAAGAGCCAGGAACATTCGCGGTGATGCCTGCTGCAGAATATTCAGTACGTTATTGGTTGTCAGAAGCGGTGTATGCTTAATAATCGGTGTGATGATACACAGCATAATAAAGATCAGTACAATGACAATATACAGACCATTCTGAAGAAGGAAAGATCTGCGGTTGAAGTTGTACTTGTAGTTTTCCCATTTCTGTGCCTGTGTCTCTGCAAAAGAGAACTTTGACATACGCAGCAGATCCAGCAGATGATACTTGTAGTTAAATGCTGCATGTCTGCGGTCTTTTACATCCTGCAGATCCTTTGCCAGTGTCATCTTGGCATCAAAAAGACGGTTTTTGTGTACATACTTTTCGTCTTTCTGTTCCTGATGATCTGTCAGTTTTGCCATGGTTGCCTGATGTTCTTTTTCCAGCTGGGCAACTGCCTGTTTGTATTTTTCCTGTGCGGCAGCTTTTTCCTGTGCACAGCTTTCTTTTACCGGCTGGAAATATTCACTGTCGTAATGTGCTTTGATATAGCCTTCTGCATCTGAAATCAGTTTTGAGATGCTGTCTTTGTTTGCCGCTTCCACCTTCTTTGCTTTTTCGATTCCGGCGCGGCACTCTGATATACGATTTTCTCTTTCTCCTGCGGTGAGAGTCTTATCTCTCTTTGCCACATCAACACTGTTCTGGAAAGCAATTACACGATCGGTTCCTTCCCGGCGCAGGTCATCGATCTGTTTCTGTATCTTTCCGACATATTCATCAATTGGCTGACGGAGCTTCATTTCCTGCTCCTGTGTCAGAATTTTACTGTTTGCCATAATCTGTCTCTCTCCTTATTATAGGTATTTTGCACTGAGTCTCAGCAATTCTTCCTGATTGGTTTCTTTGGTATTTACAATACCGGAAAGATGTCCGTTGGACATAACACCGATACGGTTTGTGATTCCCAGAATCTCAGGCATCTCAGAAGAAACTACAATAATTGTTTTTCCCTGTTTTGCCATCTGGACAATCAGTTCATAGATCTCATATTTGGCACCGACATCAATTCCTCTGGTCGGTTCATCCATCATAAATACCTGTGGTTCTCTCTCCAGCCATTTACCAAAGATTACTTTCTGCTGATTTCCACCGGAGAGACTTGAGATCATGTCGTCCGGTCCCATACATTTGGTATGCATGATTTTAATCTCATTGGATGTTGCTTTTGTCATCTTTGTATCCGAAAGCGCAATTCCCGCTTTATACTGATTCAGGTTGGCAATCGTTGTATTAAAAGTCAGATTGCCCTTCAGGAACAGACCGTTGGCCTTACGTTCCTCTGTAATCATTGCAAAACCATGCTCCATGGCTTCTTTTGCACTGTTGAAGTTCATCAGATGATTCTTAAAATATACTCGCCCTGCTGCTCTGGTTCTTACACCGAAAATTGTTTCCAGAAGTTCGGTACGTCCTGCCCCAACCAGACCATACAATCCGAAGATTTCGCCCTCTTTTACTTCAAAAGTAATATCCTGCAGATGCGGTTCAAACTTGGTGGACAGATGCTGTACAGACAGAATCACATCCTTCGGTGTATTATCCAGCGGTGGAAATCTGTTTTCCAGCGAACGGCCTACCATTGCCGCAATCAGTTCATTCATATCTGTGTCTTTGGAACTCTTTGTCATAACAAGCTTTCCATCTCGTAATACAGAGATCTCATCACAGATCTCAAAGATCTCATCCATCTTATGGGAAATATAGATCAGTGCAATTCCCTGGGACTTCAGCATCCGCATCATTTCAAAAAGCTTGTCCACTTCCTGTACTGTCAGAGAGGAGGTCGGTTCATCCAGAACGATCACTCTCGCGTTATAAGAAATCGCTTTTGCAATTTCACACATCTGTCTCTGGGAAACTGACATATTTCTCATCGGCTGTGTCAGATTGACTGTCATTCCCAGTTTACGGAACAGCTCAGATGCTTCTTTTTTCATTCTTCCCTCATCCACGACGCCAACGGAATTCACCGGATAACGTCCGAGGAAAAGATTGTCCATAACATTACGCTCCAGGCACTGGTTCAATTCCTGATGTACCATGGCAATTCCATTTTCCAGAGCGTCCTTTGGTCCGGAAAAGCTTACTTCTTTTCCATCCAGAAAAATGGTTCCTTCATCTTTCTGGTAAGTACCAAACAGGCATTTCATCATGGTAGACTTGCCTGCGCCATTCTCGCCCATAAGTCCCATGACTGTTCCAGGCTTCACGTCCAGATTGATATGGTCCAGAACCCTGTTTCGTCCGAAAGACTTACTCATCCCTCGTATGGACAAGATCAATTCATTTTTCTCTGCCATTCTTCTTACCCCTGTCTTTTCTTCTTCTTAATCGTCGAGATGGGGGCAAAGCTCCTTTGCCCCCATCCAACGTGATCTGTTTATTTTTTCTTACTGACTAAGCAGAGATGTGTAGGATGCTGCATTATCTGTCTTAACCATGTTAATTGCGAATGCATCATACTGGCTTGGGTTACCCAGACGGTTTGTAATGTTGGATTCTGTCTGACCGTCACCACCGATGTATTCTACATCCAGATTCAGAATATCATCATAGTTCTGAAGCAGTGGCTGGTAAGTAGAGCTCAGGAAGTTATCTGCTGCGTTGTAGATGTTCAGCCATACGCTCTTTCTTGGGCTTGTGCTTTCATCCAGCTGATTAGAAACTGGTGCATATACTACTGTAGAATCTGTGAAATCCTGATAGTTGTCAGCTGTTACTGCTACGTTTAATGCGTAGTAAGAACGTTCGTCTGCATTATATGTATAAACGTCATCTGTCAGAACGTTGCCTGCTTCGTCTGCTGTTCCGATACCTGTATCAATATCTACTCCATCCAGTGCATTACGCAGAACACGAAGTGTTAAGTAAGCCTGAACGTCAGCATGCTGGCTGATTGTTCCGCCGTATCCGTCTGCGATTGCTGCAACTGCATCACTGTTTGCATCGTATCCGAATGTTGGAACTGTATTTTCCTGTGACCATGCATTGAACATGGACATTCCCATACCATCATTGTTAGAAGCGATAACATCGATCTGATCACCGAAAGATGATGACCATGTACCGATTGCATTACCTGCTGTTGCTGCATCCCATGTAGCACCTGCAGAGTTCTTCATTTCCTGAGAAGCCAGCTCACGAACGATGTATTCTTTTCCGTTGATCTCCAGCTTGCCATCCTGTACTACGGTAGCGGAACCGTCTGTGTTTGTTCCAACCGGATCACTGTTGATATCGCCGTCTGTCTCTACTGCTGTACCAAGAGCTTTACGAACACCTCTTGTACGTGCGATAGAATCGTTATGTCCGATATCACCGATTGCCAGAACGTATCCGATGATGCCATCACCATTACGGTCGATAGAATCAATATTAGCTTCGATATAATCTTTGATCATGGTTCCCTGAAGTTCAGCACCCTGATTTGCATCAAATCCTACATAGTAGGTGTTGTCATTGAAGGTAAGAGCATCCATATCCAGCTCACCTGTTGAGCTGTTAGATGGCTGACGGTTGAACCATACAAGTGGCTTATCACTGTTTGCTACATCCTCAGCAGAAACACCAACTGAAAGAGCTGACAAACTAAGAGCTGCTGCAAGCATTAAAACGATTTTCTTTTTCATAAGAAAAATACCCCTTTCTTTTTCGGACCTCTTGTCCGCACTGTTTATGATGCTCTTACTATATCGAATTTTTATTGTGAAAAAAATAGAATATTTTTCGTTCCGCATTGGAATTTTTTAGATATTCTGTTATTTTTTCTTTTATTTCTTACGTTTTATTCGTCATTTAACCTATTTTATCCAGCAAAACTACTCTGTAGATTCCACACTTCTCAGGAGTATCGTTCCATCGCTTCTTTTTCTTCTTCCTCATGAGTAACAAACAATACCTGTTTCCCGATGCATTTTCTTCTTGTATACTCCATCACTAGTTCTCTGGTGCTTTGATCCAGACCACGAAATGGCTCATCCAGAAATAATACGTCCCAGTCCGCATAAAAGGCTCTCACAAGTGCCACTCTCTGCCGCATTCCAAAAGACAGTTCCTTTACTTTCTGATCTACGCATCCCGGCAGACCGACTTTTTCCAGTTCTGCCTTAATTCTCTCGTATTCCTGCTTTTCTGACTCAGACTCAAAAAGTTTTCTTTTTCTCATAATCCGGATATTGGCATAGACACTCAGATCCTCACCAAATATCTGTTCCTGGAAAACAGCACTTTTCTTTCGTCCTTCCAAGCCCGCTATGCTTCCGCTGTCCGGTACCTCCAGTCCCATAAGCAGCCGAAGCAGGGTAGTTTTTCCTGATCCGGATGGAGCCATAAGACAGGTAATCTGTCCACATGAAAATGTCTGCGACAGATCCTGGATGACGTGATGATCTCCATAACTTTTACTTACATGCATCAGCACAATGTCCTGCTGCAATACCTGCCTCTCTTGCGTTGGAATACCTTTTACTTCATTTGGTTTTTCTGTCTTTGATACTCGCATTTTTTTCAGCCGTTCTTCCGCCATATCCAGTATTCCAAGGAACAGCTTTTCAAACAGATAGCTCAACATCAGAATCATCGTCGTCCAGGCCAGCAGATCTGCTGTTTCCAGATAGATCTTCGCCTGATACAGCTTCTCACCGATAGTTCCGTCTGAGATTCCGATTACTTCCGCTGCAGTTCCTGCTTTCCATGCCAGTCCGATTCCAAGGGCGCAGCCGGCCCTCACATAAGGAAGAAGCTGGGGAATGGCGAACCAACGTACCCTCACCCATTTCGGCAGTTCAAATACTTCTGCCAGCTCTGTCAGCTTCGGATCCATCTGCTGCAATCCTTCCAGTACATTCGTATAAAGGATGGGAAATATCATCAGGAACACAATGCCAACGGACAGATTTCTGGAAGACATCCACATTAACAGCAGGATAATCACAGACGCCACCGGTGTGGATTTCATCACACATACCATGGGACAGCACAGTTCTTCTATCTTTCTGTACCGGTATGCCAATACAGCCATGGTCGTGCCAGCCAGAGCGCCCAGTAAAAATCCTCCCATGATCCTTTCTACGGAACATAAAACTGTGTTCCAGAAATACACCTTGGGAAGTAACTGAATCAGTCTTTTTCCTGTAGCAACAGGAGATACCATCAGTATCTCCTGTCCAATCCACATACTTAATATCTGCCATATCAGCAGCCAGAACATCACTGCCCACCAGCGCATCTTACTCTGCTTTTTTCTTTTATTCTGCATCATAATAGAATTCGTCTGCCGGAAGTGTTCCGCCTACCGCCTGTGGATTCTCCTGTTCCAGGACTTCCAGATAACCGGAGAGTTTTTCTTTCATTTCTGCTCCGTCTATGTATACAATATTACACTCCGGAAGTGCTTTCTTCGCAATCTCTTCTGGAACGATATCATAGTCACCAATCAGCTTTGCCGCCTCTTCGATATGCTCATTTACATAAGATACCGATTCCTGATAACGCTCCATGAAATCTTCCACGATCTCCGGATGCTCCTGGACAAACTCCGTTCTCACCACTGTCACACCAGTCACCAGACTGCTGTTTCCACCGTTATCTTTCTGAATCTTATCCCATTCCTCTGTCAGATCCAGAGCCACGCGCAGAGAATCATTTTTACTCTGTGCTGTCGTCACAAATGGCTGCGGAAGGAGGGCTGCTGCGTCCTCATGCTCTGCAAGTGCTGCCACGCATTCTGTATGCTCACTCTTCCATTCAATCTGTACATCTTTTCCCGGCGTCAGTCCATTTTCTTTTAATATATAATTCAATGCGTATTCCGGTGTAGCGCCCTTGCCACTGGCATAAATGGTTTTTCCTTTCAGATCAGAAACACTCTGAACCTGTTCACCATTTTCCACCAGATATAAAACCCCCAATGTGTTAATCGTCAGTACCTGCACGCCACCGTTCGTTTTCTGATAAAGCACACTGGCAAGATTTGCAGGAACAGCTGCAATATCCGTAGTTCCCTGCGCAATCGCCGGAGATACTTCATCCGGAGATGCCACAATCTGAAAATCATAATTTTCCCCTGTAATCTCGCCCTGGTCTGCCTGATCCATAAGGGACACCATTCCCATTGCTGTCGGTCCCTTTAATGCCAGAACATTCACGGAATCTTCTGCCCGAACACCTGCTCCTGTACACAGCACCATAGCACCTGTTGTCAGCACCGCCAGCGCACGGTATCTTTTTCTATTCTTCTTTCTGTCCATCTTTCCATCACCCTCTCTAATACACCAGTTTTTCCAGTTCTTTTACATACTCTGTCTGACTGGCTACTGTATGCCCGGCCATCGCCGCATACTTATTTACTGCTGTCTGTGATTTCTTTATGGACTGCATGGTTCCCGCTCCGGCTACACAGCCTCCCGGACATGCCATTCCTTCCAGAAGATATCCGTTGTATTTTCCGGCTTTGGCCACAGTCAGAAGCTTTCTGCATTCCTTCAGTCCTTCTGCATTGGCAATCTTCACTTCCCTGTCCGGATATTTTTCATGTATCACATTTTCTACTGCCTTTGCAACGCCACCGGATACAGCAAAATTTCTGCCATCCGCAGATGCATCACTGACTCCGGCCGGATCTTCCTCCAGTAATTCTACTTTTATATTTTTCGCCGCAAAGATCCCCGTCATCTCCTCAAATGTCAGGACAAAATCGACTTCACTTTTTACCGTCCTGCGCATAGCCTCCAATTTTTTCGCTGCACATGGACCAATGAACACAACTTTCGCATTTTTATTCTGCTTCATTTTATCGAGCTTTGTTTCCAGCTTTCTCTGTTTCTTTAACAGTTCTGCTGCTTCATCAATATCTCCAGCCTCTAAAAGGTTCTCAATATCATCGGAAAACGCCTGTATCTCAAGCTCCAATGGCAGTGTCTTCTTTGCTTTCTTTCCGAATCCCAGACGTTTTCTGGAACAGGCTTCATCCATCAGATCAATGGCTTTATCCGGCAGAAAACGATCACTGATATATCGAACCGATAATGATACCGCTGCTTCCAGTGCCTGATCACTGATCTCTACATGATGATGTTCCTCGTATGCAGAGCGAA
>OLRJ01003535.1_pt1 | contig 10246 bp, 11 predicted proteins | sample 1672741 | NCBI WGS metagenome assembly OLRJ01 (sample SAMEA3136719, study PRJEB25190) | human gut metagenome | biome: human gut; feature: human-associated habitat; material: faeces | place: Austria | collected 2013
ACAAACAAGAAACATCTACACTAACTACATATTGCCGCTGTTGCGAGCACAATTAAGTGAATAGAAATTAGTCTTACAGGTAAAAAAATTAATTTGAATTCACTCGCTTAAGTTCGTCTTTTTTTCTTGTCTATATTCGCATTTTACACTAAAAATAAGCAAAAATCAATGTTTTGGCATTAAATTTTTGCTTATAAATAGCATTTACTCGGTAACTAGAATTTACTTTTTCAATTGACCAATTACAAATATAACAACTACTAGCAATAGTACTTAACTTTTTTAGCATGTAATACTACTCTATATTTGTTGTTATTTGCACAAGTTGATAATGTTAATATATTATCATCTTTTGAAACATCAACATTAAAATCTTTAATACTTCTTTTCTTTAGAGTTTTTATAAACTCTTCAAATTCATTATCATTTTTAAATTCTGTTTTTATATAATAATCTTCATTTTCTATTTTATAAACGGAAAATACTTTATACATACATTTTTCATTCTCAGTATATAAAGTTATGTTGGTATTTTCTTCATTCTCATACCATTTAGCATTTAGTATATTTAGCATACTACCAAACATTGAGCCATCTCTCATGTTGTGCCCATAGATTACAATGTTTTTATCTGTATTATCAAACTTATTTCTATAATCTGCAAAAATCCATCCTGCTGAATTATTGCTTTTATCAAAACTATGGTTTAAATAAAAACTATTATTGGTTCCTTTTACTACAGGATATTCAACATTTGTATTGTTTACTTTAAGCCATGCAATAGTTTCGTTATTTTGCTCTTTTAATTTATTAAAGTCTACAGTATATTCATCTCCGTTTTCTTCTTCAACAATTACTGTACTTTTTATTTGTTCTGCTATTTTATTGTTATTTGTTTTATCTTTATACCATTTAAAGATTTTAATTCCAGAATATATTAATATAGAAAGTAAAATTATATATAGAATAAGATTTAAAATTGTTTTCTTATATTTCTTACTCTTATTCTTTTTATTTCTCATTATTTACATTGTCCTTTCTTTTATAAAAGCTAGCTAATAACTCTAGCTAGCCTTTATATGTTATTTGTACTATTCTCTTATTTTTTTTCTGTTTATTACTATTAAAATTCCAATAGTTGATATAGAAGCAACAAATAGCATTACACTTGTTGTAATATTATCTCCTGTTTTTGGATTGTTTGTTTCATTTTTTGTTTGTTCTGTTTTTTCTTCAACATTTGTTGCAATAATTCCATATTGACTTAAATGTGATGTTTCAAATACTATATATCCATCTTCTACTGTTGCTGGTATTGTTTCTTTTATTTCATCATTTGAAATATATACTACTTCATATTTGTTAAATCCTTTTAAGTCTTCTGGTAATGCAATTCTTATTTTCATTTTAGTATCACTAATTTTAACTATCTGACCATTTTCTAAGACATTTATATCTACTACATATTTTACATTTTTGTCTGTTAACTCTTTTTTTATTTTAACTGGTTTAATATCTAGTTCATATTCCTTACTAACTTCTTTTTCAAATTCAATTTTTGCCTTTGTTTCTCCTGTACTTTGAATTTCTTTTACTGTTTCTTTTACAGGTTGTTCTGTTTTTCCTGAAGTTTTAGTCCAAGAAGCATATAAAGTAACATTTTGATAATATTCAGCTCCAAGTGCATTTTTTATAACAGTGTCTCTGTTAAGATCTTCTTTATCATCTTTATCCCATCTTCTCCAATATATATAAGTATAGTTTTTTCCGCTTCCGTCTTTTTTTGTATTCCAGCCAGTAAACTTATATCCTTCTCTTACAGGTGTATATGGTAAAAGTGACATAGCTGTTCCTGAATCTCCGCCACCTAAATAGTCATATTTATTAGATGTCTTACCATCAATAGTTCCACCATTTGCATTTAATATTAATACTCTGTCATCTCCTACAAAAGTATCTTGGGTATATGTAGCAGTTAAATTAGCTACAGCGCTTTTGGCAAGAGCACTTGAATCAACTGAAGTAACAATTTTTCCATCTAAGTCCCAACCTTTAAAGGTATATCCTTTTCTTACAGGGGTATATTTTGTTAGATCAATTGTTTTAAATTCTGCTACTTTACTTTCTAATGTTAATTTCGCTTTACCATTTATTGTACCACCAAATGCATCAAAAGTTACATAGTATTTACCACTATCTTTTAATTCTTTATCTGAAAATTTAGCACTAAGAGTTAGTCCATTAGTATAATTAACTTCTTTACCTGTTGATGTATAAAAATTACCACTACCAGTAAATTTTGCTATTTCTAATTCTTCACTAGCTTTTGTATTTTCTGCCATTTCCCAATGTGAAAACTCTGTTTTGCCATTGAAAGGAATAATTTCTTTTGTTAATTCAGACAATTTAACTGTTGTTTCTCCTGCTGCAATATTAAATCTTACAAGTTTAGAATATTCGCCATCAAAGCAACCATCAAATTCATTTGCTGTTAGCACTAATGAGTATTTTCCATCATCACTAATTGTTGCAGCATTTACTCTGTTTGAAAAACTAAACAGACATATACTAGCTAAAATAATTGCTAAAAATATTAAACTTTTTTTAATTTTCATTCTACTCCTCCTTAATGTTTTCTTGATTTTTTACTTTTTTTTATATTAACTATTACTAATGTAATAATTCCTAATATAGCAATTGCAAACAATACAATGTATATTATAACATTATCTCCTGTTTTTGGATTATTTGTATTTTCTTTTTGAACATCATTGTTAGTTACATTATTGTTCTCTGGTTGTTCTTCTTTTTCAGTATTCTCTGTACTTCCTGTATTTTCTGTATTTTTGCTATCTTCTGGTGTTTCATTTTGTTGTTTTTCTTTTATTGTAAATTTTGTTATAGCTTCTCCATTATCTGAAAAAGCAACTTTTAATGTATGTTCTCCAACAGATAATGTTTTTAAGTATTCATCTTTTAATGTGATAACTGTACTTCCTGATTTTGAGTCATAATTTGTAGAATCTACTAATTTATTGTCTACATATACTTTGTTTGTAAATAGGCTATAGTCTGCATCTATTCTAAATGTTGCATTTTTTGATTCATCAATTGTATATGTTTGATTTGCTCCTTCAGTAAACTTATATTCTTTAGGACTAACTTCTTCTTTTACATATTGGAATGTAAAATCATAAGTACATCTAGTATAATAATCAGTTCTTGTTTCATTTATGATGCCACCCTCAGTGCCATCATAATTCAATGCCGAACCTGTATATTTAGTATGAAATCCTTTAAAAACTTCACTTTTTTTAGTTCCAACATTTACTGCAGTTAATATTGCTTTATTTTCTGATTTATTTTCTACTATCTTTATAACAGCTTCACTTTCATTGTCTGTTGCTAATAGACCTTCATTGTCTCTTTTGTAATATAGTGTTTTATCTAAATCTGCAAATGATTTTAACCCATTTGTAAGTTCATCATCTTTAGAAAAATCAATCACATATTCTTGCCCACCAGTTAAATCAATTACACCTTTTGATGATATATCATTATAAACATTTTTAACTGTTGTGTTAACGACAGTTCTTGTTCTTACAAGTTTAACATCTAATGTTCCACTAAATTTACTTGATTCTAATTTAAATATAACTTTAGAATTAAGTGTTGTTGTAGCATAATACCAATCATTAATATTTAATTTTACTGGTGCAGGTCCTACCACACTTCCAGTATCTTCTGCTGGGATTTCTTGTATTACAAATTCATAATCTGCTTCGTTTAAATCAATTATCATATTATTTGAAATATTTGTAACTAATTCATCACCTTTAAATAGTTGTACTTTTCCTATTTTGCTATATTCTACATAACCATCATGAATAATCCCACCTTTAAAATTTAATGTTACTTCATTTTTGCTTTCTGCATATACTGTGGTTATTGGAATTATTAAACTAACTAATAAGGAAAATATAAGAACTATTGATAGAGTTCTTGTTTTTACCATTCTTTTCCACCTCCCTTTTATACTTTTTTCTTTATTCTATCACAAATAAATATTTATTGCATTCTTTTCGCCAAAGTTTCATTTGTTTTTTTGGCGATTGTGTTTTTTATGTTTTTATGATATATTATAATAAAATGTGTATTGCAAATATGGAGGTTTTTCTATGTTTTTTTGTGAACAATTAAATAAATATATAAAACAAATTGAATGTTCTTCTAAAGAACTTGTAAATGCTTCAGGTCTATCTACTTCTGTTATTAGTCGTTATCGTAGAGGAGATAGAAAGCCTAGTATAAGAAGTAAGCAATTAGAGCAATTAGTAGATGGTTTATATAAACTTTCTAGTTCTAAAAACTTAAATATACCAAAAGATGAAATTTATATCAAACTTTCTAACACTTTAAATGATGTTTCTATTGACTTTGAACAATTAAGAAAAAATTTTAATGAACTTATTTCAGCATTAAATATTAATATGACTGAATTATCTCGCTCTAGTTCGTATGATTCTTCATTGCTTTCTAAAATTCATACTGGAAATGCTAATCCATCAAAGCCTAAAATTTTTATTGAAAATGTTTGTAACTTTATTATAAAAAAATATAAATCAGAAGATGACAAAAAAGCAGTAGCTATTCTTATTGGTTGTGATTTAAAAGATTTAAAAGATAATTCTAATTATTACAATAAATTATTCCAATGGTTTTCTACTAATTTAGTTCCATCTAATAATTATATAGATGACTTTTTAATCCACTTAGATGAATTTGATTTAAACGAATATATTAAAGCTATACACTTTGATGAAATGAAAGTCCCTACCATTCCATTTTATAAAGCAACTTCTAAAACATATTATGGTATAGAAGAAATGAAAAAAGGCGAATTAGACTTTTTTAAAGCCACCGTTTTTTCAAAAAATAATGAACCTGTTTTTATGTGTAGTGATATGCCTATGGAAGACATGGCACAAGATGTTGAGTTCGGTAAAAAATGGATGTATGCTATTGCTATAATGCTAAAAAAAGGATTACACTTAAATATTATTCATAATGTTGATAGACCATTTAATGAGATGATGTTAGGTTTAGAAAGTTGGCTACCTATTTATATGACTGGACAAGTTTCTCCATACTTTTTAAAAGGATTACAAAATAATATATATTGTCATTTTAATTATGTTTCTGGAACAGTCGCTCTTTATGGAGAATGTATCAATGGATATCATGATAAAGGTAAATATACTTTAACAACTAATAGAACTGATATTTCATATTATAAAACAAAAGCAGATTGCTTACTAAAAAAAGCTAATCCTCTTATGGAAATATATAAAGAAGATTCTAAAAATGCCTATTCTGTGTTTCTCTCTTCAAGTGTTAAATTAAAAGCTAATCGTAGAAGAATTTTATCTTCTTTACCAATTCATACTATTTCTGATGGTTTACTTTTAAAAATTCTAAAACGCAATAATATTTCAAACGAGGATATTGAAAAGATACAAGAATCTGTAAAAGTTCAAAAAGAATTATTAGAAAATATAACTCAAAATTATACTTTTGAAGATGAAATATCAGAACTTTCAAAAGAAGATTTTGAAAAAGCTCCTCTTGCACTCTTTCTTGCAGATATTTTTTATGAGAAAAAAATTTATTATACATATGATGAATACCTAGAACATTTAGATTTAACTAAAAAATATGAGAAGAATAATAAGAATTATAAGTTAAGTGTAAATAATCATAATACATTTAAAAATATACAAATTTTAATCTGTGAGAAAAACTGGGTTATGATTTCAAAAGCAAATAGTCCTTCTATTCATTTTGTAATTCATCATCCAAAACTACGAAATGCAATTGAAAATTTTATTCCCCCCGTTGTTGAGCAAAGTACAAAAATTTAATAAAAAATTTCTTTATTGTTTCAAGATTTTCGAGATTTTTTATCTTCGTTTTGCTTATTTTTCAGTATTTCTATAACCTTATGTAAGTGCTCATACATAAGGTTTTTAAATTTTCTATCGGATACATATTTATACTCTCATCCTCCTCTCTATTTTTCTATAATTTGTAATTTGTTTTTAACTTTTATATTCTCTCACACATTTAATAATAAATTCTTATTTACTCCATTTTCTTTTTATATTTTCTTTTTCCTTATCTTTTAGTGATGAAAATAAATCAATATTTAATTTATTACAAATACTACACAAAACAATAAAAACATCTGCCACTTCGCTTTCGATAGTATCGTAATTTTTTATTTTTAACCTATCAATTGACATTGAAGTTTCATCTTTTCTTATCGCTTTTGCTAGTTCTCCAACTTCTTCTGTTAAAAGTAACATAGTTTTTTCTATATTTTGCTCAGAAAATCCTCTTAATTCTATTACCTTTTTTATATATTCTTGCACTTGAATAAGTGAATTTTCTTCATTCAAATTTTTCCACAATTCTAATTGTATATTATCCATAAGATCTTCTCCTATATCTATTTATAACTTCCTAGAAATTTATTCTATTTCTCAAATGATTCATTGGTCCATCACACATAGTACATAAGTATACACTCTCAGCATTATAAACCTCTTTCAATACATTCATAACTTTTTTTGCTAGTAAAAATATTTCATTACAAGTTTCATCATCTATTTCCATCATATCTTTAAAATGCTTTTTTGTGCTTATTGCAACATGCCCGTCGGCTCGCGGATTTCCTACCAAAAAGCATTCAAATTATCCATTCTAAATTCTCCATTCTCAGCGCCAACTTACTATTTCTTACTATTATTCATCTTTAAATTCTTTGAATAATACATATCAGTACAATACAAGTCTCCATCCCATATTTTTTCATCATAATTATCTACGAAGAAGTTTTTTATTGTCTTTTCATATTTATCAAATCCCTGCTTAACATAGAATGGAATATTATTTTCTGTTGTTCCAATTAGCATCTTATTATATTTTTGTTTATAGTTATCACATAAATATTTTATCATTTTTTAGCATAACCTTTGCCTCTATATTTTTCTTCTGTCGCAATATCTTTTAATTCACATGTATCATTATCTACTTTAGTTACAACAGCAACACATGCAACTTCATTTTTATAAGTTAAAGTAAATAAATCGCCATCTACTAAATACTGTCTAATCAACTTTTCACTTGAGTCTGCCTCAAGTAGTAAATTCATATATTGTTCTTTATTTTCTCTTTCTTTTTTTATAACAATGCTTCGTTCAACAGGTAAGAATTCAAATCCTTCTGGTAATTTTAGTCTTTCATTTGTGTGGGTTAAAACCATTTCTTCCTCTGGGCTCCTTGTATCTAGCCATACAAATTCGCGTACTCTGTCATTCTTCATCAAAACATTTATAATATCAAGGTTTTTGCGGTTATAATATATAACCTCCTATATTTTTAACTACTTTTTATTATTTAATCTATTTGCTTCAATAATTAGCTTATCAAAATCTGAAACTATCTTTTGATTTTTGTTAAATTCATCATACTCTTTTCCTGCTTTTTCTTCTGCTTGTTTTCTTGATATTTTACCATTATCTTTCAAAATATCATATTTTCTAAATTCCAAAAACTCATTTATACTTTTTGCAAAATCTTCCATAGTAAAAGTATTTTCTCTTTCTACTAAATCTTCTATATAGTCAAAATATCCAGATACTGCTCTTTCAAGTCTTTTTATTTGTTTTTCATCTAAATAATTTTTAGCAATAACAACATCAGATTTCAAAATTCTTCCATCTGGTGAATTTTTCCAAGTAGTTAATCCCATATTTTCTTTAGTATGCTCTGCTTTTTGATATATAATTTCTGCTGCTGTATTACCTGTAATCGCATAATGGAATTTATTTTGAACAGTTGCATAAAATCTTTGAGTTATATCAGAATCTTTATCATAATCTATACTACATTCTGCAAATATATCTGTTATCTGTTGCCATATTCTTCGTTCACTCGTCCTAATTGAACGAATTCTTTCTAATAGCTCTTTAAAATAGTCTTTTCCAAATTTAGGACCGTTTTTTAATAGTTCATCATTTAAAACAAATCCTTTTTTTATGTATTCTTTCAATGTATTAGTTGCCCATATTCTAAAGTCTGTTGCTTGTTTTGAGTTTACTCTATACCCGACTGCTATAATAGCGTCTAAACTATAAAACGATATTTCTCTTGAAACCTCTCTATTTCCCTCTTTCTGAACTATTCGAATTTTTCGAATAGTTCGATTTTCTTCTAATTCATGTGTTTCAAAAATCTCCTTTAAATGATAATTTATTGTATTTACTTCTACATCAAATAATTTTGACATTGATTTTTGAGTTAACCAAAAATCTTCATTATCATATAAAACTTCTACAGAAACATTATCATTATTTTGACTTTGGTATATGATTAAATCTTTTAAATTTTCTATTGGATTCATTTATACTCTCATCCCTTCTCTTTATATCTCTATAACTTGTAAGTTGTCTTTTACCTTTTTATTTCTTTAATTAGCTTTTTTAGGCAAATTATAGGTATAATTGCTTCAAGAATTACAATTATGATAATTATTGATAATATGGTATTATCGTTGCTTTCAGCATTTTCTTTCATATATCGATCTAGTTGAATTCCATCTGAATCAATCCAATTTTCTACAACTTTCTTTTCACCATTTTCTAAATATATAACTTTATATTTACTTGCATCATATACTCTTTTAAATTTAACTTTAATTATTTCTGCATTATCTGGTATTTTTATTCCTATTTCATCTGACAAAGCTGTTCTTATATAGTATTGACTAAAACCATCATATAAAGTGTATTGACCGTGAATATTTTAACAGCATAATAAAATCAATAATTAGAAGTCCTAAAAATATTACCATACTTATTATAAATATTATTGTTTTTATTATAATTCCAGTTCTTTTACTCATTTTCCCCCTACAACTTACTAGTTATCTTTAACTTTTTTCTTTAAGTCCTTTGAATAATATATTAAATCAGTACAAACTAAATCTCCATCTTTTATTTCTTCTTTATAATTATCTATAAAGAAATTCTTGATTGTTTTCTCGTATTTATCAAATCCTTGTTTAACATAGAAAGGAATATTATTCTCTGCCACCCCTACCAACATTCTATCGTATTTCTGTTTATAATTACCACATAATGATTTTAAAAGTGTTTTTGCATAACCTTTATTTCTGTAATTTTCTCTTGTAACTATGTTTTTTAATTCTAATGTTTTTCTATCAATGTGCAAAATTACTGCAATAGAAATTAGCTCATCTTCTTTTTTTAATGCATATACATCTGAATCGTTCAAATACTTATATATCATATCTCTTGAAGGATCTGCCTCTAAAAGTAAATCAATATAGTCCTCTTTATTTTCTATTTTTTTAACCTGCATTCTAGGTTTTCTTGGCATCTCGTAATCTTTGGGAAAACTAGGTTTCGTGGCATTGCGGTTATTATATCTCATCTCTTCCGAAAAAATACAACCACAATATTTTTGCATATAAAGTCCTAATTCTCTTGCTTTATCATGTCCAACCCAAAATCCATCTCTAAAATCTCTATACAAAAATTCTATTCCATATTCTTTAGCTAACTTTTCACAATAAGCTTTTATAAAATCATGTTTTTGATAAATACTATATAAAAGTGTTGTTGAAACCGAATCAAATCCATTTTGTTTTGCATACTCGAAAGTTTTTCTTAACCTTACTGGATAACAATAATTAACACATCTTGTATTTAATGCATTTGATACATTTTTACAGAATTCATCTAATCCATAATCTTCTTCAAATATTGCATTTATTTCTATTGATTTTGTATATTCTTTTAAGCAATCTCTTCTTGCTTTATATTCCATATATGGATGAATATTTGGATTATACCAATATACTGTTGGTTCTATATTTTCTTTTCTTAAAGAATCTATACAATATACACTACATGGCGCACAACAAGTATGTAATAATAAGTTCATTTTTTATTTTTCCCTTCTATAAATTAATCTATATATTCTCTTCTGTTAATTTATATATATATATATTATCAAATGTTTTTATTTTCTCACATTTTACATTTTTCCCATAGTGTTCCTTTATAAATTGTATTACATGTTCTTTATAATTTTCATAATATACTCCAGACCATTCAACATCTCCGTCTATTAAATATACATTTTCCTTTAACAAATCTAA
>OLRJ01003540.1_pt1 | contig 10231 bp, 9 predicted proteins | sample 1672741 | NCBI WGS metagenome assembly OLRJ01 (sample SAMEA3136719, study PRJEB25190) | human gut metagenome | biome: human gut; feature: human-associated habitat; material: faeces | place: Austria | collected 2013
CATCTGCCGCACCTCGCTCGCCGTATCGGCACTTAGAATTATGCGGTATTGCCTTGAGAATCTTGAATGACACAACCAAAAAGCACCGGACAAAAATTTGTCTGGTGCTTTTTGGTGCGCCCGCGGGAATTCGAATCCCGGACACCCTGATTAAAAGAGCCCACCGGGCAGAACACTCTGACTTTAGAAGTTTCGAGTTTTTGTTATTTTTGTGCAAAGCATCGTGATTTTCCGCCCGGCAATTTCTGCACCCTTTGTCGTATTTTGCAAGTCAGAGTACCCATTGCAACCCTTGAAACCGTGCAAAAACAGTGCAGAAACCGTGCACTTACTCTGGGATAAATAAAAAATGATGATTTTTAATCCATGACTTGGTGGCGATTTGCGTGACCACAAAGGTAAATTTGATACACGGAAAGAAGAATGCCCACTCGTCTGAGGAGTTCTCAGGGGAGTGGGCATTTCTGTATAATGGCATTTTGTATATGTCACTTGCCACTTTTAGCATGGAGGTTGCCATTTGGGGAATGAAGTTTCCACTTTTTATATGGCAAGTTTCTGCGCTTTCCGCATTGCTTTTCACATTTTCCGTACAACTCCATGGTGCTGTCCGCGGTCTCTGGCGGCTGCTTTTCTCCACAAAGCATGACCTTGGCAGAGAAAACGCCATTCTGATGGGTAAATGTGCTTGCACCGCCGGTCTTTTCTGCAATATGCTGGACAGACTGGATGCCGATCCCGTTTTCCTTTCGCTTGGACGAGCGGAAGAGCCCGCTTTTTTCGTTGACTTCACCGTCAAATGCGTTTTCCACTTCGACCAAAAGAAGCCGCTCGGCATGGACATACGCGGTGACCTCGATCTTGCGCCGGGCGGGTGCGGTGCGCAGGCTGGCTTCGAATGCGTTTTCCAGAAGATTAGACAGCACCAGACACAGATCGATCTCGTCCACAGGAAGCACCTGTGGTAAGTCGAGTTTGGCACAAAAGGGAACACCCTCACGCTTTGCAAGGGCACAATAATAGCCGACAACACTGTCCGCTGCACGGTTTTCGCAGAAATTCATATCCAGATCCGGGATCCGGGAGACCGTTTTTGCAAGGTAAGCCTTCAGGTTATCCAGATCTCCTGCCTCGGCCAGTGCGGAGATCTGATTCAGCTGGTGGCGCATATCGTGCCGCGCCTGCCGGGCTTCTTCAATGGCGGCTTTCAGGCTTTCATAGCGCTGCTGCTGCATGGAAAGAAACTGGTTTTCCTGCTGCAATCTTGCATTCTTGTTAAGGCTGTTTGCCATCAGCAGGAAAATTGTATTGAACAAGAACAGCAGGAACAAAAGTGCGATGCTCATAACGATGTAGACCTGCAAGACCCGCCCTATACGGAGCGTTATCTGGTAGCGCGGGGTTATAAAAAGATTCAGCAGGATGAACACCATCGGAAGCACCCAGAACACATACCACGTCTGCGCAAAATTGTCATCCTCCACCATTGCGCGCACTGCGTGGGTGGCGGGATAATAGGCTGCAGCAGCGGTCAGCCAGCAGATCACGTTATAAAAAATGCAGGCGCTAAAACAGAACCACGGCTTGTCCGGCGGCAGCTGCAGCCGGATCGTGATCGCCGTACCAACGGCGCGGGACAAGCTATTCAGGCACGCAAATACCGCGCAGACCGCCAGCGCGATGGTCCCGGATTTCCAGAGAGAGAGCCGCAGCGTTTTGAGATACAGGAAAATTGTCACAATCGTTATGAGCAGCAAGGGGAACGCGGTCGAGAGACCGAAATGATAGCAAAACAGCCCGCCGCCAAGGCAAAGCCCGAACAGCAGCGGCACCTCCCATACCGCAAGCTTTGCGGAAGACTGCTTCAGATAGGAGCGCACCGGAAAATACGCGAGCAGCAGGCCGGGAAACACAACGGTAAGCTCCAGGATCGGGCGCAGAACATCCTTCAACCCACACGCCCCCTTTGCAGCAGAAATTCCATAAACGCCTGTCGTGCGGCTTTCAAAAGCTCCTGACTGACATAGACCTGGCTGCCGTCCGTCATACAGAAGGCGGCATCCTGAAAATCGGCAGCATTCTCCATATTGATGATCGTACCGCGGCCACAAACAAAAAAGCGCGGGTCCTTTTTGAGCGGCTCTGTGAACGCCTTGAAACTCTGGCGCATGGCAAGCGTTTTGCCGGCAGTGGTGCGGATATTGATGATGTGGGCGAAATGCTCGGCGGATATGATATCACGATAGCGCAAATGGATGTCGCTGCCATCCACCTTCACCGTCAAAACCGGCTCCGGGCGGGGGAGTTTTGCGAGCATTTCATCCAACAGACCGGACAACTCGGCCTCTGAAAAGGGCTTGACCAAATAATGAAATGCCCGTACCTGAAACCCCTCGAGTGCATGGTCTGTCGAGGTGGTGGTAAAAACCAGAAGACAGTCTGCGTCTGTTTTCCGAAGTTCCTTTGCCGCGTCCATGCCGCTTAAACCATCCATGTAAATATCCAAAAATGCGGCGGTAAAGCGCTGCGCTTTTTCTGCCGCCAGAAAAGCTTCTCCGCTGTCAAATTCTAAAAGCTCTGCTTCTGTACCGCGCTGGCGCAGCTGCCGTGCCAAGCGCTCCTTCAGCAGCGTGCGCTCCGTACCAAGGTCATCGACGATCGCAAATCTCATGCTGTACCAAGAAGCTATTGCTATAGCTTCCAACCTCCTTTATAAACTCTTTCATCCTGATTATAGCACAGTTGCCCGGTTCTGTCGCAGCAGAAAACGGGATTTCGTGACGGAAACCGGGCTTTCGTGCCAAACAGCTTGAAACAGCCGTATCCACCCGTATACTAGAGACAGAGAACCTCAACAACGGCAGAAGGAAGGAGGGTCGCTGTGTATCGAATCGCCGTGCTGACAAACAGCAGGGCGCAGGAAGCTTTTTGGGCAGAGCAGATCTTGCAGTTCTGCGCCGAGCATTGTTTATTTCCCCAAATGGACTGTTACCACGATCAGGAAAGCTTTTTTGAAGCCGCGCGCTGCGAGCCGCTGACAAATGCCGTGATCGCCCTGCCGGGGGTGGATGGATTGAATGCAGTAGAGCATCTGCGCGCGCTTTGTCCCCAAACACGCGTTATCTGGTGCAGCGATCTGAATTTTTCGCTCCATGCCTTCCGGCTGCGTGCAGACTACTTTCTGCTGGAGCCAGTGACCGAAGCCGCTTTGCGGCAGGGTTTTTGCATCTGGCTGGATCAAAAAAATCCGGCAGAGTAGCGCCGACCTGACCGCAACGAACACAACAAGGAGAACGACTTATGAAAAAGAGAAAGATCATCCACTCTGCGTTGAGCTTGTCGCTGACCGCAGCATTGTGCCTTTCCATGGCCGCCTGCGGCGGTACGCAGACGCCCGCAGACAGTGTCGCCGCTTCTCAGCCCTCTGCACCGTCCGCCGTGGTGCAGCCCTCTGCTGCGGAGACGACCTCTGCGGCACTGCCTGTGAAGGCCTTGAACCCCAAGCAGGTGGAGGAAAACCCCTACATGGCTAAGAGCGATGCAAACATTCATCACGACGGCTACAACACAGATTCAACGGATGAGATCCTGCCGCTTGCAATCTATCCCGAGATCAACGTTTCCTATGAGACAACGAATGCAAATGCTTCTCCCGCTATCTATTTTGACAGCTACGGCCATGCCGTTGTGCCGCTGCTGGGCGGCATCGCCATCCGCGACCTGAACGCCGAAGAAACAAAAACGCTCGGCTATTTCTCGCCAAAGAAGCATGACGGCGGCGGTTACGTTATCCAGAGCTCCTATACCTTCATGGACGCGTCCAACCGCATCGTCTGCCCCACGAGCAACAACCATGTGCTGATGCTCCGTGCAACAGATGAAAACGGCAATGTGCTGCCCGAATTTGAGAAGGTGCTGGACATTGATATCAAGGCTGCCGCCGAAGCCGCGCTTGGAAAAGAGCTGACGCAGAATCTTTTGTCCGTGGTCTTTGATTATGACGGAAACCTCTGGTTTGCAACGGGCGGCTTCCGCATTTATCCGCAGCGCCAGCAGCAGGGCGTCATCGGCTATATTGCCCGTTCTGCCATTGATGCGATCCTGAATGGCGAGCAGACAGACCTTTCAAAGGCTGTCTTTGTCTACGAGCTGACCCCCGGCGAGGGTGCCGAGAACGGCATCGCCGCCTCCAAGGACGGTGCAGTGATCCTCACCAACCAGAACTGCTATCTTCTGCGTGCAGAAGAAGGCGTAGACGTTGTGTGGTGCACGCCCTATGAGAGCGCGGGTGCAAAGGTGAGCGGCGAAGGCGATAAGACCACCGGCGGCGGTCTTGCATGGGGCGGCGGCTGCTCTCCCACACTGACACCGAACCTTGTGCTGTTCACCGACAATCAGGATATCGTAAACCTTCTTGCGCTCGATATGAAGACCGGCGAGGTCGTGGCAAGCGCCCCGGTGCTGGATGACCTGCCCGAGGGCTATCAGGTAGCCGTTGAGAACTCTGCCATCGTCTATGACGACGGCAATGGCACCGTCAGCACCATCGTCTGCAACTGGTTTGGCGCGGGCAATGCAGGTCTGGCGGACCCCAACAACGACTCCTCCATCCAGAGCTACGCTAATATTTACGACCAGAACTGGCTCATGAAGGGCAACGTTATGATCGCCCCCGGCATCGAGCGCATGGACACCGTAAAGACCGCAAACGGCTACGAGATGAAGAGCATCTGGAGCCGGAACGACCTGAGCGACACTTCCATCCTGAAGCTTTCCACCGCAACGGGCTATATCTACGGCTATGTGCAGGATGTGACCACCGGGATGTGGCAGTACATCATTCTGGATTTTGAAACTGGCGAGACTGTTTTCACGATGGATGTTTCCAACAAGTACGGCTATAACAACATGGCCATTGGAATGTATGCCGGCAACAGCGGCAATGCGCTCTACTGCCCGACAGGCTATCTGGAACTGCTTCGTTTGCAGGACCGTTTCGTTTATCTGCCCGAAATGCCCTACCGCAAGGTCGATCTTGATCAGGCAGCAAGAAATGTCCTCTCGCAGGAACAGTTTGCGCAGGACGGCGGCGAAGGCACCGTTGCAAGCTGGCGCAACACTGTGACCGTCCGCAACGTACATCCCAACACTACGGTAGCTTTCCGCATGAATAACCTGTCCGGCAGCACCTCCGGTCTGACCCTCTACGCCTATGGCATGGACGGCAAGCTAGCAAAGGTCGATCCTGCACTGTGGTCGATCACAGACGAGGACGGCAAGGCTGTAACGGAACTTACCGCCGGTACGCTCTATGAGCTGCGCGTGACCGTCGCCGATGGCGGCGCCCTTGACCTGAGCGAGACGGAAAAGGAGATCAGGCTCTCCGTTGTACTCGGAAAATAAACATAAAACGCCCGCCCACCGTGTCCAAATCTCCACGGTGAGCGGGCGTTCCGCTTCCTTTTGAAGGCAGACCGCAAAGCCTATCAAGATCAAAAGCAGGTTCAAAAGCTGGGAAACCAGCGTGGCGATGGCAGCACCGGTAACGCCCATAGTGGGGGCACCCAGCTTTCCGAAGATGAGCAGATAGTTCAGTCCGGTGTTCGCCGCTACCGCGCCAAAACTTGCCCAAAAGGGGACAGCGGCGTGTTCCTTGCAGCGCAGCCATGCGGACAGGACGGTGCTGACCGCCATGGGCAGATAAGAGAACGCCACGATGCGGAAGTACCCCGCCCCCACACGGAGGATGGCGTCATCTGCCGTATAAAGTCCCAAGACCTGCGCCGGGAAGCCCCCTGCCGTCAGCAGAAACAGTGCTGCCAACACACCCCCGCAGACAAGGCTTACATCCAAACTGCGCCACGCCTCGGTGTGCTCCTCCGCACCCAGAAACTGTGCGATCAGAATACCGGCAACCGTGCCGACTGCGCCGGACATCACGGAGAAAATAAGAGTGAAGTTACTGCACAATCCCACGGCTGCAATACCGGCTTCGCCCAGCTGCCCAATCATGATCTGATCCACGATAGAAAAGGAGGCTTGCAGCATTCCCTGTAAGGTGACCGGAATGGCGATTTTGCAAAGGGTCCTCATAAAGTCTGACATGGCAGCCTCCTTGTGCTTTCCCGTTCCACCAGCTCCACCAGCAGAACGATGCCGGCATCGCAGGGGGTGCCGTCCCGCAGGGCTTCAAGGCGGCGGATGGCAGTCCTTGCCCGGAGCGCCGCATCCTGATGAATGGTGGTCAGAGCGGGAACGCTTTCCCGGCTTGCCAGTGTATATGCAACACGCAAAGTCCTGATGCGCTATTTGCGCCGCCGCCCTGCCTGCGCTACATCCGACAGAGTATTTTTGCAAAGCAACCTGAAACCCATTACGCAGGTAACGATAAAGCAGCTGTTCAAAAAGCTGAAAAGGAAAACAGAAATTCCGCGTTTACACCCGCACCTGCTGCGACATACGTTTGCTACACGCTACTTGGAAAACGGCGGTGATATATACAGCCTGCGGGAAATTCTGGGCCACACAAGCTTGACCATGGTGCAGAAATACCTGCACCTTACACAGCAAAAAACAACGCAAAGGTTCCCGAATTTCAGCCCTATGGACAGAATCAGCCGAAAGACAGCATAAAAAGCACCAGACAGCGTTAAAACTGTCTGGTGCTTTTTGGTGCGCCCGCGGGAATTCGAATCCCGGACACCCTGATTAAAAGTCAGGTGCTCTACCAACTGAGCTACGGGCACAAATACTCAATTTGCCTGTTACAGCTTAAATATTGTAACAGGTATGGGAGAAAAAGTCAAGCTTTTTGCCGCATTTTCAGCCAGAAAATCTGCCGCAGGGCAGCTGGTGCAGGAACCTGAAGCATAAACGCATTGCAAAACAGAATAAATATATTGAAAAACAATAAAAATGTATTGCAAAACGATGCGATAGATGCTATGATAACAGCATCGGATATATCATAAAACATCAGGGGGAATGACCAATGCGTCAATTACCAGAAAACTTTTTTGGCTGGAACGACCACAAAAGCATTATGCTGACCAAGTTCGCCACCCTGGCGGTGGCCATGGGGTGCGTGGTGATGGTGCTGTGCGGGCCGCGCATCGTCAGCTGGGTTTTGGCGGTGCACGCGCTGCAGCTGGTGCATGGGCCAAAGCTGGGGTATTTTTTGCTGGGGCTGGGCTATTGCAGCGCCGCGCTGGCCCTGTGGATGCTGTATAACCTGTACATGTTTTTGGCGCGCATTGAAAAAGAAGAGGTGTTTACCCCTGCCAACGTGTTGGCCCTGCGGCGCATCAGCTGGTGCTGCACCTGGGCTGCAGCGCTCTGCCTGCCGGTGGGTGCTGTGCTGGGGCTGCCGTTCATCTTTGCCATTGGCGTTGCGGCGGCGTTTATGGCGCTGATCGTGCGGGTCATCAAAAATGCGTTTGCCCAGGCCGTTAAGATGAAAGATGAACTGGACTATACCGTGTAAGGGGGCGCAGAAGATGCCAATTATCGTCAACCTGGATGTGATGATGGCAAAGCGCCACATGGGGGCGGGGGAGCTGGCTGAAACCATCGGAATTACCCCGGCCAACCTTTCCATCCTGAAAAACAACAAAGCAAAAGCGGTGCGGTTTTCCACCCTGGAAGCCCTGTGCAAAGCGCTGGACTGCCAGCCCGCTGACCTGTTGGAATACCGCCCGGACGAAACGTAAAGAAACGACCTTGGGCAATACCGCATAATTCTAAGTGCCGATACGGCGAGCGAGGTGCGGCAGATGCCAAGCCAAAAGCGCAGATAATACTGGATGCTGCAAAGGTGAGCGCCGCCAGTGGCGGAAACAGCGAACCGAAGCAGGGGCAGCGGTCGCAGAGTGCGAGGGGCTTTTGCCCCCGAAGCACGATGCGGGTACCGCAACCCGACATTATCGAGCATTTTGGCAACGCAGATGCCGTGCCGCAGCTGCCGGAGCGGTGCTTAAGCCGCAAGGCGGGAATTGTGCAGTGTTGCCCTTGATATAAGGAGACAACCCAATGAAATTTGATAAAAAAGAGGCTGCAGGCCAGCCCCTTTCATTTTCTGCACCCAAAAATCCGCAGTGGGTCATGCTGGCCGCCCTGCTGCTGAGCTATGCGGCGGGCTATGAATATGTTGACCGCTGCCTGGGTTTTGGGGTGGCGAGCGAGTACTCCGCCTGGCGCGCCGGAGTGCTGGTGTTTGTGGCGCTGTATACCGTAGTGGTGGAGCTCGCCGCCTGGGCGGGGGACCGCAAACCCAGCCGGACCGCCGCGGCCTGGTGGTGCTGCTGGCTGGTGCAAAGCCTGGCTATGGCGGGGTGGAGCCTGCACACGGACGACCTTGGCTTCTGGCAGGTCGTGGCGTGGCACTGCACGGCTATTTATTATGTGCTGGCCCGCAATGATTTACTGGCGGCTGGCCGCACCAGCTGCCTTGTGCTGCTGGATGGCGTGGCGGGCATGTTTGCCATCCCATTCGGCAACTTTTTGCTGCGTACCCAGCTGCTGTGGCAGGCACTGCACCGCTGGTGGGCCAATCATGCGGGACGCAAAGGCCGCACGCTGGAAACCGCCGTCAGTATAACTGCTGCCCTGCTGCTGGGCGGTGCGGCCTGCGCCACACTGGCGGGGGCGGATGATAACTTTGCCCGGCTGTGGGGGCATCTTGGCAGCTGGCTGGGGCAGCTGTTCGGGCAGGATGCCCTGCTGGCAAATCTGCTGATCTTTGCGCTCTCCCTGCCTGTTGGTGCCTGGTTGTTTGGTCTGGCGGGCGGCAGCGCCCGGCGCAAGGCGCCGCCTGTTGCGGCGGAACAGTTTTACGGCAAACTGGCAGCCCTGCCGCGCCTGCCCCAGCTGATGGGAGTGTTAGTCATGGCGGTGCTGTGTGGTGTGTATACGTTGTTTTTTGCCGTGCAGGCGGCGGAATTCGCCGCTGCCCTTGGGGCACCGCTGCCCCTGACCGCGCCGGATGCCGCCGCGTTTGCGGTGAACGGTTTTTGGGAGTTTTGCCGCATTCTGGCGCTGGACCTTACTGTGCTGGCGGCACTGCACTTTTTGGGGGCGCAGCCGGTTACCCAAAAGGGCTTATCCCGCGTGTTGGCCGTGGCGCTGTGCGGGTTCGGTGCCGGCTTTGCGATGCTGGCCGCGGCCAAGCTGGCGGTGTATATCAATCTGTACGGCCCAACGGTGCGGCGCATTTGGGCTGCGTGGGTGCTGGGAGCATTGTTACTGGCCAGTGTTCTGGCTGCGGTGCGGTTGTTCCGCTGCATCCCGGCGGCACGCATGGCTTTTGTGGCGGCGGCGTTCAGCTTCAGCCTGCTGTGCTGCCTGCCTCTGGAGCGCTTCTGTGTGGATGCTCAGCTGGCCCGCCCCGATTGCGATTGGCAGCTTTTGCAGCGCTACACCTGGCAGAGCAGCGAGCTGGACGAGTATATCACCCAACAGGCAGGGGAAAACGCGAACTTGTCGGAGTGAAACTCCTCCATCTTGCGCTGTGCGCAAGACCGTTCTGTCGCTTGAAAGCCCCACTGGGGCTTTCATTGCTTCACTTCATTTCGCAAACGCGAACTTGTCGGAGTGAAACTCCTCCATTTTGCACTGTGCGCAAGACCGTTCTGTCGCTTGCACACCCCACTGGGGTGTGCATTGTTGAACTTCATTCAACAAACGCGAATTTTGCTTTCGATGACCAGAATGAAAATCGTTACCGTTGCGCCTGTTTTCACAAGCGTTGCGTGACATAAAAAGAATTCTATTTTAATATCAAAGTATCAAAAACAAAGGAGGTTCTTTTTATGTTGAAGGAATTAAAGAAAAACAAAATGAGTGTTGTTGCAACTGGAATTTTATTTGGTGTTATGGGGGTATTAATTATTCCTATGATAGCAGTAATTGTAAAAATATCGAATGCATTATCCCAAAAACATCCTAGGATATACAAGTATAGTATGATTGCTTTTATCGGTATGTTATTGGCAATTAGCCTATTTTGCGTTGTTATTAAACATCAGATGAGTTTTCTTGTAATAGTTGCTTGTTTAGCAATAACATTATGCGACACTATTAAAAACAGATAATAAATGGAGTACAACTATGGAAATATCAGATTTGATTAAATCAGCCAGAATTGAAAAGGGCTTAACCCAACAACAACTGGCTGATGTTGTCTTTGTTACGCGACAGACAATTTCGAAATGGGAATTGGGAAAAAGTGTTCCTG
>OLRJ01003541.1_pt1 | contig 10231 bp, 11 predicted proteins | sample 1672741 | NCBI WGS metagenome assembly OLRJ01 (sample SAMEA3136719, study PRJEB25190) | human gut metagenome | biome: human gut; feature: human-associated habitat; material: faeces | place: Austria | collected 2013
AATAGAATTTCGAAATGTTTATTTCGGAGGGCATATTGTTCACATCCCGGATATCGGAAAGAAACATTTCGAAATTCTATTTCATACTTTCGGTCACTGCGTTTTTCAGTAGTCAGGCTTCCCTGATACATGTTATTGGGAATGTCCAGAAATTTAAATGTCAGCTTCAGAAAAACAGCATTATTTTGCATATCTTCAATGGTGGAAATACAGCCGGAAACACTTGAATATACTTTCGTAACAGAAGAAATATATTTTGTAACCGCTCCGATTCCAAAGGCACCTGCCCAGGCTTTTAAGCCTACAAAAACATAGGCAATCCCTGTGAAAATTACAGATACTGCGGAAGACGCTGCCATGTAAAATCCAACAGGTCCCTTTCCATATTTGGCAAATAATCCCTTGGAACCGTAATGATTTTCCTTGTTCAGATTATGCTTTTCGCATATTTTTTCCTGTTGGTAAATCCGCATATCCGCTGCCTTTTTGCTGTCATAGCCCAGACGTCCGTAATATGCAAACAAACGATTGGAAAAGGTATGCAGATCTGCACTTCTGACCCAGTATTTTCCTGCCTTTCCAGCGAGTACAGGCGAAAACCAGGTAATCAGTACCATAACAGAAATTATGGCTGTTACACATACCGGATTGTTAAGAAAAACAAGTTTTTCTGCGGTTTTTGGAACCTGACTGGTGAAAAGGGAAATGGTCATGGAAAAACCACAAATGATTGAAATTCCCTCTGAACACAGAGCTTCATAATCTAACAGAACCTGATAAAGTCCCCATCCAGGCCCATTGAGATTTTGAATGATGGAAGAATATAATTCCATAGTCCGGCTATCATCTAAATCACTGTAATCCATATCAAAAAGCTTTTCACACAGAATTCGCTTGATTTTCTTTCCAAGACCTGCGCTCCAGGTTCTTTTCCATTTTTCGAGAAAAGCAGATATCAGGCTGATTACAGCTCCAGATAATAAAGTGATCAATACCAGAAAACGAATGCGTTCAGGGCTTCGGTTTCCTGCAAGTTCTTCAATAACAAGTGCAGATAAATATATCATTATATAGGGAGTCAGTGCTTTCCAGATGGTCAGACTGATTTGGGAAAGAATTAATTTTGGATAATATCGATAAAAAAGCTTATATGCTCTGTGATTAAGCTGTATTGCTTCTTTTAAGGATATGTTTTTCTCATTTCCTTTCATTTTCCACATCTCCTTCCCTGTAATATTTGCTTTGAACCTCATAGAGAGCAGCGTATTTTCCACTTTGCCTTAACAGCTCTTCGTGAGTTCCTTCTTCCTGTATTTCTCCCTGCTCCAGCATTAAGATTCTGCTGCAGAATCTGGTAGAAGCGAGCCGATGGGAGATATAAACTGAGGATTTTCCCTTTGTCATTTCGTCATATTTCTGATAAATGTCTGCTTCAGCAATGGAATCAAGTGCGGCAGTTGGTTCGTCCAATATAATAAAAGGGGCATCTTTATATAATGCACGGGCGAGCATAAGACGCTGTGTTTCTCCACCTGAAAGCATAATTGCATTTTTGTAAACCTCACGATTCAGAAAAGTTTGATACTTATCTGGAAGAGAATCTATTTTTGAAAGTAAGCCGGCTTTTTTGATACAATTTTTTACCTGTTTCAGGTCGAAATTTTCTGTTTGCGCCACATTTTCTGCAATGGTTCCCGCTAACAAGGAAAAATCCTGAAACACTGCCGAGAACAGCTTATAATAGTCTTTTCTGTTATAGTTTCGGATATCTGTTCCATTTAATTTTACCTGTCCTTTTGTAGGATCAAGAAACCCGCAGATTAATTTGATCAACGTAGTTTTTCCGGCACCATTAAGGCCTACGACTGCCAGATTTTCTCCTGGATGTAACGTGAGATTTATATTTTTTAAAGTATCTGTTTCAGCTCCTGGATAGCGAAATGAAACATTTTCCAAAACAATTTCATAATTATTTTTGGCGTCCTGATTTAAGGTAAGTCCATCTTTGAAACGGAATAATTCAGGATAATCCAGACATTCCCGGACCGTGGAAATATCAAGAGACTGTCGGTGCAATGTGCCAAGTCCTTCCAGAATTCCTGTAATCCAGCATGAAAAACTGTTCGCTGCGGTAAAATAAAGCAAAAAAGCAGGCACATCAAGACCACGGTATAATACCAAATAAATTAAATATGCGTAGACCGCTCCATTGCGCAGAAAAGTAAAAGTCAAATCTGCAATTCCAGCCCAGATGTAAACACTTTCTGCTTTTCTATGGAATGCTGTAAACTCCCTGTCTGCTTTGCTGTATAACTCTTCCAGCCAGGAACGAAGACCGAAAATGCGGATATCTTTTGCTGCACCAAAGTCAGCTGCACGGTTTAATAAATATGCCATTTGATGTATATATTCAGCTTCTTCCTCCCGATGCTGATACTTATATTCATCTAATCTTTGAGAGATAAAATAACTGATTCCAGCAGTTGACAGAATGACCAAAATCAGAATTGGATGAATTTGTGTAAGAAGACCGGCGTAAATAAAAAAACAGACAATATTGATCAAAAGTACAGTTAGTGTATTCCAGATTGCTTCAGTGGCCTGATCGTTATTGTCCGTATATTCGTACGACTTGGTCAGCAATTTTTTGAATTTCATATCGTCTATATTGGGATAAGATGTTGTGGATGCTTTTTTGTTTAAAAGGTTTACAATCTCACAACGGACACTGATCCGTCCGCAAATTACGTTTTGATTTGCATAAGCCAATGCAGCTGATACCAGCATCATCATAAGCACAAAAATTACAATTGTAAAAAGCAGTTCCTGAATGGAAACATGATTTTCTATTGCACTTAATATGACAGGAGAAACATACAGGTTAAGAAGATTCTGTATAACGCTTAACAGTGCGATAAAAAAGCTGATTACCAGAACTTTCTTCTCCTGAGAAGTGCAGGCAAGTTTAATCATGAACCATATATTTTGAAAAGTACTGTATTTTGATACAGGCTTTTTTTGAAACATGATTTTCCCTTCTTTCTTATTTTTGTGATTCCGGAATCAAAAGATGTTGGGGTCAAAAGGTTTTTTGCCCCCTTTGATACGGATTTTACCAGAAAAAATATCCCCGGATTAAACCGGGGATGAATTGTATGTTTTGGGGGATGAATTATAACTGGGGCAGTAAAATCTCAGTGGTAAAGGCGCCATCTTCACTGTTTCGGCTGATATAGCCATCAGAACGCTTTACGATATCATCAATACGGATCAGTCCCAAACCATGACCATCACCTTTTGTGCTTTTAAAAAGATTTCCCTGTTTTTTCAGCTTCTTTCCCGCTGTAAAATTAGTGAAAGAAATGTATAACTGAGTGTTTTTCATGTCCATATAAATGCGGATCAGCCGTTTTTCTTTGGGAAGCTGCAGGCTGGCTTCTATGGCATTGTCGAACAAATTTCCGATAATACAGCAAAGATCAATCTCAGAGGAATTCAGCTTAACAGGAATATCAGCATCTGCAATTACCTGAATATCTTTTGACCGTGCCAGTGATATTTTAGAATTTAAAATAGCATCTGTCATGGCATTTCCGGTTTTTATCACAGTATCAACTGTGGTAAGATCCTTGTCAAGAAGATCAAGATAATGCCTGATCGCTTCCCAGTCTTCTGAGGCTGCATAAGCCTTCATTGTCTGGATGTGATTGCGATAATCATGGCGCCAGCCTCGCATCTGGCGGTACATATTATCAACCTCCTGATAGTGAGTTTCAATCAGTTCCTTTTGATATGCAGCCATTTTTTTATCAGCTTTTTTCGAAAATAAATGCATTTTAATCTCCAAAATCAGTCCATATTAATGATTGCCCGATTAACCTTTTCATAAGCACCGCGTGGAAGGGGGATTATACTTCCATCCTGTAAATAGATCTCTTTTTTGGTGACCCGGCTGATTTTTTCCAGATTTACCAAAGCAGAACGTCCCGCTCTGAAAAAATGAGAATCCAGCTTTTTTTCCAACTCGCTTAAGGTCATTTTCAGGGTGATAGTCTGTTGACTGTGAATCGTAATATAATTGCTGTTTACCTCTGCATAATTGATCTGACAGATGGGCAGACGAATCATCTCACCCTGACTGATTATGTTAAGAACCTTCTCATTTTTGATAAGCTTTGTGACTGCACGGTCAAGAACTGCAAATAGCTTCTCTTCTTGTATGGGCTTCATCAGATAGTGAAGGGCATCTACTTCATATCCGTCAGAAATATAGTCTGCGTATCCGGTGATAAATATAATTTGTACGGTCTGATTATCCTGCCGCAGCTTCCTTGCCATGGTAACACCATCCATAGCGCCCATTTCTATATCAAGGAGAAGAATGTCAAAATCTTTTTTCTCGGCATAATAAAATAAAAAATTTTCTGCTGATGTAAATTCTGAAATCTGTATATGATAACGGTTATGCCTGCTCCATGTTTCGCATAGAGAAGAAAGATAATTTCTATCTGGGGCAAGATCATCGCAAATTGCAATTTTATATGTTTGGCACAATTTTTTAATCCTCCACTTTACAGCAGTATAGCACGTATGCAGGAAACATGTCCAGATTCTTCATGAAGAGAATTGTAAACCAAAAACAAATAACAGGTTGACAATTGCGGTGCAACTATGTTAGATTGTATCTGACAAAAATAATATCTACTCGAGGAGGAGAATATGAGTACCGTAACCGCAACAAAGACAAAAACATACGACCTGGCGTACATAGCTATTTTCGCCGTACTGATCGCAATTTGTTCCTGGATTTCCATTCCAATGACAGTGCCGTTTACATTACAGACATTTGGTGTATTTATGGCTGTTGGTGTGCTTGGTGGAAAGAGAGGCAGCCTGGCTGTACTGGTTTACATTTTACTTGGAGCTATTGGTGTTCCTGTATTTGCAGGATTTTCAGGAGGACTTGGAATTCTCCTTAACAATACCGGCGGTTACATCATCGGATTTCTTTTCTCCGCACTGGTAATGTGGGCTATGGAATCTCTCTGGGGCAAAAAGCCTGTTATTCAGATTCTTTCCATGGTAGTCGGACTGATTGTCTGCTACGCAATGGGAACTATCTGGTTCATGGTTGTATATACAAGAACCTCCGGAGCTGTAGGACTTGGAACCGTACTGGGCTGGTGCGTAATTCCATTTATTATTCCTGACCTTGTAAAGATCGCTCTGGCATTTGTTTTGTCCAGAAGGGTACGTAAGCTTGTACCAATGCAGTAAAAAAGAACGTCAGACATATCCCATTCGCCCTCACCACGGGATGTGCCTGGCGTTTTTTATCGGAAATGGCTACAGCACTGGATTTACAGCCCATATGCAGGAAATGCTGGAGCTTTTTACAAAAGGGGCAGATGTTTGTCTCACAGTAAAAACTGACGAAATCTGCTCAGCCTGTCCAAACAATAGCCAGGGAATCTGCGAGGCAGCCGAGAAGGTGAAAAGATATGACAATGCAGTGCTGGCAGAATGCGGCTTAAAAGAAGGTCAAAAGCTTGCATTCCCGGAATTTACCGAAGCAGTACAGAAAAAAATTATTGAAACGGGAAAAAGAACGAAAATCTGCGGTGACTGCCAGTGGAACCGGATCTGCCAGGAACAGCCGAGCCGGTGGAGTAAATGAAGTGGCAGGGAATTATGTTTATAAAAATATCTTTCGGAATTTTACAGGTGGATAGCGACAAAGTAAATCCAGTTTCGAAAGAATAAATTTAGCAGTTTTTGGGAAAAATACAGAGGGGACTGTCGGTGTGACAGCCCCTTTCTCAAACAGGCTCTAGTCCTGTAAGCTTTCACGGACACGCTTCAAGTCACGTTCCAGCTTTTTCTGAAGCTTCTCATATTCCTGATTCTTTAGTAAATTTAACAACTCTTCCAGTTTGATTTCTTCTTTTCGTAAGTCGTCTTTAAATTGGATGTCAGTTGGCACGTAGAAATCCTCCATCATATGAAACACCGTCCTTACTATAATTATTATGATATAACTATTGTAACGGTATTTGAACGGTGTGTAAAGCCTATAGTTACTTTCTGTGCGCAGATTATAGTATTAAAATGGAATATAGCTTTCGAAAGAAAGCAAATAGAATTTCTTAAATATAAAGATTTATCTTATTTCCGCTACCACTTTTCAAACAAAAAAACACCGAAACCCTTGATTTCTCAAGGCTTTCGGCGCCCCTGCCAAGTAGTCGAAGTGACGGGATTCGAACCCACGACCTCTGCGTCCCGAACGCAGCGCTCTACCAAACTGAGCCACACTTCGTCAACGACAAGTAATATTATACATATATACAACCGAATTGTCAACAGTAAAATCAAAAAAAATTAAAAATAAACTGGTAAGTCAAAAATTTCTACTGATCTATTCATTGGATGCAAATTTCCAGAAGTGCGGGAATGCGTTTTTATGAATGAAAATCTTTGTATTTCATATACATTAATGAAGTGAATGTATATGAAACAGGGAGGGAGTCTGTTGGCTGGATATCGGCGCTTTATCGCATATGTATATGAGTACCGGAAAGGGAAAAAGCAGAACAACTGCGGATTTATAAAAGTAGAGGCCCGGGGCAATGAGTGCACAATGGAAATCCATCTTCATGTGGAAGGACTGGCAGAAGGGGAAACGTGCAAGGTTTATTGCTTTGTTCGAAAGGAAGGTTTGCTGCATGGAATTTTGATCGGCAACTGCAATACAAAAAAAGACTGGATCGAATGTGTACTGGAAACAGACGGAACAAGCATAGGTGGTTCGGGACTTCCATTAGCCAAAATAGGTGGAATGATTCTGACTACGCCGTCTGGCGGTTTCTATGGAACAGAGTGGGATGATCACGCAATCCGCCCGGAGAATTTTAAGAAGAATGCAGAAATCAGAACTGCACAGAAAACACAGCCGTCAGAAACTATTGAAATAAAAGAAGCGTCTAAAGAAGAAATGCCTAAAGAAGAAACTATCGTAGAACAAAAAGAAGAGACAGCCCAGGAAAATTTACTAATGGGAGAAAACCCAATAGTGCAGGAAGAAAGGAGCCTTGCCGGGCCTGAAGTTATGCAACAAGAGGAGGCAAAATCAGAACCAGAATACAGAAAAGTGGAAAGGAAAAGTGAAATCGCCGAAACAGAATCCGGCAAATTAGAACTGGAACTCACAGAGGCTGGGAAAGATTTCTCTGAACCTCAAAATGAAAAAGAAAATGTATTGGAGACCAATAAGAAGATGGTGAAATCTGAAAAGGATAGTTTATCTGATTTTGATTTAACAGACACTGAATCAGCCGCAGAAAACAGAGAAGAGCAGAAACTATCCCAGGAGGTCCGTATCCAATCCGCACCGGTAAAAGCTGCCTCTTTCTCTCTTCCCTTCGGTCAGCCATTCTGCCCCTTTACAGACGGTGACCTGAACCAGTGTTGGAGAATCACGCCTCAGGATCTGGTCCATTTTCCAAGAAGGCAGTGCGCGCTTCGCAACAACCGTTTTCTGCAATACGGATACTACAACTTTGGGCATCTTCTTCTGTGCCGTAGATCAAACGGTCGTTGCATATTAGGTGTGCCCGGAAGCTATGACCAGCAGGAGCAGTTTATGGCAGGTATGTTCGGCTTTTCCTGCTTCAAGGAAAGCAACCAGATAAAAGTAAAGAAAGGCAGAGGCGGATACTGGTACCGCGCCATTGATCCACCTGCATGCTGGGGAAGGGATGAATCCTAAAAATTGACATCCCTTCCCCAACTGCCTATAATAGAAATACAGCTGCGCAGCGACTTACGTAAAAGCGCGCGAAACACATGTGCTACAGAGGTGGAAAAAGAAAAATGAAACAAAGAGATCTGACAGAAGGCGGTATTACGGGAAACCTGCTTTTGTTTGCCCTTCCATTGATGGCAGGTAATCTTTTGCAGCAGTGCTATAATATTGCCGACACCCTGATCGTGGGAAGGTATTTAGGAGCCAATGCACTTGCGGCAGTGGGTTCCTCCTACACCTTAATGACCTTTTTCTCACCTGCCTTCAGCAGTCCATTATGAATTTCGGAATTCTGATGGTACAAGGAAGAGTAAACAGTTTCGGAACCGCAGTTATGGCTGCTTTTGCAGCTGCTGTGAAAATTGATTCCTTTGCATACATGCCTGTGCAGGATTTTGGAAATGCTTTTTCCACATTTATTGCCCAAAATTATGGAGCTGGAAAAAAAGCGGATTTCTCAGGGAATCAAAAGTGCTGTAACAGCCGCTTTGCATTCTGCCTGGTGATCAATGCCGCCGTGTGTGCTTTCGCCGCGCCGCTCATGGGAATTTTTGTGAAAGCATCTGAAAAGGAAACTATATCCATCGGAGTGGGCTATCTGCGGATCGAAGGTGCATTTTATTTCGGAATTGGACTCCTTTTTCTGCTGTACGGATATTACCGTGCTGTGAAAATGCCTGGAATGTCCGTGATCCTTACCATTCTTTCCCTTGGAACACGAGTGGTACTGGCCTATATTCTGTCCGCTATTCCAGCTGTTGGTGTTACCGGAATCTGGGTATCCGTTCCAATCGGATGGGCACTGGCTGACATGGTGGGAGTGGTTTATTACTGGAAAAAGATGCGGAAAGCGCAGACGATTGCAGGTAATTGAGAGGTTCTAAATTTTTGTGGAAATACTTTGCGAATAAGAACGATTAACCATAAAGTTTTATAGTAGAAAGTAAAAGGATAAAAAAATGCTAACAGATCAGGAACATTATATGAAAGAAGCTATCCGTCAGGCGAAAAAAGCCAGGAACCTGGAAGAGGTACCAATCGGCTGTGTGATCGTCTGCGACGGGCAGATTATTGCCAGGGGTTACAATAGGAGAAACACAGACAGGAATACTCTTTCCCACGCAGAATTAAATGCCATCAAAAAAGCAAGCAAAAAGTTAGGCGATTGGCGGCTGGAGGGCTGTACCATGTACGTGACCCTGGAACCCTGCCAGATGTGTGCTGGAGCCTTAATGCAGTCCCGCATTGACCGGGTGGTGATCGGCAGCATGAATCCAAAAGCTGGATGCGCCGGTTCTGTGCTGAATCTTCTGGAGATGGACGGCTTCAATCATAAGGTGGAAGTGATCCGCGGTGTTCTCCAGGAAGAGTGCTCCACTATGCTTTCTGATTTCTTCCGTGAGCTTCGGGAAAAGAAAAAAATGCTGAAAAAATCTTTGGCAGAGCAGGTTGGAAAAACAGAAAATTAGTGGTATGATAAAAAATAAAGTAAGAAAATGCCATGGAAGCTTCTGCCAGAACCGATTGAGCGGCAGCAGAGCAAATGGTAAATTGACAGGAGGAAGATATAATGGAATTTGAAGCATTAAGAAAAGACATGGTAGCAGCCATGAAGGCAAAGGATAAAGTAACAAAGGACGCAGTTTCTTCCCTGATCTCCGCAGTTAAGAAGGTTGCAATCGACGAAGGATGCCGTGACGACATCAGCAGCGAGCTGGTTGACCGTGTGATCCTGAAAGAGCTGAAATCTGTAAAGGAGCAGATCGACACCTGCCCGGAATCCCGACAGGATCTGAAGGATGAGTATCAGGCCAGATATGACGTGATCGCTAAATATGCACCGAAGCTGATGGATGCTTCTGAAATCAAGGCTTACCTTACCGAGAAACACGCAGAACTGCTTGCTTCTGGAAACAAAGGCCAGATCATGAAGACCATTATGCCAGAGCTGAAAGGCAAAGCAGACGGTAAGGTGATCAACCAGGTTGTGGCAGAGCTTTGCAAATAATTTCCCTGGAGCGTGTCTGAAAAAGGCTTTCTGCAAAGTGGGACGCATATTGCAAAATGGCATACGAAATGTATTGCAGCCATCGCGCATTATGGGTCCTTTTTCCTTACGTGGGCAACGAGCCAAAGTATAAAAAAGAACGTCCTCACCAGACGTTCCATAATCATCTTATTACGCGCGCCGCACCTCGGAATGGTCTCACAGACGTTACCTCTACAGTTAACTCAGCCCAGGCACCCTCACGGCACACAGGAGATTCTACTTAGTGCTGCTACATTCCTGTCCTGACACGGTTCATAGAGTCCTGTTGCGTAAGACCCAAACGTCAACGCCACTTATAAAGGGCAGCTCCACAAGAGACAAACCTCAGATTGGCATCACCCCTGCTGTAGCGGATTGCAGGTACAGGGCACCGCTAT
>OLRJ01003543.1_pt1 | contig 10229 bp, 7 predicted proteins | sample 1672741 | NCBI WGS metagenome assembly OLRJ01 (sample SAMEA3136719, study PRJEB25190) | human gut metagenome | biome: human gut; feature: human-associated habitat; material: faeces | place: Austria | collected 2013
TCTGCGGTTTCTCCTCCTTGAACAAATTGATCAAGATAGAGGAATGAGGAAGTGACGTATAAGGGAACAGACCCGGAGCGTCGAACACATGAACCTTGTCGACGCCAAAAGGCAATACTTGTTTCTCTACACCCTCAAGGCCGGACCCGGCAACGATCGCCTCCAGCCCACAGCCCAATTGATTGGCTAGCTTACGACCTTTAGTCAGAAGCTCAAGACTTACATCGGCAACGTTCGTGCCTTCTGTCTCACAATATACAAATACGTTGTTCATAATCTTATCCGATGGTGTGGTTAGCTAACAGTTCGACAATCAAATCCTCTACTTCTTGGTCGGCGCTGGAGATGGTCTTGCTTTCCTTGGCTTGGAAGACGATATTCTCGATCGCTTTTACCTTCGTCGGCGAACCGCTAAGGCCGCATTGAACCAAGTCACCATTCACGTCGGCTACGCTCCATTCTTGAATATCCAAATACGGGCGGGTCTCGTACAATTCCGGGTAGCGAAGAGTCGGCGTACCGTCCTGGTGACAGGCGGGTTGCACGGCCCGTTCCTGTTTACCCATGGCGTGTTTGTACTTTTGTACCAACTTCGCGTTGCGGGGACGGCAGGGAGCGGCGGAGCCGTTCACGGTGATAACGATAGGAAGCGGACCTTCCACGGTCTCGACACCCCCGTCGATATGACGTTTTACGGTGATACGTCCGGCCTCCTTATCAACGTTTAGGATTTCCTCGGCATACGTGATCTGGGTCAGTCCTAATTTCTCAGCGACTTGCGGACCTACCTGTGCCGTATCGCCGTCGATCGCTTGGCGACCACCGATGATAATATCATAATCGTTGGTGCAACAAATCGATTAGACTTGCTAGATGAAGCTTTACTTAGACCAGGTCGCTTTGATAGACATATTCGTATAAATTCACCTAACTATAATAGCCGATATGAAATCTTAAAAGTCCATACACAAAATAAACCGTTACATAAAGATGTGGATTTAAAGTTATTAGCTCGTAAAACTCATGGCTTTAATGGTGCTCACTTAGCTAATATAGCTAATGAAGCTGCTATTTTTGCTGTTCGAGATGACAGTCATGAAATCACAACTTATCATTTTGACAAAGCAATAGAAAGAGTAATTGCTGGAATTGAACAAAAAAACTCTGTACTAATAGAAAAAGAAAAGAGAATTGTATCTTTCCATGAAGCTGGACATGCCATAGTTAGCAATATTGTAAATATATGTCCTATACAAAAAATATCTATCGTTCCTCGTGGAGAAGCCCTTGGATATGTACTTCAACTTCCAGACGAAGACAGATATATTTATACAAAAGATGAACTAATAGGAAAATTAAAAATCTTATTAGCTGGAAAAGCTGCTGAAGAAGTAATCTTTAATCATATGTCCACTGGTGCTAAAGATGACCTGAAAAAAGTAACAGATATAGCCAATCAAATGGTTTGCGAATACGGTATGAGCAAACTTGGCTTTATGACAATAGAAGGTAACTCTAAATCTTTTATGTCAGATAAGGTACAAAAAGAAGCTAATTCCATTGTTGAAAATTGCTATAAAGAAACATTAAAATTAATAAACGAAAATATAAATGATTTACACATAGTAGCCAATTATTTATACGACAAAGAAGTTATGACTTTAGAAGAACTGAAATCCTTAATTCAAAAAGAACCTTGCTAAAAAAATAACCTAGGTTATACACCTAGGCTATTTTTTATATTAAATCAAATTATTCTTGAACTATATTAACTCTTTCTGCATCTTCTTTAACTACCATAGATACAAAATCAGCTAAGTTCATACTTCCCATTTCGCCTTTATCTCTTGATCTAACAGCAACTTGGTTTTCTGCAGCTTCTTTTTCACCTACAACTAACATGTAAGGAACTTTTTCTAATTGTGCTTCTCTTATTTTGAAGCCCATTTTTTCCGCTCTGTCATCTATTTCAACTCTTAAACCTTTAGCAAATAAAGCATCTTTAACTGCTTTAGCATAATCGTTGTATTTATCAGATATAGGAAGTATTTTAACTTGAGTTGGAGCTATCCAAACTGGGAATTTACCAGCATAATGCTCTATTAATATTCCTATAAATCTTTCTATACTACCTAATAAAACTCTGTGTATCATAACTGGTCTATGTTTTTCACCATCTTGTCCTATATAAGTAGCATCGAATCTTTGTGGTAATTGCATATCTAATTGTATAGTACCACATTGCCATGTTCTACCTAAGCAATCTCTTAAGTGGAAGTCTATTTTTGGTCCATAGAATGCTCCATCACCTTCATTTATTTCATAAGCTAAACCTAATTCTTCTAAAGCTTCTCTTAAACCATTTTCAGCTATTTCCCACTCTTCATCAGTACCCATAGAATCTTCTGGTCTAGTAGATAACTCTATTCCATATTGGAATCCGAATACTTTGTATACGCTGTCTATAAGTCTAACTACGTCTTTTATTTCGTCTTTTATTTGTTCTGGTAACATGAATATATGCGCATCATCTTGAGTGAATGCTCTAACTCTCATAAGACCATGTAAAGCACCTGATAATTCATGTCTGTGAACTCTACCAAGCTCAGCAACTCTCATAGGGAAATCTCTATAAGAATGTGGTTTTGATTTGTAATATAACATTCCACCTGGGCAGTTCATTGGTTTTATAGCGAAATCTTGGTCGTCTATTTTAACAGTATACATATTTTCTTTGTAGTGATACCAGTGTCCTGAAGTTTCCCATAAATGTCTGTTTAATATTATTGGAGTTTCTATTTCAACATAGTTATCTTCTCTATGTACTTCTCTCCAGAATTCTAATAATGCATTTTTAAGTTGCATACCTTTAGGCATGAATAATGGGAATCCTGGTCCTTCTTCTGGTATGAAGAATAAATCTAATTCTTTACCTAATTTTCTGTGGTCTCTTTTCTTAGCTTCTTCCATTAAGTGTAAGTATGCTTCTAAATCTTTATTTTTTTCGAATGAAGTTCCGTATATTCTTTGAAGCATTTTATTTTTTTCATCTCCACGCCAGTAAGCACCTGCAACACTTAATAATTTTACAGCTTTAACTTTTTTAGTTGATGGAAGATGTGGCCCTCTACATAAGTCAGCGAAATCACCTTGTTTGTAGAATGATATTACTTCACCTTCTGGTAATTCTTCTATTAATTCAACTTTGTAGTCTTCTCCATTTTCTTTAGCCCATTTTAAAGCTTCTTCTTTTGGAAGTTCATATCTTTCTATTTTTAAATCTTCTTTAGCTATTTTTTTCATTTCAGCTTCTATTTTAGCTAATTCTTCTTCTGTTATTCTATGATCTAAATCTATATCATAGTAGAATCCATTTTCTATACTTGGCCCTATAGCAAGTTTAACTCCTGGATATAATCTTTTTAAAGCTTGTGCTAACATATGAGCTGATGTATGTCTGAATACGTCTTTTCCTTCTTCATCATCAAATTTGTATAAGTTTAATTCACAATCTTCACTTACTACGTAGTCAAGACCTACAGTTTGTCCGTTAACTGAAGCTGCAACAACAGCTCTAGCTAAACCTTCACTGATTGATTTTGCTATATCTAATACTGATATTTTGCCTTCGAATTCTTTAATTGAACCGTCTTTTAATGTAACTTTAATCATTTTTTTCCTCCTGTATTTTTTCTAATAAATTTTAAATTTATAATTACTCTAACTAAATCAAGAAAATATATTCTTTGATTCCATTATTTAGATTTCATATAAATAATAAAAAAACTCGTCCCAGAAAGTTGGGACGAGTACGATATCGTGGTTCCACCCAAGTTGATTTATTTAATGAAAATAAATCCTCTTGATGACTATAAGGTTGTCAACCGAACACTTTCACACTATGTGCTAATAAGTTCCGCTCCGAGGTAGTTTTTCAACAAGTTTATTTTATAAGGCTTTCAGCCGGTGACCTTACTCTCTAGTAAAATAAATTCTTATTTACTTGTCCTCTTCATAGCGATTATATTTTAATTATTAACTATTATGATTTAGATTATAACAGATACTTAAAAATCATTCAATAATAATATTCAACAAAATTTTTATAAGACTTTATAATTATGATAGTTTTTTAACTTTATAAGCCAAATTAATTTCTATTAATAATTTTTACGTTGTCTTCGAATATTATCTTTATATTTTCTATTATTTCCTTTGAAGTATCATTTTTTAAATCATCTATTATTTCTATTTTTTTAGGGCATAAAGCTAATAATACACTTATTAGACAGTCTTCGTAGTTTAGATCCTCCTTCATAATCATGCTCATCATTTCTTCGCTTTCTTTATTATTTATTTCGATTCCATTTCTGTCAAAAAACCTAAAGCTGCTATCTTTCATTATATGTATTATTAATAAATCAATTTTATGTTCTTGTGATTCTATAAAATATTTTAAAGTATTTATAAATTGATTTTTATCTCTCTTTATTAAATATTCTTCAAGTGCTATATCACTTATTATAGATATATACACCATAAAATCTCTCATTCTAAACCTAAAAAAACCGTCTATATTTAACACCTTTTCTGATTCTATAAATTCAACTAATTTATTGTAAATCGTATTTATTATAAATGGTTCTTTTTTATCAAGGAGACATTTAGCTTCTCGATATATTTCCTCCTTTTCTTCATTATTTAAATTTCTGTAGTTATTCCATATGTATTCTTTTAAATTTTTATCCTTTAAGATAATTAATATTAGTTCTATTACCCCATTAATTGCTTCTTCTTTATGTTCCTCATTTTCCATATCAATATCTACACATAAATCTCTTAAATGCTCATTACATATAATATATTTATTACAATTATTTTTCATAAATAACTTAACCATATAATCATGCTGTGGTAAATAACTTATATGTATCATATTATTAGTCAATATAATCGTTCCCTTCCGTCAAATCAGAAAAGTAGTTTAAATATATCTATATAGTATTATGTCTATTTTTTATTTTTTAATTCACATTTTGGATATATTGGTTAAATTAAATTGATAACTTTATAGAATAAAAAAGGCTGTAGATTAATTTAAAATCTACAGCTTTTTTTATAATTTAATTTTTATTATCTTTCACCTTTTTTGTATGGATTACCTAAAGCAGCCGGAGCTTTAGATGTTCTAACAAATAATATTAACATTACTAATGTTACTATATAAGGTAACATTGATAATAAGTTTTCGTTTATAGTTATTCCTAATGATGGATTTCCTAAATAAACTGTAAGTCCTGTTGAGAAACCGAATAATAGACAAGCCGCTCCTGCCCATTGTGGTCTCCATTTACCAAATATAACAGCTGCTAAAGCTATATACCCTTGTCCTGATATTAAAGCTGGTCTGAATGTTGAAACTATAGCTAAACTCATAGAAGCTCCACCTATACCTGCTAATATACCTGAAAGAATAACACTTGTATATCTAACTCTTGATACATTTATACCTAAAGTATCTGCTGCACCTGGATGCTCACCAACAGCTCTTACTCTAAGACCGAACTTAGTTTTATATAATACAAACCAAACTACAACTATCATTGCTAATGCTATATATGTTGTAGCATAAGTATTGAATATAGTATCTAATATGCTTCCTGATTCAAATACACCATTTAAAGGTCTTGGAATTTTATTTTCCATTGGTATAGTTGGTGTTGTAACTGAACCATTGAATAATATTTTAGATGTAAATAATGCAACCCCTGGAGCTAATAAGTTTATTGCAACCCCAGATATTGTGTGGTCTGCATTGAAACTAATAGTTGCTATACCGTGAATTAAGGCGAATATACCACCTGCTATACCAGCACATAATAAACCAATCCATGGATTACCTGTTAGGTATCCTGCTGTAGCTCCGACAAAAGCTCCTATTGTCATCATCCCTTCAAGTCCTATATTTACTATACCTGAATTCTCTGAAAAGATACCACCAAGTGCTGTAAATATAAGGGGAGTAGAATACATTAAAGTTGTACTAAGGATTATCGCTAAATCATTCATTATTCATTCACCCCTTCATTTTTTCTTTTTTTGCTCATTTTTTGAACAGCTATTTTAATAACATGTACTAATGCTATGAAGTAAACTATTGATCCGATTATTATACTTATAACTTCTGATGGAGCACCAACTGATTGCATTTTTGTTCCACCATATTTGAATGCACCGAATAATAATCCTGAGAATATAACACCAATTGGGTTATTGTTTGCTATAAGTGCAACTGCTATACCATCAAATCCATATCCTTCTTGAGCTGGAAGTACTGTTATAACATTTGTAACACCCATAACTTGTATTGCACCTGCTATTGCAGCTATCATACCTGCTATAGCCATAGATTTTAATATAGAAGAGTTTACATTTATACCTGCATACTCTGCACCGAATTTGTTGAATCCAACTGCTCTAAGCTCGAATCCTAAAGTTGTTTTTGCTAATATAAATGCGATTATGATAACTATAATTATAGATATAACAATCCCCCAGTTTACACTAGTCGCTGGACCAACTAAACCTTTTAACCAATCTATGCTTATTTTTGCACTATCTTTTATAGGTACTGATGTTTCACTATTAGGTACTTTTAACCATGAAGTCATTAATACAAAGTTGCTTAGATAGAAAGCTATCCAGTTTAACATTATGTTTGCTATAACTTCATTTATTCCGAATTTAGATTTTAACCATCCTGCTACTCCACCCCATATTGCACCAGCAAGTGCTGCACAAAGTAAAGTAAGTGGTATATGGATTATTGCTGGTAAATCTAAACCTGCACCAACTAAAACTGCTACTAAAGCACCTATTATAAATTGACCTTCTGCACCTATATTGAACAGACCTGTTTTAAATGCAAAGGCAATTGATAAACCTGTAAGTATTAATGGTGTCGCTCTTATTATAGTCCATGCTATATATTTAGGCTTACCGATTATACCGTCTATTAATGCAGCATAAACTGTTATTGGGTTATGTCCAGATAACATTAATGCTATTGCACCAACTAGAAGTCCTAATACTACTGATAGTACTGAGAATAAGAAAGTATCATTAAGAAAACTTTTCTTTTTTGCTATTTTATTTTCCATCTACTGCACCTCCTGCCATCATAAGTCCAAGAGTATTTTCGTCTGTAGTTTTTGCATCTACTATTCCTACTATTTTACCTTCGTACATAACAGCTATTCTGTCTGATACGTTCATTACTTCGTCTAATTCTAATGATACAAGTAAAACAGCATTTCCTGCATCTCTTTGTTCAACTAATGCTTTGTGAACGAATTCTATCGCACCAACATCAAGTCCTCTTGTAGGTTGAGTCGCTATTAATAATTGAGATTCATTTGTTTCTTGTCTAGATCTCTCTATATTCATAACCTCTCTACCTATGATTATTTTTTGTTGGTTACCACCAGAAAGTGCTCTAGTTTTTTGAGTGTAATCTGTAGGTCTAACGTCAAATCTTGAAATTATTGATTTTGCATGTTTGTCCATTGCGTCTTTGTTTATTATGCTATTTTTAGAGAATCTAGCATCTTTGTAGTTTTGTAATATAGAGTTTTCTGCAACAGTGAAATCTAAAACAAGACCTCTTTTATGTCTATCTTCTGGTATATTTTTTATACCTTTTTTGAAGATTTGTTTTGGAGTATTATTTACTATTTCATGTCCGTTTATTTTTATGCTTCCGCTATGACATTTTCTAAGACCAGTTAAAGCTTCAACTAATTCACTTTGTCCATTTCCGTCTATACCAGCTATACCTACTATTTCTCCAGCTCTTACTTCTAAAGATAATCCGTCTACAGCTGAAATTTTTCTGCTGTCTTTTACAACTAAATCATTTATTTCTAGTACTGTTTCTTTTGGTTGAGCATCTTCTTTATCAACTTTGAAGTTAACTTCTCTACCAACCATCATTGTTGCTAAATCATCTTCTGTAACTTCATCAACTTTTACAGTATCGATGTATTTACCTCTTCTTATAACAGTACAATGATCTGCTATTGCTTTTATCTCTTTTAATTTATGAGTTATTATTATAACTGACTTACCTTCTTTAGTTAAGTTTCTGATGATTTTTATTAAATCTTCTATTTCTTGTGGTGTTAAAACTGCTGTTGGTTCGTCAAGTATTAACATATCAGCTCCTCTATATAGAGCTTTTAATATTTCAACTCTTTGTTGCATACCTACTGATATATCATCTACCTTTGCCATTGGGTCTATAGCTAAACCATATCTTTTAGATATTTCTTCTACATCTTTTATAGCTTTGTTCATATCTAAAGTTCCCATAAATTTAGTAGTTTCACTACCTAAAATTATGTTTTGTGCAACTGTAAAAGTTCCTATTAACATGAAATGTTGGTGAACCATTCCTATCCCTTTGCTTATTGCAACGCTAGGATTTTCGATATTAACTAATTCTTCGTTTATATGAATTTCACCTGAAGTTGGAGTGTATAATCCATATAAGATGTTCATTAGAGTTGATTTACCTGCACCATTTTCACCTAAAAGTGCATGTACCTCTCCCTTGTGTACAGTCAAGTTGATGTTGTCATTGGCAACGAAATCGCCAAATTTCTTAGTTATATTTTTCATTTGTATACTTTTATGATTGTAATCTATATAACTATTTTCCATGCTCACACTGTCCTCCTTATTTTTTTAATTAATAATATTCTATATCCGACATTAATCGTCTACTTAAAAAAATGGATAATACATATATATATTATCCATTTTTTATAGAATCTATTTGTATTTTAAAAGTTTTCTAATTCCGCCAGAAATATACTTTATTTAGTTAGTTTTAAAAAATTATTTTCCAACTATTTCATTGTATTCTTTCTCATTTTGAGGAACTTTTATTTCACCGCTTTTAACTAATTCAGCTTGTTCTTCAACATATTTTAATATGTCTGCTGGAACATTTTTATCAGTAGTTTTAGCTATACCAACACCACCACTTGCAAGTGTATTTGTTATAACTTGTCCACCTTTGTAATTTCCATCTATCATTTGACCTATTAAGTCTATAACTGATACGTCTACATTTTTAACAGCTGATGTTATTACGTTATCTGGAGCTAATACATTTTGGTCTGTATCAACACCAATAGCCATTTTTCCATTTTCTTTAGCAGCTTCTATAGCTCCTGTACCAACTGCACCTGCTGCTGTGAATATTACATCAACACCGTCTTTATGCATTTGGTTAGCTATTGATTTACCTAATGCAGCATCATTAAAACTATTTGCGCATCTTACAACTACTTCACAATCTGGATTTGCAGCTTTAACTCCTGCCATATATCCATATTGGAATCTGTTTAATACAACACTCTCCATACCACTTATAAATGCTACTTTGTTTGTTTCAGTCATTTTACCAGCTATTAATCCTGCTAAATATGATGAAGTATTATCTTCATATACTAATGAAGTAACATTTTCTGGTTGTTCTTCATAAGCATGGTCAACTACAGCAAATTGTTTTTCTGGATAGTTTTTAGCTGCTTCTGCTATAGCATCTGCAGTTTTATAACCAACACCTATTATTAAATCTAAATCTTCTTCAACGAATGTTTCTATGTTTGGAACGTAATCTGCATCTTTAGTAGACTCTAAGTATTTTACTTTTACTTTGTCACTTCCATATTTCTCTTCTGCTTTTTGTAAACCTTCCCAAGTAGATTGGTTGAATGATTCATCATTAACTCCACCTGTATCTGTTATCATCCCAATAGTGTATACGTCTTTTGAAGTATTATCAGCACCATCATTCTTATTGCTGCATCCAACTAATAGTGTTGTCATCATTGTGAATGCAAGTCCTATTGCAAATAATTTCTTTAATTGCATTTTGTCCTCCTAGCGTTCTCTATTCTGTTTTTATTTTGTGCAAATTTTCTTATATTATTTATAAGTTATTAATTCTTTATATATTATGATAAACTTATAGTAATATTTCATATTGTGTAACACATATATAATAATTGCACGATTTTTTACCTTTATCTATTATCCTATTTTCTCATTAAAATTTCAATATAAAATTAATTTTTTTTTAATTTTTTATTACATTAAATATTTAATTTTACTTATTTTCCAAAAATACACTATATATCGACATAATATCGACATAAAAA
>OLRJ01003544.1_pt1 | contig 10227 bp, 8 predicted proteins | sample 1672741 | NCBI WGS metagenome assembly OLRJ01 (sample SAMEA3136719, study PRJEB25190) | human gut metagenome | biome: human gut; feature: human-associated habitat; material: faeces | place: Austria | collected 2013
TAGTATAATCAGACGCAGATAAAAGAAAATTCTTCGGGGTTGTGGTGATCAGCATCAGCTGAGATTCCCTACCGGCGGTTATAGTCCGCGACCCGCTTCGGCGGCTGATCTGGTGGAATTCCAGGACCGACAGTATAGTCTGGATGAGAGAAGAACACGCGATATTTACCATACGTGCTCATTACCCCGGATATGATCCGGGGTTTTTTATATGTTGAAGAAAATCTTCATTATATAAAAAGCTTGTGGAATTTTCTTTTAACAGGATATGAGACATATCCATAAAGAATAATTTCAAAGGAGAGAAACAGTATGAGTGAACAGGTATTAAGAAATGGAAATGCGATGGCAAGGAGTAAGACGAGAACCGTTACACAGATAGCCATGCTTGGCGCTATCGCAGGAATTTTAATGAATCTGGAGTTTCCGCTTCCTTTCCTGGCACCGACTTTTTATCAGCTGGATTTTTCAGAAATCCCGGTACTGGTTGGCTCATTTGCAATGGGACCGATCGCAGGTGTACTGATCGAGCTGGTGAAGATTCTTGTGCATCTGGTAACAAAGGGCTCTATGACAGCAGGTGTAGGCGATGTGGCAAACTTCATCTTTGGATGTACATTTGCAGTTCCGGCAGGTCTGATCTACCGCTATAAATCTGTTAAGAGCAGAAAACATGCAGTGATCGGAATGGCAGTTGGAACCGTACTTACAGCAGTAGTTGCATGCTTTATCAATGCATTCGTGTTACTTCCGGCATACGGAAAGGCTTTTGGAATGCCGGTAGAAGCATTTATCGAAATGGGAAGTGCAGTACACAGTTCTGTAAATAATCTTCTTACATTTGCAGCAATGATCATTTTCCCATTCAATATCTTTAAATACACACTGACATCCCTGATCGTATTCTTTATTTATAAGAGAATCCGTGTAGTGCTTAAAGGGGACTGATGGCAGACATGTCTGACGGAAGGGGAGCAGTGAAGGTCATCTTTTGTCCTGTGATGGGATGGGGGAATTCCATGTGGTAGGAATGTAGGGCCTGGCGGGTGATGTGTTCCATGTCAGGGTTGTAGAGGTAGTCTCCGATCAGGGGATAGCCTAGGTATTTCATATGGATACGGATCTGATGGGTGCGGCCGGTTTCCAGCTGAAGGGAGACCAGGCTGTGCCCATTTTCTTTTTTTACCAGTTTATAATGGGTGATGGCTTCTTCTCCATGGTCAAAATCTACGGTGCGTTCGATGATGGAGCCTTCTTTACGGGAAAGAGGGGCTGTGATGGTCACTGCAGGCGGGGTGAGGTCACCCTTTACGATTGCCAGGTATTCCCTGTGTACCAGGCGTTTTTTTTGTCATATCGGCCATAATGCTGGCGCTGACCAGGTGTTTGGAAATTACGGTAAGTCCGGAGGTATCCCGGTCCAGGCGGTTGCTGCAACGGAAGATAAAAGGCTTTACCATGCCAGGGCATTGGCCAGGGAGTTATAGTAGTTTTTCATGGAGGGATGGATAGGCATTCCGGCAGGTTTGTTGATCACCAGGATGTCTTCATCTTCATAAACAATGTTCAGGGGAAGCTTTACCGGTGGGATTTTCTCTGAGGATTCTGTCTCGCAGATACAGACCTGGAGATGGTCGCCTGCAGCCAGAGTCTGACGCATATAGTAGTGGATTCCGTTTACCAGGATGCTCTGGGGCATCCGTTTGATTTCTGTGAGATTCTGCCGGGAGTATCCCTTTCTTCTGAGAAATTGTTCTACCCGGAGTCCGTTCTGGGATTCCGGGATTGTATATTCTATGGTTCGGTTCATAAGTTTCTCCTTTTGGGTGTGAAATATAGAAAGATATGGAGATTTCGGAATTATAGGAACAGCAGATCGTGATTAATGGTTTTATAAAATAATCTTCTGCATTCTGGGAGATCCTGTGTCTGGCCCAGCACCCACATCATTTTGGTAACAGAAGCTTCCAGAGTCATGTTATAGGATTCCGGTATGGGAAATTTCTCCTTGATCACTTTTCCAACCTGGTAGACTTCCATATCGCTGCCCTCATGGGTTACCTGAGTAGCCATGCATACCAGTTTACCGGCAGAAATCCAGTCTGAAAGTGCATTCAGAAAACTGTCATTGCCATAGTTTGGAAGAACGCCTACGCTAAAGGATTCGATGATAAGCCCGTCATAGGAGCCTGCCAGAGTGTCCAGGATCCGTCCGTCAGTTCCGGCAATTACTTTGCCGCCAAATACAATGGAGATACCGTGAGCCCGGTCGTGGGAGGCAAAACGCAGGCTGTCCAGCAGATTGGAGCGGGCATCTGTGATTGCCAGGTCAATGGACTGGAAATTACATTTTATTGCTTGATTCTTGGAACAGTAATTCATGACTGGACGGAAAAATAAAACAGGAGAATGTACATCAGCAATTCCCTGAGTGAAAATCCCCTTATCTCCTCATTATCCCAGACGCCGGCAGGATAGCAGCTGGCAAGGAAGGTATCCGGACCACAGTAAAGCCCATAGAGAAGCAGTCTCTTTCCTTCGCGGATTCCCTCCGGTTCCATGATCAGTCCCCAACGGAGCTGATCCATCAGATGGAGGTAGAGAGACACACATAGAACCAGATTGCTGTTACGGTTCCTGGAGAGAAAAACATCTTCCAGTGCAGAGGCCTTTTCAAAACAGACATTCCAGGTGTTGAAAAATGACTGGTGTTCTTTATAAAAATCCCACATGATACCTGGGGTGATTCCATATCTGGCAGTTCGGATAAGTACCTGGAACTGCCTTGCACCGCTGGCTGCGGTCTGTTTCAGAAGTGCCTGTGTGACTGCAGTGCTGACTGTTCTGCCGATAAGCTCTCCCAGTTTGGAATGTCCGGAGGCGTCTGTGAGGGTGGTTTTTCCATCCATACAGGCTGCGATCACAGTTCCGTCTGTGCCTGAGCCGGTAGCGATTTCCTCAGAATAGCAGCTTCCAAGTAAAAGATGGGAAACAGCAGCAGCTTTTGCTTCTGAACAGAGCATCAGTGCCCGGCCTATGGCCGCGTCTGTAAGGTTCTGGTTGATATATACAAAAATATTGATGGTTCCGGGAGGCAGCATTTCATAAAAACCATTGTGCTCACAATAGGAGGAAGGGTCTCCCGGACACATTCCATTGGAATCAATTCCTCCTGTGACAGCAGCAGTTACAGATAATTCCTGATGCCGGAGCGTTTCCACTGCGCAGAGCTCTGTCCAGGCGGCTGTGCTCAGTGCGGTGGCAGTCTGTGGGTTGATTTCCAGTCTTTGTGCATGTACCATCAGATCCTTCTCATAGGTATCTCCCAGCATTTCGCATTCATAATCACCGTTCATGCAGTTAATATTTAGTGCATGGGTAAGATGTGTGGTGATTCCGCCGTTCAGAGGACTGGTGCTGAGAACCTTTGTCCTTCCTGGAAAAGTAAAAATCGTACTTCCGTTTTTCTGACTGTAAGTAAATATATCATTCATTATAATGCCTCTCTAATATTCAAAGATATTCCACTTTAAATCCGGACTCCTGACAATATCGGTCTGCTTTGGAGCCTTTATAGCAACGGATCGTAGCTGCACGGTTAATGATCCATTCTCCGATATACTCCGGATCATGGCGGATTTCCAGGTACTGCAGGCGGTTACATCCGTGAAAAACCCATTTTCCGATATAACGGACATTAGGCGGGAGAGTAACAGTAATCAGGTTATTACATTTGAAAAAAGCACTTTCATCCAGAATTTCCAGTGAATCGGGGAGCTCCAGGGAAGTCAGGCCACAGGAATAAAAAGCCTGATTACTGATTACCTTCAGATTTTCCGGAAAATGGACTTCACTCAGATTTTTGCATTTGTAAAAGCTGCCGTTACCTATCTCCTGAAGCGAATCAGGAAAAGAGATTTCTCTTAATGCAGAGCATTCTGAAAAGGCGTCTGCCTGGATTTTAAGCAGCCTGCTTTCACTGGAAAAAAGAGTTTCTGATAATTTGTGGGCGTTGCGGAGCATGCCCTTTGAAATTGTGGAAATATATTGAGGGATATAGATAGAGGATAAAGTGGTACAGTCGGAAAATGCTTCCTTTCCAATCTGGCACAGACTTTCAGGAAGAAGCAGCTGTTTCAGGCGGCTGCATCCCGAAAATGCGTTTGAGCCGATCTGTTTCAGACCATATGGAAATGAAACAGACTGGATCATGGATCTGTTCTGGAAGGTTTTTTCAGAAATAATGGTACAGTTTGCCGGAATGTCTATGTCTCTTTTTAAATATGGGGTACAGTTACAGCGTTGAAGTGTCAGGTTTTGTTTTCTGCCGGATATATTGTATGTCATAAAAAAAACTCCTTTGCAATAGAATATTTGTTTTCTCTGCAACGGAGCAATGTAATACTTTCATAAACGGGCAGGTTGATGAAATGCATGAACAAAAACCGTCAGGTTGCCGATACTCCATATTCCGGTAAGGAACAGAGAAAACATCTGGTAAAAAGGGATCTTTCTTTAGTACAAAAATGGGTACACTAAATAAGATCACCCTTCCACTTCCCATTGCGTGTAGTTGGTGGCGGCAGCCTTAAGCAGGTATTCTGACTCACGCAGTGACGCTGTAATCTCTCCTTCTCACATGATAATATGCAATGGATATGAGACCCAGCTGCACGTATACAGCAGCACGACTGTCCAGGATTCTGACCTGATTCCCTCTTGGCTGAAGGTCCGACATCCTGTGCCGTGACCAGCAGAACTTAAAACCGGTAATTGTTAATAAATATTCAATTTGTTCTTATTATAAATGTTTTGTAAAAAAAAGCAATCATTTTTTACAAAATATGACAAAAATGATGAGTACTGGTTGTGTGAAAATATATGATTAATATTTGACATTTATTTTTCAGTGTTGAATATTGGATATGAGAAAATAAGTCTTGCTTTTCAGAATAATGTAATTTAAACTGTAGTCATAGTGAAAATTTATCACCTGCCGCCTGATCTGGCATTTCAAGGCAGGATTATCTGGCGTTCGCCGACATTTTCACCAGAATTTTTTTATTTTATAATACTGACAAAACAAAATTGTTGTGGGTATCGTGATATTCTGCCTTTTTGTTTTGTCTGAAGGAGAGGAGGCAGAAACAATTAAAAGTGAATTTTTTTGTAGTCAACCGTAGTTCGGGGTTTTAGAAAGCTTGTGAAAATGCTATAATGAAAGCGAGGGATTTAATGAATAATACGATCTTCGATGACGTATTTCGTACAATGGTTGAGAAGATACCGCAATTAGCAGTACCGTTAATTAATGAAGTATTTCAGACTTCATATCCGGAGGATGTAGAGATTATACAGCTTCGAAATGAGCATCATCAGGAGAATGGTGAGATTATTACAGACTCCTGCCTGAGGATTGGAAGGAAGTTGTATCATATCGAATGTCAGAGTGTTGATGATACCACAATGGCAATCCGGATGATCGAGTATGATTTTGCTATTGCTTTAGATTCGGCCAGAAAGTACGGACGCAGATACCGGATGGAGTTTCCAAAGTCCTGCGTGTTATATTTACGAAGCGGGAAAAATACGCCTGATTTTCTGGAAGTGGAAGTAGTATTCCCAGATGGAAAGATACAGGTGTACCGTATCCCTACTGTAAAACTTAATGAATATACAAAAGATAAAATTTTCGAGAAGAATCTGCTGATGTTTCTGCCGTTTTATATTATGCGGTATGAGAAAGAGATACATAGAATAAATCAAGATCAGGAAAAGCTGCAGTCTTTGTTGGATGAATACGAAGATATCCGAGTAATGCTGGAAAAAGAACTGACAGAAACAGGAAGGGCAGAGTTATACACGAATTTAAATAAACTGATTACAAAAATATCGGATTACATTTGCCGTGATGAGGAAGTAGTCCGGGAAAGGTTAGGTGAGACTATGGGTGGAAAAGTGTTAGAATTGGAATCTGAAAGATTACGTGCGGAAGGAAAGGTTCTGGGAGAGTCTATTGGAGAAGCACGTGGAGAGGCAAGAGGAAAAGTCATTGGAGAGCTTCAGGGCGAAACGCGTCTTGGTGTTTTGATCAATCGTCTGATCCTGGATGGAAGAAGTGCGGAAGTTCAGGGTGCTGCGACGGATGCTGAGAAGCGGAAAGAACTTTATAAAGAATACGGTATATAATTAGGGACTCCTCTGGTTGGTCGCGGATAAGTGATTAGCTCAGGGGAGTTTTTAGATTCAAAAGGGACGCGCAGAAAAAGCGTTTGTTTCCTATGCGGTTTCGGACATTAAGATATTCTAAGCCGCCAGTAATCTGCTAAAAGCATGAGCCGCCTTATCAAACTCGCTCCGTTGCAAACTTCGCTCAGACAGTGAAGCAGTCGGCTCATAACGCAGATTTCTGCCAGCTAAGAATATCTAAATATCTTGCAAATGCATAGGAAACAAACGCTTTTTCTGCGCTGGTTACTGGATATATGGTTAATATTTGAAAACACTTTTTGGGTGCTAGTGAGAAAATAAATCTTGCTTTTCAGAACAATATAGTCTAAACTGTAGTCATAGTAGAATTTATCACCTGTTGCCTGATCTGGCATTTCAAGGCAGGTTCATCTGACATTCGCTAACATTTTCATTAAAATATTTCAAAATTTGTAACACGGACAAGACTGAATGGATGCGAAAGAATAATATTCTGTCTTTTTGCCTTGTCTGAATGAGAGGAGGTGGAATTGATTAAAAATGAATTATTTTTTCAGTTATCAGTAGTTCGGGGGTTTTAGAAAGCCTGAAAAAGTGTTAAAATGAAAGCGAGGGATATAATGAATAATACGATCTTCGATGACGTATTCCGTACCATGATTGAGAAAATACCGCAGTTGGCAATTCCTTTAATCAATGAGGTATTTCAGACTTCATATTCGGAGGATGTAGAGATCATACAGCTTCAAAATGAGCATCATCAGGAGAATGGAGAAATCATCACAGACTCCTGTCTGAGGATTGGAAAGAAGCTGTATCATATCGAGTGTCAGAGTGTTGATGATTATACGATGGCAATCCGGATGATCGAGTATGATTTTGCGATTGCGTTAGATTCAGCCAGAAAGTACGGACGCAGATACCGGATGGAGTTTCCAAAGTCCTGCGTGTTATATTTACGAAGCGGGAAAAATACGCCTGATTTTCTGGAAGTGGAAGTAGTATTCCCAGATGGAAAGATACAGGTGTACCGTATCCCTACTGTAAAACTTAATGAATATACAAAAGATAAAATTTTCGAGAAGAATCTGCTGATGTTTCTGCCGTTTTATATTATGCGGTATGAGAAAGAGATACATAGAATAAATCAAGATCAGGAAAAGCTGCAGTCTTTGTTGGATGAATACGAAGATATCCGAGTAATGCTGGAAAAAGAACTGACAGAAACAGGAAGGGCAGAGTTATACACGAATTTAAATAAACTGATTACAAAAATATCGGATTACATTTGCCGTGATGAGGAAGTAGTCCGGGAAAGGTTAGGTGAGACTATGGGTGGAAAAGTGTTAGAATTGGAATCTGAAAGATTACGTGCGGAAGGAAAGGTTCTGGGAGAGTCTATTGGAGAAGCACGTGGAGAGGCAAGAGGAAAAGTCATTGGAGAGCTTCAGGGCGAAACGCGTCTTGGTGTTTTGATCAATCGTCTGATCCTGGATGGAAGAAGTGCGGAAGTTCAGGGTGCTGCGACGGATGCTGAGAAGCGGAAAGAACTTTATAAAGAGTATAATATGTAACGCAAAGGAAACTTCCTCCTGCTGGTCGGAAAATAAGAATAACTGGCAGGAGGAAGTTTTTGGTCATCTTTGGATTTTCATTTATGTAAAATTCTGAAAAAGATTGACAAAGCACTGGGTGGGTGTTAAGATTAGTTTGTTAAATAAATAGCGTTTAGCGCATATGTACAGCTTATTACTACGGTAATGATTGAAGAATCGTTGGGTGAGAATCCCAAACAGGGTTCCGTTCCCTTGCAGTATATTTAGTCTGCAGTTCACTGTATTCTTGTAATGGTATTCAAAGGGAATACTATAATGCGAAGGATATGAGTGAAAGTTCAATCTGTACATTATATTCCCTGCCAGTATGGTGGGGATTTTTTTTGCACTTGCTACGAAAATAAAACTCGTAGCCAAAAACTGAACCTTGCTACGAAAATAAAACTCGTAGCCAAAAACTGAACCTTGACAACAAATGTTTTCAACAATTATGAAAGCATCACTATAAAGCAGTCACAGTATTGGCTGCCTGTAGTGAGAGATTGATCGTATTTAAGAAAGGCTAGCTTTGAGCTTCCACATGATAACCATGTTTTTCCAATTCCCGTATATAACGAGAAAGCTGTTTTTGTTCACAGTGCTTACGTCTTGTTTCAAAACAGGATTCGTCAAATAGAGTTCCTTGTTTTAACATTGTGTAGATGATGACAAGAAGTTTTCGGGCAAGTGCGACAATCGCTTTTTTGGCTCCTTTTTTCTGTTTGATTCTCCAGTACCATGCCGAAAGATAAGTGTTGCGTTTCCCTGCAATCACCCAGGCAATTTCGCAGAGCATACTTTTTATGTAAGGATTGCCTTTTGTGACAGAGGTGCTTTTTCGTTTTCCAGCACTTTCGTTATTACCTGGGCACAAACCGGCCCATGAGCAGATGTGTTCCGCAGTTTTAAACGGCTTCATATCAATACCGATTTCAGCAATAATTGCACAGGAAGCAGTTGTGCTTATTCCATAGATGCTATTCAACTGCTCAACCTGCAGGGCAAATGGAGCCATATCTTCCTCGAGACTCGTTTCAATTTCAGCAAGATGTTTCTTTAAAGAATCGTAATGAGTCATGAGAATCCTTAAAAATGCCTTTTGGTGTTCTGACAGTGTTCCGTTCACGGACATGAGAATTTCATCAATACGGTTTCTGGTCTTGGTTTTGAGACAAGAATCTAAAGCAGTTTTATCAATCTGCCCATGTTCAATTAAATGCAGAATGATGTTTCTACCCGAAGCGCCAAAAATATCAGAAATAAAGGATGATAGACGGAAGCCGGAACTTTGTAAAAATTTCTCAATCCTGTTCTTCTGTGATGTAATATCGCGGATGACACTCTTACGGTAACGATTTAGATCGCGGAATTCCCGAATTCTTTTTTCGGGAATAAAACTTCCGTTCAAAAGTCCGGCGCGAAGCAAGGTGGAAATCCATTCGGAATCCCGCATATCGGTCTTTTTGCCAGGAACATTTTTCATATGGCGTGCATTTACAACAAGCAGGGTAATGTCACCAGAGAAAGCATCCTCCAGTATTTCATAAATCGGCATCCAATAGATACCGGTGCTTTCCATAGCTACATGATGGCAGTTTTTAGAAACGATCCAATTCCGTAATGCTATCATATCCGGAATCAATGTAGAAAACTCACGGATTTCAGAACGGGTTGGCTTGCCCAGAGGACCAGTCAGGATACATGCAACAATTTTTTCTTTGTGGACATCCAGTCCACAGGAAATTTCCAGAAGGTCTTTCATACAGAACAACTCCTTTACTATAGAATTGGCAGGAGATTTGCCCGAGATAATACGGACTTTGCTACTCGTGCTATTCATAAAAGGTGCGACAATATGCTGTGCTCAAGGGCAAATCATTTACGTTGACAAACGGGGTGCAAATCCTCCAAGGTGCAATCAAACTTAATCCTGCCTAAGACTATTGTAAGGCAAAAAGAGAAGTGAAAAAAGTAGTGGAGTCAGTATCCTATTTTCATTATAGGCTGAGATAAGCTTTCATGATTCGTTGATAACTGAATATCGGAAGTCGCTTTTTATCCCTTTAGTTTTCGGAAATCCGGTGAGATACCGGTACGGTTTATCCCCACTGTAATAAGGACGAACACTGCGAAACCATTGGAAAGATCCTTTCCGAGAAGGGCAGCAAGTAGGTTGGAACTTTAAGTCAGGAGACGGACTTTAGTAAAAATAAAAAACAAATATCTGTAGGCATAACGGAGGTTTATTTTTTATACCCTTTCTTATGGAAAACAGGTATCAAACGTGGTCTGAAAAGGCTGCGAAATGATATATTTTGCAGGATAACCTGCAAAAAAATAATACATTTAATTAAGGAGGAAACAAAATGAACATGAAAGTAAGAAAAAGCGTGATTGCATTCTTAATGGCAACAACAATGGT
>OLRJ01003548.1_pt1 | contig 10213 bp, 7 predicted proteins | sample 1672741 | NCBI WGS metagenome assembly OLRJ01 (sample SAMEA3136719, study PRJEB25190) | human gut metagenome | biome: human gut; feature: human-associated habitat; material: faeces | place: Austria | collected 2013
TTTAACGGAATCGCCCTTTGCAAATCCGGAAACTTTTATTTTTGAAGTAGACTGTTTTACTTTCAGCTTAATGCTAGTAGCCGTTACCTTGATCGTAGGTGTCAGTTTTTTGCTAGCGGTCCTCTTTTCCTTGCAGCCCTTGCTGATACGCATCTGTACAGCCAGTGAGAATAACGTGCTTTATAAGTCGTCATTGGTTTATATAAATGCAAAGAAACGGTGACTTTGATTTCTCAAAACCGCCGTTTAGGGTAATAATTACATAGCGCATGAACCTGCCCCAATTAAGGGGAAAGAAAAAAATATTGTTGGGGCAGGTGATTTTGTACGCTCATTTTTTAAGTTATTCTTTTGTGACTGATTCCTTCAGCCGTTCATAGGTCTCTGCGCTAATATCGTGTTCGATCCGGCAGGCATCAGCCTCCGCCGTTTCGGGATCAACGCCTATGGATATGAAGTGCTTTGTAAAAAAGCAATGGCGTTCGTAAATTTTTTCAGCCACATCGTGTAGATAATGTTTTTCGTCTGTTGTCAGAAAACCGCCATCCCGTAAAGTTCCTACCGCATAACACACACTGGGTTTTGAAACTTCCATGTATCGGGCAACATCCACAGAACGCACCATACCGAGTTTCTTTTGAAGTATAAGCACGGATTCTAAGTAATCTTCACCGGCTGTGGTGGTATGTTGTTTGTTATTCATTTCTTTCTCCCATGCCATTCGTACCAGTAAAGAAAAACGCATTGTTTCTTTTTATTGCTGTATCTTACTACTGGATATTTTCCAATTAACTGCTTTTTCTCTAATATTTACGAAATCGGCATAAATTCCAGGCTGTGTCATCAACTCTTGATGTGTACCGCATTGGGCAATTCCGCCATTCGCAATAACAACAATCTGCTGTGCATTTCGGACCGTTTTCAACCGATGAGCAATAATAATAACCGTTTTATCCTCTGTCAGCTTCTCAATGGCCTGCTGGAGTTCTGCCTCGTTTTCCGGGTCTACACTGCTTGTTGCTTCATCCAGAATTATGATAGGGGTATCTTTCAAGATAGCCCGCGCAATTGAAATACGTTGCTTTTCGCCGCCAGATAAAGTAGCACCACTCTCGCCAATGACAGTATCATAACCGTTTGGCAGTGCCATGATAAAATCATGGCAACACGCACTCTTTGCTGCTCGGACAACTTCTTCATGAGTGGCATCCGGTTTACCAAACTTGATATTGTTCTCGATGCTATCCGCAAAGAGAAAAACATTCTGAAAGACCATGCTGATATTAGAGAGCAAGCTATCCAGCTTATATTCCCGTATGTCAGTGCCGCCCAGTTTAATGCACCCTTCATCTACATCCCAAAAACGAGTAATCAAGCTGCACAATGTCGTTTTACCGGAGCCAGATGGACCGACTATCGCCGTAGTGGTTTTGGCCGGGATCGTCAGATTGACATGGTTCAAAATTCGGTGAGCGCCATAAGAAAAGCCAACATTCTGTAATTCAATCGTGGTATCTTTCGGAGCAATATCTTTGCCGGACAAATCCATTACTGGAGTATCGTCAATAGCGTTCACCTTGTCGATGGAACTTTCTATTAACCGAAGGGCAAAGGACTTTCCCCCCGCCGCCTCCAGTTCACTGAAAATCAAGAAAGAGGCAACACACATCAGCAAGCAGTACACCAACGTCATACTGCCTTGCAAATAAAACAGGATAGAGCAAAACATGATTGCCACACTCGCCAATCGCAAAACAAACAGTTGTACCATTCCGTAAGGTCCGAAAACAGTTTCCAGTTTGGTATTGCGTGCGCGGCTTTCCTCAATGGCCTGTTTCATTTTCTGGTTCGATTTGCCACCGAGATTGAAAGACTTTACAATGCCCATACCCTGGATATATTCCAGTGTGGCGCCTACCAAATCCTCCTGTGCCGCCTGTCGTTTAGGAGATACTTCCTGTGATTTCTTTTGAAGTACGGAGTTACAGAGCAAAAACAGCGCAATCCCCAAGCAAGCCAGCAGACCAATCCTCCAGTCGAAGAAAAACATCACAATGGTAATGACCGTTACATGGATAAAACCGTGGATCACTGTAATCAGAACTGATGGCGCATTATTCTCTACATCGCTGATTGTTGTGGTGACGGTAGAGGTCAGATTCCCCAAACTATGGCTGTTAAAGTAGCCCATCGGCATATACTTCATCCTGTCGCCTATATGGATGCGCTTATCCGCGCACATAAAATAGCCAACTCTTGTTTGAGAAAAGTCTGAAATATAACTACAAACGATTTTTCCAATCACTCCTGCCAAAAGAAGCAGAAACGCGAACAAAATATCCTGCCCTTTGATTCCTTCCACCAATCCATTGAGGATCAGAAAAAGAGCACCGATTTGAAACATATCAAAGATAGAGTGCAGTAGGCTGAACACCACTGACTTTTTCAAAACCCCTTTCCAGCGTCCAGAAAAAGCATAGATTTTCTTTAAGGCAGTAATCATGCTGTTGCACCTCCTTCATCGCGGCTCCCAATATGGGCCTGCCACATTTCTTTATAGAGCGGGCATTTTTTCAGAAGTTCCTCATGCGTGCCGGTTGCCTCGATTCGCCCTTGATCCACCACCACAAGCTGATCCGCACCTGTCACCGTATAGAGTCGATGCGCGACCATAATCAGCGTTTTTCCCTGTACCAATTTAGAAATAGCTTCTTGAATCAGGCTTTCATTTTCAGGGTCAAGGTAGGCTGTTGCCTCGTCGAAGATAATAATAGGAGCATCTTTCAACATAGCTCTGGCGATGGCAATTCGCTGTCGTTCACCACCCGATAAGTGGCCGCCTGCACCGCCCACAATCGTGTCATACCCATGCTCCAGGTCCATGATGAAGTCATGGCAGCCACACTTTCGGGCGACATCTTCCACTTCTTGATCGGTAGCCGACAACCTCCCCATACGAATGTTTTCACGGATACTTTCATCAAAGAGGTAATTATCCTGCGATACATAAGACACATACGAGGAAAGCTGTGACAGGGGAATATTTTTCAAATCCACCCCGCCAAGAGAAATAGTACCGGATGTTGCCTCCCAAAAGCCGATAATCAATTTAGTAATCGTTGACTTGCCTGAACCAGAAGGCCCAACTAAAGCCGTCATTGTTCCAGGCTGTATTGTCAAATTGATATGATCCAATATCGGCTTCGGGTCCTTCAGGTTATAAGAAAAGGAAACATCCTGGAACTGAATAGACAGATTGTGAATATTAGCATCATGGTTCGGCCGCACCATTTCCGGTGCATCCAGCAGATTTCCCACTTCTCCGACAATCGTGCCAAGCTGCGAAATATTGTCAGTAAATTTAATTGCTCCCAAAATCGGACCGACAATGCCCAGGGACAAAATCATAATAGTCAGAAAGATCGGGGCAGACAAGGTTCCATGTTGATACAGAACGGCACCAATGGGAAGAACCGCCAGCCAAACACTGGGCCAGATAGTATTGCTCATGGACATAAACAACTGCGTGTCCTTCATCCAATCGACCGCATAACTGGCGTTATCATTTACTGCATCAGAATACTTCTGATAAGAGTTGGCCGACTGATTAAATGCCTTGATAACCTCAATACCGCCCACATACTCGATAATAGTGGAGTTCATTTTTTGAACCCGTTTCATCAGCCCAGAAAACCGTTCGCTATACCCTCGCGACATTCCCATGTAGCATAGAAAACCAATAGGCAGAGTCACAAGAGAAGCCAGTGCCATGCGCCAGTCTAAAACAAACAGGTACACAATAATACACAGCGGGACGAACAGATTCGATGTCATTTCCGGCACCAAATGTGCGAGGATTGGCTCCATACTCTCTACCCGATCAACGATAACATCCTTTAACCGACCAGAGGACTGATCCATAATATACCCCATTGGCACCCGTGAGAGTTTGTCAGCAATTTTAATGCGAACTTCTTTCAAAGTCTGGAATGTCGCTGTATGAGATACGGTTGTTGAAAGAGTAGAAAAAAGCAATTTCAGTGTGAAGCCGAGTAATATTAAACCGCACCACAGCGCATAAGTATTTAGGGCAGTCACTCCATCAATCAAGCAGAGCATGATATAAGCGATAGCGAAATATGGGATCATCCCACAGGCCACGCCCAAGATAGCCAAGATGATAGAGAGCGCATAGGCTCTCCGGTATGTGCCAGCCAGCTCCCATAATCGCTTGACCGACGATGGTGTTTGTTTCATCATCTCTCACCTCCATAAAAGCAATACGGGGCAGCCGGTACCTCCCGACCACCCCGCATCGTCAAGCTGTGTTATTCTGCCGGAGTGATTTGTGTCACATCCAGGAAAGCATAATCCGAAGCAAAGTTATAATCTGCGATCTTGTCCGTGTTGTAGACAATCATATCCATCTGATGGGTCAAAGGAACATCCAATACCTGATCGAGATCGGTATTGATGAGCAGTTCAAACAGTTCCTTCAACCGGGCATCATCGTTGCAGGTCTTAAACTCGCTCAATGCGGAAATAAACTCATCAGAATTATCTAACAGTGGGATGGAAACATCCTCTGGCATCTGAGCCATCATTGCAGAGAACCAGCATTGTGGCATTGCGTAATTGAAGAAACCAGCAGTCATTGCGGTAATATCCCATCCTGTAGGTTCCATGTAACTTGCATACCACTCCATCTTTTCCATGCTCTTAATCTCTACTTCAATGCCAACTTCTGCAAGCTGGCTCTGGAACAACGTGGCAATGGAACCGATGGTACTGTCGTCAGTAGGGCAGGTAAAGACCACATGAAGCGGTGTTCCATCCTTTTCCCGGATGCCAGTGGACTGATTCATGACCCATCCTGCCTCATCAAGAAGCTGATTAGCACGATCCACGTTATAGGTGTAATCCTCTGTACCGCAAATATCTGAGTAAGGCGTACCATCAGGAACAATCGTATTCGCCACAGGTTCATAGCCATAGGTCAGGCCTTCAGAAATCGCCTCTTTGTCGATAGCATATGCCAAAGCTTGTCGTACACTCAGATCAGACAGATTCCCATTGAAATTCAGAATGATATTACGAACCGTGGAACCAGAAGGAGCAAATTTCCCCTCAATTCCATCAATAGCAGTTGCCTGGTTATAGTCCTCATAGCTCAATTCGGCGGAGCCATAGATTAAGTCAATTTCACCAGTTTTCAATGCCTGTACACGGGAGGCGTTATCCGGAATATACTTTGCAACGATCTTGTCGTAATAGGGCTGCTCACCCCAATAATTCTCATTACGAACAAAAGTGGTGTACTGTCCTGCTACATACTCGTCATAGATATAGGGTCCAGTACCAGCATATCCGTTGACTGTCTGGAAGTCACCCTGCGTAATCTGTTTAGGAGAAATCATAGTGCATACATCCGGCCAGCAAAAATCGTTGATGTATGCAAAGTACGGTGTATCATAGGTCAAACGGATGGTATATTCATCCACCGCCTCAATATTGGTATAATTGACAACACCAGGCAGTGCTGTAAAAGACGGATTGATATGCCAGGCCTCAATATTGGCAATCGCTGCCTCTGCGTTAAAAGGTTCTCCGTCATGGAAGGTTACACCTTGCCGCAAGTAAAAGGTAAGCTGCTTACCATCCTCGCTCATTTCCCAATCTTCCGCCAGCACCGGCTGAATTTCCCCATCCACATATTTCACCAGGCCCTCATAGAGTAGCTTCTGAGTAGGGCGGTTATCCGCAATCATATAGAGGGGCGAAAGGGTTGTTGTTTCGCCAATCGTGGCGATGTTTAAGACCTTTTCACTCGTTTCTGTTCCGCTTGCAGCATAAGCGGTGTCGCTGTTAGCAAGCATCCCCATACACATAACAGCGGCAAGAGCGAGGCCTAAAACACGTTTGGTTCGTTTCATCTTGGTTCGTTTCATCTTGGTTTGTTCCTTTCTGTGATTTTATATTTATCGAACGGCTTTTTTAGTAATTTTGCCGTGTTCGATCTCATAAATAATCTCGCAGAGCCGCGAGGCGATTTGCAGGTCATGAGTAATGACTAAATAGGCACAGTCATGTTCCTGCTCATATTTCTCCAAAAGTTGAAGAACCACTTCTGTTGAAATCAAGTCAAGACCTGCGGTTACTTCATCCAGAATTAGAAATTCCGGTGATATAGATAGGGAGCGCAGTAATGCAAGCCGCCGCTGTTCCCCGCCAGACAGTCTTCGAACCGGAGTATCAAGTAAACTTTGAGATAAACCGGTTTGTTCCATCAATTCAGCAATACGTTTTTTCCGCTGTGATGAGGAAAAATCCGTCAGGTTTACAAGGGCTTCCTCTACATTTTGGGATGTACTCCATGATGGATTTAGGGTTCCACCAGTATCCTGGAATACCGCTTGAATCTTGCCACGATATTTTCTCCATTCTCGCAGGCTCCATTTTGTGGCATCTACGCCATTGATAAGGATACGTCCTTCAGAGGGGCGTTCCAATCCAATCATCAATCGAGCCAAGGTGCTTTTTCCGCTGCCGCTTTCTCCCATAATGGCGATGCTATGGCCCTGCTCCCATATCAGAGAGGCGTGATCCAATGCACAAAATGTCTCCCCTTGCGCGTCATAGTAGATTCTGGTGAGGTTATCTAATTCAATGCGGTCCATTTCCAGTTCACCTCCTCTCGGTTGAAAGCAGCTTCGGCAAAGCGCTTAGTCCATGGCTGTTGCGGGTGAATGAATAGCTGCTCAGTTGCTTGCGTTTCAATAATTTTGCCACGTTCCATCACATGTGTAATAGGGCATAGGGCTTTCATTGCCTCAGTATCATGGGAAATGAACAAAATAGCTGCTGTTTTTTGATATTTTCTCAGTAACTCCAGCAGCAAATCCCGATTTGCTTCATCAAGGGCACTGGTCGGCTCGTCTGCCAGAACATATTTAGGCTTCGTCCCCAAAATCAGCGCCATAGTAATCCGCTGGAGCATACCACCGGATAACTCTCCAGGATATGCACTCAGTACTCGCTTGGTATCAGTCAGATTAACCTGTCGCAACACATTTTCCGCAAGTGCATAGGCCTGCTTTTTATCCAAACCAGTGTGTATACGGAGCGTTTCAATAATCTGACGTTCCATCTTTGCGTGTGGAAAAAACGCTGTCATTGGGTTTTGTGGAATAAATCCAATCGTCTTCCCACAGAGTGCTCGGCGCTCCTTCGCGCCATGTATCAGCAAATTCTCTCCATCCAGGAGAATTTGTCCCTGTGTAATCTCCAAATCACCACTGTTCATACCCATAATGGATTTAATCAAAGTTGTTTTTCCAGAGCCACTGGCCCCAGTCAGTCCAATACAAATCCCTTCATCAATAGATAATGAGACATCGGTTAAAATCGGTGTGTCATTTTTTAATCTCACAGTCAGATTTTTAATCTCAAGCATCAGACACCCTCCTTTTCCAAAAGCTGTCCTAAGTAGTTGAAACAAAGGGAGCTGATAAAAATAAAGAAGATCGGATAAAAGAGCAACTGCGGATGAGTTCCAGCCAATGCCCTCGCATCGGAAAGCATAACGCCCCAATCAATTACATCATCACCCAAAGAAAGACCGATGAATGAGAAACCAGAAATCGCAATAATCATTTCCGCACAGGAAAGGCAAATAAATTGCACAACGTCACGGATAATATTGGGAAGGATATGTACCAGCATAATTCGCATTTTACTTGCACCGCAGGCAATCGCACACATGATGTATGCTTTGTCGTACTCCCCCTCAATCAAAGTTTTGACCAGCTTAATCATCCGAAGAACCAGCGATGCCGTCAATGCTACTAGCATGGTGGGGATACTATTCCCCCAAATACCAATAAAGATAATCAGATAAGCCACAGGTGGAATCGCTGTAACTGCGTTCAGAATACTTTCTGCAAGAATATTTCTGCGGCGTCCCGTCTTTGCCAGCAAAATGCCAAAGAAGATACCAAGCAAAATGACAATAGCTGATCCTACCAACGCAATGCCTAAAGTTATTTTCCCGCCTTCGAGAATGCGTGAAAACTCACAACGGCCAAAATCGTCTGTACCAAACGGATATTCTGCGCTACTGGATAGATATTTCCCCCGAATATTTGTGGTCGTCGGATCGTGGGGTGCAAAGAACGATCCAAACAAGAAAAATAGCAATATTACAATCGGGATTGAATACGAGAGAATATGTTTTGTCCGACTCATAGTCTGCCCCCCTCTCTCGCAGAAGCATCCCGTTGCAAAATCCGCCGTAATATATCCGAAAGGATATTGAACATTACCAGCGAAAATGCAAGAAACAGAATTGTTGCGTGGATAACTGGTGAATCCCGATACAACACGCTGTCGATAATCAAATAACCAAGCCCTGGTAATGAGAACACGCGCTCTACAATCGCAGAGCCGGCCATACAAAGTCCGAGCATCTGACAGAAATTGGGGAGAAGTGTTACTACTGCGCTGGGGAGTGCATAGCGGAACAGAATCTTCCCCTCAGATAAGCCACGACAACGAGCATAAAAAGCACTATCCTGTTCCATCTCTTTTTTGATATTGTTTGCCAACATAGGAGAAAACAATGCAATACATCCGATTGCGATACATACTGCTGCGGGGAAATAGCGCGCAAATCCTGTATTTCCCACTACCGATGTTACACCGAGTTTAACAGCAAAGATGTCAATATAGGTACTAGCAAAGAAAAACGAAGGAATAGAAACTCCGGCTATGCACAAAAAAATCAATGCACGACCAATTATTCGCTTTCTCGTCAAATAACAAAGGCATCCTATCAGCAAAATAAAAATGGCTTGAATAATAGCCGAAATTATAACGATTGTCACAGTTATACCAATGGCTGTTGTAACCTTTTCAAATACTGATTGGCCACTTACAAAAGACTTACCGAAGTCTAAATGAAATGCATCTCGAACCCATTTCACATACTGCACAGGCAAGGAATCATTAAGCCCCATTTTTTCTCGCAGAGCTTCCATTTGTTCATCCGTAAAACTAAATGCGGCCATAGAGCGCCTGGCATACGCTTCTGCTGGATCAATGGGTGAGAGACGAACAAGTAAAAACGAAAGAATAGTTACAATTAAAAGAGAAATTACCAATTCTCCCAGTTTATTTATAATAAAACGTCTCGTTGCTTTGCTCATTACCAAATTCCTCCTTTCGTAAATAAATAAGCGGTGTGGTTAGAGTTATCTAACTACACCGCCCATAATACTGTATTTTCCGAAAGGAAACCACTCCAAGAAGTCAAAACCTATCCAAAAAGCCAATTACTTTTTAGCGTTGCGATACTCTCTCGGAGACATCCCAATAATAGACCTGAAAGCAGATGAAAATTTATTTGGATTTGAATAACCTATTTTTCCTGCAATTTCAGATATAGATAATTGAGTTGTAAGTAATAGCTGTGCCGCCATTTGAATTTTGTATTCCTTTTGAAAAGCATATATAGGTTTTCCATAGATTGCTTTAAAGCAATCTTTCATTGTTGTCAAACTTAATCCATAACAAACTGCCCATTCAGCCAATGAATATCTTGTATCTAAAGAATCCATCAGTTCTTGCTTCAATTCTTTTATTTTTCGGATTGTACTGCCTGGATAATAAACGGACACTTCTAAATTCTCTTGCGGAAGTATTTCAGACAATAGAAAGAAAATCTCTAATGCCTTTAATCGTAAGTAACCTAATCGTTTTTTGTTTTTTTCCTCACAAACTTCTTGAAATACATGATTCAATTCAGGAGGAGCTTTTACAACTGTGCAGCAGCGATCCGTACAAAATCTCGAGGTCAATTCAGATAAATCAATAGAAATTCCTTCTACAATATCCTTGAATTGACTTCCGGTAACACTCATATCTACAATCAAAGCTACACCATCGTACAATCCAGTAGGAAATGTAGGAGGTTCTCTATGAGGACTAAGGACACTAATTGCAATATCACCTTCCCCCAGATATGTAAAGTAATCCCGCTTATATTCACATTCATACCTTCCTGCGCTGCAATATGCAATTTCTAAAATATGAGGCATTGCTTTGTTTCTTGAAAAACAAGAAAACGCCTGAAAGGATGTATATGCTAAATCTATTCCAGGAAATAAATGAATACATTGCATGGTTCCATTGGGCGTATCGCATTCAATTTGATATT
>OLRJ01003552.1_pt1 | contig 10208 bp, 9 predicted proteins | sample 1672741 | NCBI WGS metagenome assembly OLRJ01 (sample SAMEA3136719, study PRJEB25190) | human gut metagenome | biome: human gut; feature: human-associated habitat; material: faeces | place: Austria | collected 2013
AAGAGATTTCCGACGGAAGACTTTATGAATTAAATGATATGGTAAAGGCAGACTGCCAGGACTGTGCAGGCTGTCATGACTGCTGTGAGGGAATGGGAGACTCCGTTGTACTGGATCCCATGGATGTGTACCGCCTTTGCAGAAATCTGGGAAAAGTGCCACAGGAGCTGGTAAGCCAGGGGCTGATCCAGTTTGATGCTATGGATGGGAATATCCTGCCTCATCTTTGCATGACCGGGAAAAACGAATGCTGCGTTTTCTTAAATGAGCAGGGCCGCTGTAGTATTCACAGCTTCCGCCCTGGTTTTTGCAGGCTTTTCCCTTTGGGACGTTTCTATGAAAATGGGGGATTTAAATATTTTTTGCAGATCCATGAGTGCAAAAAGACAAGCCGCAGCAAGATCAAGGTGAAGAAATGGATCGACACACCGGATCTTCGCCAGTATGAGAAATTTGTGGCGGACTGGCATTATTTTCTGCTGGATGTGCAGGAAGTGCTTTACAACGCCACGGATGTCCAGCTGATCAAGAACCTGAATCTTTATGTGGTGAACCGTTTTTATATGAAGCCTTATGAGGAAAATAGGGATTTCTATGAACAATTTCAGGAGAGACTGATAGAGGGAAAAGAGCTTTTAAGTCTGGCGTAAGCCCAAGAAAATAAAAACTCCCGGGACTCAAACGAGCCCGAGAGTCTTTTATTTTTAGAGTGCAGTATTCCAGTAGAAGCTTTGGGAGGGACTATGGTATTCTGCGCACTAAAAACCGTATATGAAAAACAAATGTTAGGTAGAAATCAAATATAAGAAAAACCGTCCAGCTAATAGGATACACGAATCGTTGGCATTTTGCAAGAGTTTTTTGTAAAAATCGAAAAATCGAAACTAAAAAATCGAAATTAAATTGTCGCAAAATGACGAAATGAGCCAGAAAACAACAATAATCCATGAAGGATGTTGTAGAATTGAGAAACCAGGCAACTCATTCTGGACATTGAGGTGATTTATTGCTATAGTAGGGAAGAGAAATTTGAAGTATACGGATTTGTTAAAGAAACAGGAAAGAGGAAAATGCTATGCCAGTATTTGATTTCAGTGGTGCGTCTGCAGGCAAGGCAGAGGCAAAATGCACTTATACAACTTTTCACAGCAGCAATACCAAGCCGTCACCGGCACAGCCGATCATGGTGCTTGACAATAAAGAAAGACAGTGGAAGCATCATTCCTGCGGCGTGTTTACCAATCCGGTAAACCGCACAGCCTTTGATTTTAAGGAAGAGGATGGAACCCACACAGCAGATGTGCTGAAAATTGATTCCAGATTTACAAGCCTGCTGAAATGGCTTGGAGACAGCCGCATTCATGTACGTCTCTCCGGAGAAAACAGAGAAGACGGTTATGCCGTGTACCGGATCCGCGAGACTGCGTTCGGGGGCGGTACCAAGCTTTCCGCAGAGGATGGCTTCCTTCAGTTTATGATCGAGAGACTTCTGGAGAGCAACGCGCCTGCTGAGGCAGAAGAGGATGAAGACCAGGAGGAAACAGGAGATGAGATGAAGCTTACCAGCATTCAGAGTATCACTGATTTCATGACCTGCGCAGGCAAAACATTGCCGGATAATATCAGACTGTGGACCAGAAGAAATCTGGCGGTTGCAAGATCCAGTGAGGTTTCCCAGGAAGAGCGCCATCATGCACAGAGAGCTCTTTCCATTATGCTGAATATCCAGTGGAAGAACAATTATTTTGAAGCCATCGATCCTGTAGAAGCAAGAAGGATTCTGGATGAAGAGCTTTACGGAATGGAGCGGGTAAAACAGCGTATTATTGAGACCATTATCCAGATCAACCGTACCCATACCCTTCCGGCTTACGGACTTCTGCTCATCGGACCAGCCGGTACAGGTAAGTCCCAGATTGCCTATGCAGTAGCAAGAATCCTTAAGCTACCCTGGACCACCCTGGATATGAGTTCCATCAATGATTCCAAGCAGCTTACCGGAAGCCCGCGTATCTATGCCAATGCAAAGCCTGGAATTATTATGGAGGCCTTTTCCATGGCTGGCGCTTCCAATCTGGTATTTATCATCAATGAGCTGGATAAAGCTAATTCTGGTAAAGGAAATGGCAACCCGGCAGATGTACTTCTCACGCTTCTGGACAACCTTGGATTTACAGACAACTATATGGAATGTATGATCCCTACGGGCGGTGTTTATCCAATCGCTACAGCCAACGACCGTGACCAGATCAGCGCACCGCTGATGTCCCGGTTTGCGGTTATCGATATTCCGGATTATACAGCAGAGGAGAAGAAAGTGATCTTTTCCAGATTTTCCCTTCCAAAAGTGCTTAAGAGAATGCATATGGAGGAGAGTGAGTGCATCATCACAGAGGGAGCCCTGGATGCGATCATCCAGCGTTATTCCAATACGTCCGGTATCCGTGACCTGGAGCAGGCAGCAGAGCACATTGCAGCAAATGCCCTGTATCAGATCGAGGTCAACCATGTGGAGAAGGTAGAGTATACCAGAGAGATGGTGGAAGAACTTCTGAAATAGATCATATTAAAAATGTAATATAGATATGTCTTTGGACTCTTTATTACTTATATAAATTGGTTTGGGGAATAGCATTTTAAATGGTGATCAGTTAGGCTGCTGATAAATAGTTTGTGGGATATTTGCATGGAAAGTATTTTTTTCTGTATTGATCACAGGAAAAAAATAAATATATTCAATAACAATATCTACGAAAATAATGTAACAAAAGAAAAAATATGAGAAATATATAACAGGAGTGACAAAATGGAATTTTGGGACATCTATGATATTAACAAAAGACCTACCGGCCGTACCATGAAGCGAAACGACTGGTGCTTAAAAGAAGGAGAATACCATCTGACCGTTCTGGGGGTAGTGGCAAGACCAGATGGAACTTTTCTCATTACCAAACGTGTGAGGACAAAAGCCTGGGCACCAGGCTGGTGGGAGGTTTCCGGCGGTGCAGCCCAGGCAGGGGAATCTTCCTATGATGCAGTTCTTCGTGAAGTGAAAGAGGAGACCGGCCTTGATGTAAGCGGCGCGCAGGGCGGCTATCTTTTCACCTATAAAAGAGAAAATCCAGGCGAGGGCGACAACTACTTTGTAGATGTTTACCGCTTTGTAATGGACGTGAAGGAAGAAGACCTTCATCTTCAGGAAGAAGAAACCGACGGCTACATGTTTGCAGCCTTAGACCAGATCAAAGAATTTGCAGCCCAGGGAAAATTCCTGCATTACGATAGTATCCAGGCTGCTTTTGAGAATATTTAAGCAGGTGGACACGACTCTTATAAGAGGCCGTCGTTACGTTAAAAATCTGTAAAAAATAATTGAGATCAAAATAGTTTCTTGTAATTTGCAAGAAGCTGTATTATAATAAGCAACGAAATCTGAATAAAGACCAGGGGAGTTTCGAATGAGAAGCTGAGAGTAAGGTAGACCTTAGACCCTTTTAACCTGTTGGATCATGCCAGTGTAGGAAGTGTTGAACGATGTAATTGTGAGCATTTGTCTGATGGCAGATGCTCTTTTTTCATACTAACTGATTCATAATGATTGGTGGCTGTACAGTTGCCAGAATGGTTCTTATTCGATTTTTAGTTAACGCGGGTATTCACGAAATAGAATATCTGCATTAAGTAAAGTCCTGTTTATTGGACAGAAAACAAACTAACGCAGGAGGAAATGAAAATGAACGCAAGTGTAGCAATTCAGGTACTGCCAAATGTACAGGATGATGAAGAAGTGATCCGCATTGTAGACGAGGTGATCGCCTACATCAGATCCACTGGTCTGAACTATTATGTAGGACCATTTGAGACCACCATCGAAGGTGATTACGACCAGCTGATGGATATTGTAAAAGAGTGTCAGCATGTAGCTGAGCGCGCAGGCTGCAAGGCTATGAGCGTATATGTTAAAATTGCATACAAACCAGAAGGGGATGTACTTACCATTGAAAAGAAAGTTACCAAACATCACCAGTAAGATCCCTCCAATTGCAGCCATGGTCGTGATTCTGCTTGGCTGGGAAGTGATAAGCGTTTCGGGAATTGTTCCCTCCTACATGCTTCCCTCTCCAGTAGCAGTGCTGACAGCCCTGTTTGGCGATCTGCCAACCATACTTTTCCATGCGAAATTCACTTTGCTGGAATCCTTTTACGGACTTCTCATTGGAATCGCGCTGGCATTTGTGTTTGCAACTATGATGGATCGGTTCCGTGTAATGGATCAGGCATTTTATCCGATCATGATCATTACACAGACCATCCCTACCATTGCCATTGCGCCGATTCTGGTGCTGTGGATGGGCTTTGGAATGGCACCGAAGATCACTCTGGTTGTGATCACCACTTTTTTCCCAATTACAATCGGACTGCTGGATGGATATAAAAGTGTGGATCCGGATGCCATTCGTCTGATGAAGGCCATGGGAGCCAGCCGGGCACAGATTTTCCGCCATGTGAAATTTCCAGGTGCTTTGCCCCAGTTTTTTTCCGGGCTGAAAATATCTGCTTCCTATGCAGTTGTAGGAGCAGTTGTTTCTGAGTGGCTGGGTGGATTTAACGGACTTGGTGTTTATATGACCCGTGTAAAAAAAGCATATTCTTTTGATAAAATGTTTGCAGTTATTATCTTCATTGTGATCATCAGCCTTTTACTTCTTCTGGCAGTAAATATTGTCAGCCGGATCACAATGCCATGGCTGCAGGTAGAAAAGGAGAAAAATCATGAATAAGAATCTGAAAAAAGTAATCGCACCAGTTGCAGCGGCAGCTATGGTGCTTGCAGTTCCTACTGGTGTATACGCTGAAGATGGCGCACAGGAGAAAATCACATTTTGCCTGGATTGGACACCGAATACCAACCACACCGGACTTTACGTAGCGCAGGCAAAGGGCTATTACGAAGAAGCTGGTCTTGATGTGGAGATCGTTCAGCCGCCAGAAAACGGTGCCGCTCTTATGTGCGCAGCTGGTCAGGCACAGTTTGCAATCGAGGCACAGGACACCATGGCAGCTTCCCTTGCACTGGATGAGCCTCTTGGAATTACAGCAGTTGCCGGAATCATTCAGCACAATACCTCCGGAATCCTTTCCAGAAAAGGTGACGGAATCGACAAGCCAGCAGGACTTACTGGAAAAACCTATTCCACATGGGATTCCCCAATCGAGCTTGCTATGCTGGAAAATGTTGTAAATGGTGACGGCGGAGATTTCAGCCAGGTTACCCTGATCCCCAACGATATTACAGATGAACCTGCAGCACTTGCAGCCAATCAGACAGATGCCATCTGGGTATTCCAGGGCTGGGGCGGAATCAACGCTGACGTAGAAGGTGTAGACTGCGACTATTTTGCATTCTCTGATATCAACCCTGTATTTGACTACTACACACCAGTAATTATTGCAAATAACGACTACCTTGCTGAGAACCCGGACCAGGCGAAAGCATTTATGGAAGCAACTGCAAAAGGCTATGAGTATGCAGCTGAGAATCCAGATGAAGCAGCCCAGATCCTCATCGACGGCGACAATACAGGTTCCTTGAAAGACGCAGAGGAACTGGTAAAGAAGAGCCAGGAATTCCTTTCCACAAAATACATTGACGATGCAGAAAGCTGGGGCGTAATTGATGCTGACAGATGGAACGCATTCTATAAATGGCTGTATGAGAACCAGCTTTGTGACAAGGATCTTACCGGAATCGGATTCTCTAATGGGTATCTTCCACAGTAAGGAATGAAAGAGAAAGAAATTAACGCATAGAGCTATTCTGTCAGGGAAATTTACCCCAATTTTTGTGGAAAATGGAACTGGTTATAGAAGTAGCGCTGTGTATAAGGAACGAATATGTCATCAGAACAAAATAAAGTGATTTTAAGAGCAGAACATATTTCAAAAACATACGGTGAAAAAAAGGTTTTGGAGGACATTTCCATTCATCTGGAGCAGGGTGAGCTGGTTTCCCTTCTGGGAGTCAGCGGTTCTGGAAAGACCACATTGTTCAATGTGCTTTCCGGTATTATCCCGCCTGATGAAGGAAAGGTCTATCTGAAAGATCAGGATGTGACTTCCACTCCTGGAAACATCAGCTACATGCTGCAGAAGGATCTTCTCCTTCCTCACAAGAAAGTGATCGACAATGTAGCACTTCCCCTTGTACTGAAAGGCGTGAAGAAAGCAGAAGCCAGGGAAAAGGCCAATCCGCTTTTTGCAGAATTTGGTCTGGAAGGCACCCAGTATCAGTATCCAAGCCAGCTGTCCGGCGGTATGCGACAGCGTGCGGCTTTGCTTCGAACTTATTTAAGTTCCAGCGGAGTTGCCCTTCTGGATGAGCCTTTCAGTGCCTTGGACACGCTGACCAAGGCCAGTGTGCATAAGTGGTATCTGGAGGTTATGCAGCATATTGATCTGTCCACCTTGTTTATCACCCATGATATTGACGAGGCCATTCTTTTGTCCGACAGGATTTACATCCTGAACGGAACTCCGGGAACCATCAAAGATGAGATCGTGATCCAGGAGAGAAAACCAAGGGCAGAGGATTTTGCATTGTCAGAAGAATTTTTGGAATATAAGAGACGGATTATCAGCAAGCTATAGTTTTTCGGTTGATGAAAATAAAACTTCCCGGCAGGTTTCATACTACCTGAGTTTGAGCGCTCAGAAGCAGAAGCCTGCCGGGACTTTTTATGTAAAATATCCAGTTGACGTGCTATTGTGAAGCCGGCACAAAAATGGTACTATTAGTACTATAACGAAGAAGGAGAAAAATGTAGGATGAGGAAAAATGAAAAAAGAAATGGAAAAGCACTGCTTCCTATAGTAGTGTTTGTTGTTTTGTATCTGGGGCTTGGCATATTATTTGAGTATGGCCTGGATATCGAGATGGGATTTTATAAAATTCCCGTTGTTGTTATATTTCTGGTTGCACTACTTGTTGCCTGTATACAGAACCGCGAGCTTAAATTGAATGATAAGCTGGAAGTTATGGGGATGGGAATCAGTGATCCTAACATTATTACAATGATCATAATTTTTATGCTGTCAGGTATTTTTGTAGGTATAGTCGGAAGAACATCTGCAAACAGTGTTGCATATTTTATTTTGTCACTGGTTCCGCCTCAGTTTGCAGTTGTTGTGCTTTTTGTGGTCAGTTGTTTTGTTTCTCTTGCAATGGGTACCTCTGTAGGCACAATTACGCTGATCGTTCCAATTGGAGTTGCAGTAGCAAGAGTATCCGGATTTGCACTGCCGGTTTGTATTGGTTCCGTCATGAGCGGCGCCATGTTTGGAGATAATCTGTCATTTATATCAGACACAACCATTGCTGCATGTAATGGACAAGGCTGTGAAATGAAAGATAAATTTAAGGAGAATTTCTTTATTGCACTGCCGGCTGCTATTGCCAGCATTATTATTCTGCTGGTTTTGTCTGTTAAAAATTATAATGGTGGATTCATCGAAGAAAAATATGATTTAATACAGACCATTCCTTATATTCTGGTTCTTATAGGTGGAATCATCGGATTTAATGTATTTTTCGTACTGATTACAGGTATTCTAAGTGGCTCAGTTATTATGATTGCAACAGGAATGATAGCACCCACAGACCTGATCGGAAATATGGGAACCGGTGCTGCAGGGATGTTTGAAACCAGTATGGTTGCGATTCTGGTAGCTGCAATCTGTGCCCTGATCAAGGAGTACGGTGGATTTTCCGCTTTATTATACTGGATAAAGAAAGTATTTAAAGGAAGAAAAGGCGGGCTTCTGGGAATGGGACTGTTAGTTGGGCTGATGGATATTGCAACTGCCAATAATACAGTTGCGATCGTTATGGCGAACCCGATTGCAAAAGAAATGTCAAAGGATTACGGTATCAGCGCCAGAAAAGCTGCTTCTATCCTGGATACATTTTCCTGTATTTTTCAGGGGATTTTACCGTACGGAGCGCAAATGTTGGTTGCTGTTTCTGCTGCAGCCAGTTTAGGAGAAGTGGCCAGTGCATTTGATATACTTCCAATGCTGCTGTATCCTTATATGCTGCTGCTTAGTTCACTTGCTTTTATATTTACTATGAAAGTTCCGGATGGCAGACAGTGAATGTTTAAAAATAAATTTTCAGAAAGTGATGAGATAAAAATGCTGACATATACATATGTTTCAAAAGGAAAATTTGAATTAATGGAAAAGCCTAAGCCTGTGCTTATGGATGACAGGGATGCTATTGTAAAGGTAACTCTTGCCAGCATCTGTTCAAGTGACCTGCATATCAAACATGGAAGTGTTCCGCGTGCGGTTCCGGGGATAACAGTTGGTCATGAGATGGTAGGAATTGTAGAAGAAGTTGGAAGTGGTGTAACAAATGTGAGACCGGGAGACAGAGTAACGGTAAACGTGGAAACTTTTTGTGGGGAATGCTTTTTCTGTAAAAAAGGCTATGTTAATAATTGCACGGATAAAAATGGGGGCTGGGCTCTTGGCTGCCGCATAGACGGAGGTCAGGCAGAGTACGTGCGGGTGCCTTTTGCAGATCAGGGGCTTAACAAAATTCCGGATGAGGTTACTGACAGGCAGGCTTTGCTGGTAGGAGATGTTCTGGCTACAGGCTATTGGGCGGCACATATTTCCCAGATTACAGAAGATGATACGGTGCTGATCATAGGAGCCGGTCCTACCGGAATCTGTACGCTGCTTTGTGTGATGCTGAAGAAACCGAAGCGGATCATTATGTGCGAAAAAGATGAAAAACGTATTGACTTTATTAAGGAACATTATCCGGAGGTTCTTACTGTATCACCGGAAGATTGCAAAGAGTTTGTCATGTTGAACAGTGCGCATGGAGGAGCAGACGTGGTTCTTGAGGTCGCAGGAGCGGAAGCTACATTTCGTCTGGCATGGGAATGCGCAAGACCAAATGCAATTGTGACTGTGGTGGCACTTTACGATAAAGCCCAGATACTGCCTCTTCCGGATATGTATGGCAAGAATCTTACATTTAAAACCGGTGGAGTGGATGGCTGTCACTGCGAGGAAACACTGAAGCTGATTGCAGAAGGCAGACTTGATACGGAGCCTCTGCTCACTCATACCTATTCGCTTTGCAGAATTGAGGAAGCGTATGAGCTTTTTGAAAATAAGAGAGATGGCGTGATCAAAGTGGCTGTGGAATGCTGAATAAGATCTGGGAGCATCAGAGAGCTATGTAAGCAGCGGAATGCATGGAGTTATAAAAGTTATGATTTCTGAAGTGCTTCCAGTCTTTTTATATCAAGTTATCAAAAAAACTTCACTTGATTTTTAAGAGAGGAGAAGGAATTTGAACATACAGATTTTTGGAACGAAGAAGTGCAATGACACCAAGAAAGCAGAAAGATTTTTCAAAGAACGTGGTATTAAGTATCAGTTCGTTGATATGAAGGACAAAGGAATGAGCAAAGGTGAATTCAATTCTGTTGCCCAGGCAAATGGTGGCTTGGAAAACATGGTCAACTGGGAAGGAAAAGACAAGGATTTGCTTGCACTCATAAAATATATTGCAGATGAAGATAAACTTGGAAAGATACTTGAGAATCCCCAGGTAATTAAAACACCAGTGGTTCGAAATGGAAAACAATCTACACTTGGATATCAGCCGGATATCTGGAAAGCGTGGAAATAAAGATCGATACAATGCTTATAAAAATATATGGACGAAAATATGATGAGAGGTGAGATGATAGTGGACTGACAACATAGCATATATCGGGTATCATTAAATAACGCAATGCGTATACTTGAGCGAATCAGCGGATTACGAATGTTTTGGCGGGTCAAGAGACCAAAAATCCTCTTGCAAGCGAGCTTGCAAGAGGATTTTTGACTTTTTGACCCTGGTATCATCATGATATTATATTTAAAGGGAAAAGAACTGTAAAGTGAAATATTACCTGTAAAGTAGTAACAAATTCTGTGAAAATTGTGCAATAGTAATGATTTGTATATTGTGAAGCGGGTACATAAATGATACTATCATTATTATAAAGAAGCAGGAGGTAAGTGCGTGATGAAGAAACTTACAACAGCAAAAATCTGGCAGTTTGCAGCAGGTCAGTTTGGATGGGCAATGTTGTCCGGAATCATTTCAAACTGGCTTGTGTATTTTTATCAGCCAGATGAAA
>OLRJ01003554.1_pt1 | contig 10206 bp, 8 predicted proteins | sample 1672741 | NCBI WGS metagenome assembly OLRJ01 (sample SAMEA3136719, study PRJEB25190) | human gut metagenome | biome: human gut; feature: human-associated habitat; material: faeces | place: Austria | collected 2013
CGGTCGAGCCCGAGCAGGCGCGCGCCGGCGAAAATCTCGGCGCTGGGGTAGATAGCCGCGTCGGCGACGCCCCCGCCCAGGCCCTCCAGCGTGCCGTCGTTGCAGATGAGCGCGCCCGAGGCGCGGTCGATGAAAGCCTCGCTGCAATCGAAGCCGCCGTGCTCGGACTGGAAGGCGAGGCAGATATCCCCGCCGTTCGTCATGATTGCGTGTTTTCTGGTCATGATCGCTCCGGGAATCTAGTGCTTGGGCCCGTGCGTCTGCGCGGGCTCCTCTTCGGCGGGTTTGGCCTCCGGGACCGACTTGGCGATTTCGCGGGCGGCGGTCCACATGTCGATGCCCTCCGTTGCACGCATGCGGAAGTCTTCGTCGAAGTACTCGGCATCGGCGCGCGCATGCTCAAGCGCGGCCTCGGCGAGCATCGTGCCGATTGCCGCGGCGGGATTCTCGTAGACGCCCGTCTCGTCGACGAGGTCCATGGCGATCAATTCGTCGATGCCGCTCAGAAGGGAGTGCTCGACCTCATCGGTCAGCTCGTAGTAGTCATCGAGATAGGAGGCGGCGGCGTCGGAATAACACATGCCGTCGCCGTGGCCGCCCTCCTTCCATTTCCTGAGCTTACCCTTTGCCTCGGCGTAGGCGGCCTCCCTGGGGTTGATGGCCTCCGGCAGCTTGAACATGTCTACGAACTTCGTATCCGCGAGCAGGCGCCCGAGCGCACGCTGGTTCTGCTCGGTGGCGACGGCGAGCGCCCCGAGGAGCACCGGCATGTCCACGCCCTTGAGCTTTTCATAGAACGCGAGCTTGTCGAGCGCGATCGAGCTGTCCTGGACGCGGCGGCATGCCTCCAGAGCCTCGCGGTACGGGTCGAGGTCGGCCAGCTCCTCGCGCACGCGGTCGCGGGCCACCCCCAGGGCGAGCTCGGATGCCTTGGCAATGGGGGAGGTAATCAGGAAGAAGCCGGTATCGTCGGAGAGCTGGAAGGACAGCGACTTGCGCCCGTCCCTATATTCCTGGATCCCGGCGGTCCATCGCCCACCGGACATGTTTGCGGCAAGCTCGGCCATGCGCTTGACGGCCTGGCCGAGCTGACGGTCCAGCTCTACACACTCGTCCAGGTAAAGGGATCCGGAAAGCCAGAGCTCGGCCGCCTCGCGGTTCGAGAAGGTTTCGCGCGTCCAGGTGTCCGGGTCGAAGTCGTACGCCTCCCAGGTGGCGAAACCGAGTTCGTTGCCGCAGCGTCGGACGAGTTTGCGGCCGGTCTCGGCTTCCATTCCGGGCTCGACGGTTCGTGTGGCGTCCTCGCCGTAGAGCGAGGCCATGCGCTCCGCTTCTTCTTTGTCGCTGACGTCGTAGTTCCACAACATGGCGGTCGGTCCTTTCATCGGGCGCCGTACGACGCCGCGGGTATATCCGCCATCGATGCTATCCGCGCTGGACCCCGACCGCCCCCGCGCCCGTCCATGTTTCCCGAACGGGAAGCACTCACCCGCACCCCCCGACGCCCTGGAACACGAAAGGGAAGAGCCGCCGCCCGATGGGCGACGGCTCCGGGGCCTCGCATATGGTTCCTCATCGTCCCTTGGGGCAACGCGGCGGGAGCGTCTACCCGAACAGTTCGATGAGCTTTTCGGCCTGTCGCTGCCCGATGCCCGCGACGCGGCGGGACTCCGCGATGCCGATTGCGGTCATGGCGCTTTGCGCCTTCGCCGCGCCGACACCCGGCAGGGCCATGAGCAGACGCTTCGCCTTGATGCGCCCGACGACGGGGGTTTCCTTGCCATCGGCCAGGGCGGTCGCGATGGCCACTTCGCCCGATTTGACGAGGTCAAGGTACTCGGCGCGCGCGCCGCGCATCTCGGCGGCTCGCTTCAGCGCGGCGGCCCGCTGCTCGGGGGTGAAGTTGTTCCCGAAGGCGGCCTTCTTCTCGGTCATGGTCGTTTCCTTTCAGTCCTGCTGCATCGCGGTCGCGTACCGCCTAGAGCCATTCGACTACGGTATCGCCGGAATGGACCGAGGCGAAATCGACGCACAGGGTCCGGTGGCGTGCCGACTGCGTGTGCCTGCCGTCGTTCACGTCGAATATCGCGAAGCTGTCGAATACCTGCGCGAGCGTGCAGCGCACCTTCGCGAGATTCGCCGCGGTGCCGCGTTTCGAGCCCATGTGCCCCGAGATGGTCGCTCGATGGCCCACCTTGCCCAAAAACTGTTCGCGGTATTCGGCGATCGTGAGCCGCCCGTCCCTCGCGGGATCGCACTCCCAACCGAACAACTATACCGCCGCCATGCAGAGCATATGGGCGCCGTGTTCGCCGGCAGGGTCGATGATCGACTTCATAGATACTCACGCCTTCCAGAGATCTTTCAGATACGGCAGGAGGTATACCCCGCAACTGCCTAAAAGATGCGCTCAGACCGCAAAAACCTTACATCCTCGACCGGATATGGAGAAATGGGGCCGTCGGATGGGGCGTCATGCCGTAGGGTAGAATCGGTTGCAAGCGGAACCCGTTCCTTAGTCGGTCACACTTTGGGAACGCGGGCAACGCAGGTGCAGCCCCGGGGCCGGGCGTAAACGGCCCCCTCCCTTCCCTCTAAAAAACATCTCCAATTGCAAGCGGCGGCCTGCCGAAACCGGAACGGCGGCCGTCCAGTTTATCCGCAAGAGACCCATGGGCGATATGCACCCGGACGCCATGCTCACGGGCTACCGTCAATCGTCCCAACGAATCATCGTCAATCGTACCAACGCAGCAGGTAGATGCCCATATTTGATTGGCTGGAATTGAGGGGGCGACGCACCCCGCGAGCAGGCGGGCGCCGGGGTCATCGCAGCAAAAAAGGCCGGGAGTGCAGCCCGGCCTTTAAACCTGAAATCCGCATCGCCCGCGTAACTGGCTAGCAACCTGCGCGGAGTCCGCTTCGTTCACCTGTGATTCTACCCGGTGGAACGGAGTTGATATGCAGACGCCCGGGGTGGAGCCCGGGCGTCTAACTAAACCGGAAAACTAGGCCGCCCGCGCTCCTTGTTGCTTGCACGGTATGCGTTGTCTTCTACAGCCATCTCACCCAACTCCGGCAAGCCATAGGCGCGCCCTCAGATTCTACATTTAAGCATATCGGCCTCGGCCGTCCACTGACCCCTCCTAGCGCTTCGCGAGCGCGGCGATAAGCTCGGCGCGCTGCGCCTCCGTGAGACTGTCCGCATTGCGGGCTACGAGGCGCACGGCGTCATCCAGCTCCTGATTGCAGGAGGTTCCGATGATGTCCGACGGTGCGACCCCGAGGGCGCGCGACATCGCGGCGATTGTGGCCGGCCACGGCAACCGCTCGCCGTTGACGTACCCGCTCACTGAGGCCGGGGTGAGGCCCGCCGGCTCGGCAAGCTCCTTTTGGCTCATGCCCGTTCTTTTAGCAGTGCGGCTAGGTTAGCTCCGATCAGTTCAGTCAATCAGTACCCCCTCCTGGTTGGTGATACGTACCGTCTATCGTTAATCCCAAGGACATGTTTCCCAAAAAATGAGCACCCATAGCCCATCAAGCCTATTTACAGACATTCCAGAAGAAACCAAGTTCGCGACGTAACGCATCGCACAGATCGTTTCGGCAATCGGTGGCTGCCGTCTTGCGGTCGAGACGAGCCCTAGCGCGTTGCCATTCCTCAAGCTGATATAATCCGTGATGCCATTCGATATGACGGACTTGTGCCCTAGCGCGTTGCCATTCCTCAAGCTGATATAATCGTCGTGCCTCGATTACTTCAACGCGCACTGCCCTAGCGCGTTGCCATTCCTCAAGCTGATATAATGTCATTGGTGAACCTCCGAGTTTGAAGCCTGCCCTAGCGCGTTGCCATTCCTCAAGCTGATATAATTCGGCGAGAACGAGTATGAAAACAGCGGTCGCCCTAGCGCGTTGCCATTCCTCAAGCTGATATAATTTGTAGTAGCCAGGGGAAGTGCACGAAACTGCCCTAGCGCGTTGCCATTCCTCAAGCTGATATAATCCGTCTCCCTGTCGTGTATCACAGGCGCGAGCCCTAGCGCGTTGCCATTCCTCAAGCTGATATAATATCCACCCACGAAAAAAGCCCCCTAGCCGGGGGCTTTCTGTTTTCGAATTGTGAAAAAGGCCGAAAACTAATCATTTTCGCGTCACCTCGGCGCGTTTTTCTGAAAAAAGGGGAGAAGAAAGGAGATCACCCGTAGGGCGCGAAGGGCGCCCTACGGGATATACTCCGCGAGTGACCCGTCCTTGACGGGCCCTCTTGCCCAAACGTTACTCGTTGCCATTCCTCAAGCTGATATGGAGACGTAGGGTAACGTTGCTGATACTCATGATACCCGATAGACTTAGTGGGAGAACGTACGGCCCTCCTGTCATAGTTTCAACAGATTGGACCGCTTATGAGGCAGACGGTCACGATACGCAACCCCAGGCACCTGAGCCTAAGAGACAACAGGCTGGTTATCCGCGAGAAGGATCCCAAAACGCGCAGCGATACCATGCTGGCCGAGATTCCGCTATCCGATATCTGGGTGGTGATTATCGACAGCCCGCAGATAACTATGACGTCCGCCCTGGTTTCCGAGATGAATGACGCTGGGATAGGCGTGATGTACTGCGGGAGGGACCATATGCCAAACGGCCTGTGCCTGCCCCTCGGCGCCCACTCGCGCCACGCGGAGATCGTCGAGCACCAGCTTGCCATCCCGAAACCGCTGCGCAATCAGTTGTGGAAGAGGATTGTCGTCTCCAAGATCATGAACCAGGCCAGGGCCCTCGAGCTGAGCGGCGGGGATGCCTCGAACGTTGCGAAGGTCAGGGGCTATGCCGCCGAGGTGCACAGCGACGACAGGACGCACCGGGAGGCGCCGGCGGCTGCCGACTACTTCGCCGCGATGCTCCCGTATGGAACGAGGAGGGAGGGTCCGATGGCCGCCCCGCTCGACTACGGATATGCCGTCGTGAGGGCGGGTATCGCACAGTGCGCGGTATCGCACGGCTGGCTCGTCTCCCGCGGCATCCACCACCACAGCGCCGACAACGCCTTCAACCTGGTCGATGACATGATAGAGCCCTTCCGCGCGGTAGTGGACCTCCTGGTGGTCACCGAGAATACCCTTGACCCGCTGACGCCGGCCGACAAGGCGAAATTGACGACGGTGACCTCGGTGCTCATGCGCATAGACGGCAGGGAGTGCCCGATCCAGATGGCGATAGACGTCTTCAGTGAGTCCATGAGGCGCGCTATAGAGCTGAGGGATGCCGACATGCTGCTGACGCCCGAGCTCATCGGGCTCGAGATGGAGTCTATTGACAGGATGAGGGCGAGGGGAAGGATATGAGGATCATGCGCTTGCTCGTTATGTTCGACCTGCCGACGAAGACGAAACGGGACAAGGACCGCTATATCAAGTTCAAGAGGTTCCTCGAGGACGACGGCTACATGCGCGAGCAGAACAGCATATACACCAGGAGCCTGCTGTCGAGGTCATCCGCGGCGGCCCACAGGGACCGCCTGCGCGACCATATCCCGCCCTCCGGCAGCGTCGTGGCCATAGAGCTGACGGAGAAGCAATACGTCGACCGCGAGATCCTGGTCGAGACGCGCCCGCAAAAACGAACCGAGGCGGATTGTTCGGGCCAGCTCTTCCTGGAGTTCTGACCGAGAAAAGAGGGGAGGCCGAAACCTCCCCCAGCTATAGCTATTTCATCTGCATGGTTGCGGCTCGCTGCGCCAAGAAAGACAGCCAGCAGAGCCCAAGGCAGTCCTCCTGCATAATAAGGATATCAGGTCGCCAATTCGACTGGGTCGGAAAGCGCTCATTGGATAGCGGCCCGGTAAATTGAAGTTGCTTCGGGTTATAACTTTGGTTCGCAAACGTGAAAATGGCCCCATTGGAGACATTGTACGAATGAAACCTCGCGGCCTTCCCGTCGCACACGAGCACATCGCCGCGCCGAATCGTCATCCGAGGCGCGCCCTCGGGCACCTCGACGGTATCCCACAGGTCAATAGCTTTCTCCTTCGAAAACGCCCTCATGGTTCGCCTCTCGGCTTCGCGGTGCGGGATGTCGATACAGTAGACCGGGTCGAACGACCATTTGCCGCGCTTGCCGATCGAGGCGTCGAACACGGCATCAAGGGCGCACATCTCGTCATATTTCCGACAGCCGCCGTGGCCGTCTTTCCATATCGTGGTGGCCTTGTTTACCTTCCTTTCGACAATCCTGCCGTCCTTGTCCCTCTTGACGGCAAGATATAGGTCCTTGCCGGCCTCGTCGCGTCCCAGATAGGGATAGACCGTGTCCTTGAGCACGCTGCCTGTGACGGTGTTCGGAAGTGTGAGCGTCGGCACGATGCACGGGATCCAGGCATCTACCTGCTCCTTGAACTCCGGATAGGGAAGCGAGTTGCTGAAAAGCCGCTGGCGCACGTCGGCGCGGGCATGACCCTCGTTGACAAGCGCCACGTTCTTCACGATGCCGGGGGTGCAGCAGGCGATGACCGCCGCATCGACCGCATGGTGACGGTCGTCGTCACGGTTCTTCTTGCCGTCCGGACCGGTGATGCCGATGTCCCAAACGCTGCGCATGAGGGCGGTCGCGCTGCCGGCGACACAGAATACATGCTCGTGTCCATCCCTGGCAAAGGGCAGGCACTCCCTCAGCCACTTGGCGAGCGCAACGGACATGTATCGAGTGTCGTTGAGGTTGCGGTCAATAAAGCCGCCGGCTCGTTCGGCAAGGTTCTCGCAGGTAAGGTTAGCGAGTTTCTTTCGGGCGTACCGCCTGGGCTCGCACATCTTCGCCCAGCGCTCCATCCGGCCGCAGAATTCGTCCCAATTAGGCGCAGCCGCCTCGCCAGAGGTCATCCACTCGTAGGGCGAGCGGTTCGACTTGTCCCTATTCGATTTGGTGAGGCAGAGAACCTTGTTTGCCTGCGAGTTGTCGCAGGTACGCGAGATCGGCAGGATATGGTCGATTTCGGCATATCCGTACTCCTCGAGCATGCGCCTGAAGTCGATGCCGGCGCCCGTATACGGATCTTTGCCGCCCTGCTCGCGATAGAGCTTGACCATGTCAAGGTCCCGCCCGCGAACATGGTGGTCGTCGGGAAGCCCCAGAAACTCGACGATATCCCTCTTGGCCTGCTCGTTGAGCTCACGCCGCGCCCTGTTGCTCTCCGCCACGACCTCGCGCTCGTGCTTGGAGCGCTTGAGCTCGCGGGCGACCTCGACGCGGATGACATCAGGCAGCCCATAGTGTCTGATAGCGGAGTTGACCATGCGCCGCACCTGCGCCGTCGCACGGAGCACGACAGGGTTCTTACACGTCGGGTCATAATCGGAAAAGGCGCAGAGCAGCCCGTCTGCCGCCCCACCGCGCTCCTCGGCGAGCATGGCGCGCGCCTGCGCGAGGCCGGAATCCTCCTCGGCCTGCCTGAGCGATGTGACGCAGGGGTCTTCGAGCGTGCCACGGAGCATCTGAAGCGCTTCCAGACTCGCGCTCGCATAGCCCGAGAACAGGCGCGCGGAATATGGCAGATCGACGATGGCCTCGACCTCGTCATCGGTGAGGGCCAGCGGGGCGAGCCGTCCGGCGAGCGATGCCGCCGACGTTGCGTAGGTAAGCGCTGAGCAGACCGCGTCGGCGTCGTCGATATGGTCGTGCAGCCGCTCGAGCAGGTCGCGGTGGTCCTCATAGAGTCCCGTACACAGCACGGACCAGGCCGGCAGGGCGATGCAGTCGCGCTTCTCCTCCTCGGCGGGACGCCCCTTGAACGAATCGCACTCAGCGAGCCCCAGCCTGCGGCGCAGCCCCGACCATTTCAGCGGCTTCACCGATTTCTTCACGGCGAAGAGCTCCCTCACGATCTCGATACGGATGTTTCCCGGGATGGTGGACGAGGTGCCGTCGGCATGCAGGATGACAGTGTTGCAGAGCGTCTGGTGGGCGCGCACCATCTCGAAGGAGATCGTGGACGTGGCCCCGCGCCTGTACGGCGCGCCGAGGTAGGTGCAGAGGCCCACCTTGAGGTAGGTCGACATGTCGCGCTTGCTTGTGTCGGTGAGCCATGTCAGCTCGGCGATATAGCGCTCCTCGAGCGCTTCGGTGGCGATCTCGCTGCCCAGCTCGCGCTGGCGTGCGAAGATCGTGCGGACCTCGTCGACCGTCATATCGATGTCTGCCGTATAGCTGTAGTCGCCGGCCCTGTTACGCGAACGTGGCTGTCCGGCAAGGTATTGGCCGAAAGTCTTGCAGCCGCCCTCGGCGAGCGCCGCATGGTTCGCGGCGAGTGCCTTCTTGACCTTGCCGGCATCGTCGTCCTTATCCGACTTGCCGTGGTCGATATACCCGCGATGGCTCGCGAACGAGTACAGGACGCGGGCGAACTCGCGGGAGTTCAGCAGGTATTCAAGGGCCTTGGACCTCAGCCTGACGACCGTGCGCTCGTCGCGGCGCGCGGCGAACCACTCGCCGCCGGCGTCGGCGGGAATGAGGCCGAAATCGGACAGCGCGGCCCTGATGGCCTTCTTGCGCCGTCCCTCGCGCATGATGTTCCTGCGGACCGAGCGGGCGCCGCGTCTCACCGACGCCAGACTCTCGGGAGCCGCAGTCGCCTTCTTCTTGTCGACGACGGGCGACTTGAAGAGGTGGCTGGCCATCAGGACGATCTCATGGTTGAGGACATCGACCAGGCACAGCCCCGTGCTGGCCACGTCGATATCGAGACCCGCCCAGATCACCCTGTCCTTCGACCTGAACTCCTCCAGAGTCATGAGCGCCGTGGCGAAGGTGCCGGGGTCGAACCCGAGCTCCCCGATATCCGTTCCCGGGGCTTTATCCATAGAGGTATCCAATCTATTCGCGCACGGTCTCCATCCTCCCGCGCATTTCCAGACCTTTTACCCCGAATACCACAAGCTCACACCCACAAAAAATGGTCGGCCCCGCATCCGCGGCCCCGACCGTGAAACACCCTGTGTACGGACAAAGCCGGAGATTCCCTTACGGACTTCGTTCATGCACATACCGTTTCAAAGTGAGGTTGCGGCGCCCACCGCCGCACGTCGATGTGGCTTATACCCGCCAAGACCCCGATCAAGACTAAAGAGATCCGGAACCCTATTGACTCCACGGGTCAATAGCCCTGGTTCGTACCACCCCAAGCCGATTGTCAGCCGATACCGACCGCAAGGCGTTTCCCGCATCCGGCGGTCCTGCGGGACGGATGGGGTCCCTCCGAGCCGCCGCCCATGGTAAACGCGAAGATAAATCAGCCGCATTACTGGTGCGCCCTCCGATGCGCGCACGTCACGGTCTCTTCTACCCGCAAAGCCGCCTGTCTACACAGGCAGACGGCGGCATTGCGGGCGAAATCGCCTATTTCCTCTTCTTCGGGCGCGCAATCTCGGCCGGCCTGTCCGCGGGGTCGAACGACCCGGCGCGGAACTCCACGCAGCCGGTGGCGCCGCGCGGCGCGGCGAAGAACCGCCAGGGCTTGAGCGCGACATCGAGCGATACCGCCTCGAGCTTGTCGGGCTCGCCCTCGCGCACCCAGACGACGTCGATGGGCACCCGCATCATGCAGGTGTGGATCGACCGGCAGGCGGGGAAGTACAGGCCGCAGGCCTCGGGCACTTCGCGCTTGAGCATGAGCCCGCAGAAGCGCTCGAGAAACCCCTTGCAGGTATGGGTGAGGATCGGGACCCTCTTACCCGAGACCGTGACGGCCACGGCCTCGTCGAGATATCTGTCGTTCATATCGGATGGCTCCTTGGTTGGGGGGTTAGAAGAACTCGCCGAGCTGTAGGACCATCGGTGCGAGCATGAGCATGATGATTGAGGGCAGCATGAGCAGAAGCATGGGGAAGAGCATTTTGGTGGACAGCTTGTTGGTCATGTCGTCGACCCTCAGGCGGCGCTCGGTGCGCACGGACTGGGCCTGCATGCGGATGATGTCCACCAGCGACGATCCCGCGCGCTCGGCCTGCACGAGCGACGCCGTGAAGAAGGTGATCGAGTTCACCTGGGCGCGCTCGGCCAGTCCCAGCAGGGCCTCCGAACGGCTCGAGTAGGCTGCCTCCTTGGCGACGCGGGCGAAGGCCTCGGCGATCGCCCCGTCCATGCGGGTGCCGACCGATGCCAGCGCGCCCTCGAACGACGATCCGGCAGAGATGCAGATGGCCATGAGGTCCA
>OLRJ01003566.1_pt1 | contig 10183 bp, 8 predicted proteins | sample 1672741 | NCBI WGS metagenome assembly OLRJ01 (sample SAMEA3136719, study PRJEB25190) | human gut metagenome | biome: human gut; feature: human-associated habitat; material: faeces | place: Austria | collected 2013
CGCCTCGCAGGACTAACACTATCCCTCTATCCCCTGTTACGGGGATTACCTTTTTATCTATGCAGCAGGTTCGACCTGCGTCTTATTCTTCTTGTTTGCCATCCATACAAATTTACTTTTGCCAAAAAGTTTACGATATTCCATACGGTTCCGTTTTCTATACTTATGGCAGACCTTGCTTCCAAACCCTGCTTTGTGGTAACAATACCCATCAGGTCTTTCAGACATAGCCTTGGCATTGTTATACAAGTCTTTATATCCAATTGCAAGTGTTGCCTCATACAGATATGCAAAATCTTTCACATTGTCGAAGGCATGTGTATATTCTTTGCGTAAGATGTTTGCTGCACCATTGATATCAGCATTCATAACGGTCCCGTTTTCAGACCTGTACAATCCACGGTGGATTCTTTTTCCTGAAAATTGATATTTAACATCGTCTCCCTGCTTATATGTCGGGATATCGTCCATATCAAGCAGGCTCGCCCTGGAAGTGTAACTTTCTTCTCTGATAACTACGGCGATACAACACTTAGCAGCAACCGTTTTTAAAATTGTAATGAATTTTAAATATGGAATCGCCACAAAATGCTGATTATTTTTATCTCCGAGAGTGATTTCCTGTTTCTGACCTTCATTATGTCCCATTACAATCACTTCTACCCCGGCAGCCTGTGCATATCTACAGATATACCACGTGCATTTATAAAAGTAATCGCGCATAAAAGAATCACGTTTTTTACTTAAAATATTTAGCTGTTCGCTATATTTTACAGAATGCTGACTGTCACTTCCTTTTGTAAGGGCAGACAGTAGTGCTGACCGTCGTTTATTAAATCTCTGATTCGCGGATTTGACAGCTCCGCCTTTGATGACAAAAGGAACAGCTCCGAAGTTATTTGCAACACCCAGAAAGTTGTTCACTCCTGGGTCAAGACCAAGAATCCGTTCGGGGTTTACTGGCGGTTCTACTGCCTTTACCTTATCGTCAAATGTTATCAGTAGGCAATATCTTCCGTAGATTGGTTTAATCTCGGTTTTTACATATTGCAGCCCTTTATATATGGAGGTCTCGCCAATGCAGAAGCGTTCTTTCTGATTAACGAACTGAAGATATGACTTCCCATCTTCTTCCTTCAGCTTCGCTACCTGTTTTGAAAACCATGCAGTAGATTCTTCTGTATTCTTGTATCCTGGAATCTTTGGCTTTCCTGTGTAGCCTGCCGGATTTATCTTATATTGTTTTAAAGATTCAAAATATCCCTCCCATGCAGCAATCACTTTCCGGATAGCATTTTGGTTCACCTGGCTGTTCATCCTTTTATACACCGGATTATCTGTAAATTTAAAAATAGCATCCAGTGTATTGTACGACAAAAACCACTTTTGGGTTGTTGGATATTGAAATGATTCCTGGCTAGCGAGAGAATAAGCAATGACAGCACAGTTCATGCCGCCAACCTGAGCAAGTTTCAAATCCTCAAACTTCTTTCTCATTCGCTTCTGTCCAATGGCTTCATTAGCCTTCTGAATACCTGTAAAAACATAGTGCAGGACTTCAGTCTCCAGGTGTGTACGTTCCTCCGGAGACTTTTTGATACCAGTCATCGTATTCCGGATATAGAAATTGGCAACATTATACATACACTTGAAATCTGCGGTGTTTGTCTTAAAGTACTGACAGAACGCAGCGTCTTGTTTATTTTTCTTAGGGTTGATTATCATTTTCCATGTGCGCATAATATATACCTCCTTTCTTTCAAAAATACATTGACTTAAATTTAATAGATAGTCCTTGACTATGTTTATAGTATACCATATACTGTAATTATAGTCAAGTTGACTTAAATTTGATTTGCGAGGTGATTTTTGATATGGAGTATAAGAAAAAGGCACATTCTGTATATCTGATGACATACCATCTTGTTTTTGTTACGAAATACAGGAAACCGGTGATATCTGATGAGATTGGGGATTTTATGAAAATACTATGTTCTGAGATATGTAAAGAACATGGCGGTGAATTGCTATCTGCAGAATCGGATACAGACCATCTGCATTTATTGATATCAATGCCACCACAGGAACGGCCGTCAGATATCATACGTGTGTTAAAAACACAAACATCTAAGAAGATACATTTAAATGCAGAATATGACAAATATGTAAAACAATATCTTTTTGGTGATGTGTCTTTGTGGGGTCCGTCTTACTTCATTGCAACAACAGGCGGTGTTACTATTGAAAAAATCAAGGAATATGTAGAATCACAAAGGACAGAATACCACAAACGAAAATATGAGAAGACAGGCAAATACAAGAAAAAATAAAACCGGCGCTTGCATCCGACGGACAACCAAATACGCAAATCTAAGCGATGCATATTTAGGTTGGCCGCGGTTTTACGCGCCATTATGATAATAAATTGAGTCAAGTCAAACAGTAACGCCACTCTTCCGCTTACATCTCCATTCTCAAACACAAAATCCGGGTTCTTATCTCCTGAAAATTCAATTTCAGAAAGGTTGTGACACCCACTAAATATGTCTGGAAAAATACGCTTTACTCCTTTCCCAAAAACAACTTTTTGAAGATTTTCACAATTCCCAAACGCATGCATCTGTATCACTTCAACTGAATCCGGAAGTACAACCTCTTTTACATTTGGGGCGCGAAATGCAAACGAGCCAATTATTTTTGTACCTTCTTTTACCTCTATTTTTTCTTCTTTTGAACGCAGTTCTTTTAGTTTCCTCTCTGCGTCTGTATAAAATGCAAAATCCATATTATTTCTCCTTTTTATGTTTATATACACAATATGCCGGATTTTTCGTACAAAAAAGCCGCTGCCAATCCGGCAGCAGCTTGTCAAATGTCAAAGAACTTACAAATTCAGAGAATACGGCACTGCAAGCCCGCGCTTTTTCATTTCATCCAGCAGATATGCTGTTGAAATTTGCAGCTTCTTTTCCATCGTAATCTGCATCGTTTTTTTTATCGTCTCTTCGTCCATCAGGCCGAGTGATATGAATTTTGACAGCGCATCATCGTCACCTCTTTTTGCGATTGTTTCGGATATTTTTGCAGATTCTTTTTGCAGGTATTTTTTTGCATCTAATGAACCTTCCAGGATATACAGCTCCAATGCAACACTTACCTTATTTTGGAAATCTGACATTGCATCCAGAATCAGCCGGTACGTTAAACCCTGGCAATCCGTTTTGCTGGCAAGAACATTATGCACCATATCTACTACAGCAACCATGTTGATGTAGTTGTTAATATATTTTGGGAGCCTTACACTTTTCCCATTGTATGTCAGGAGGAATGTTTTTTGAGGCTCTCCGGTTTTAAGAAAAAACTGTGCTCTTTTTAATGAGATTAGATATGGACTACAGACCAACAGCGATTCTTCCCTTATCATTCCATACAGCATGGAGTAAAATCCAGAATCCACACTTACCCCGATTGGTCTTGTCCATACGACTTCCTTAATATCTGACATTAAAATCAAATCTTCTCCGCATTTTTCAATACCTTTTCCAAGTGTAATCTTTTTCAGTGTCTTACTATCTGCAAAAGCAAAGCAGTTCAGTTGTGTTACTGTGTCTGGAATGGTCAGTTCTTTAACATGGCAATTAGTAAACGCATGGCTCCCGATTACAGTATATGGTTCTTTCAGTATTACAGTGTCAACTATCTTTCCGTCCTTTCTGATATCGTAGTACTTGTCCAGCATACTAACACACGCCAATGCGTTTACAGAATATGACCCGCGAACGACTTTTTGTCGGCCGGGGATTTCCCATTCTTCGTTAGCTGTTTTTGTCATTTCTTTTACTCCTTTCTTTTTGCTTTTGTACTTAGTATGCGGGATTTTTGGAAACAGAAAAAGCAGGTCTTTACGACCTGCTCTGTATCTATCAATCAGTCCAAGCTCCGCTGTCAGAGTTAGCATTCCATATTTCGCAATATATTGCAAACTTTGGCCGAATACTTTCAGTCCTCTGGTGCGGCGATTCCTTTTTTTTGTCTCCAGTCCCTCTGTTTTTGTATTAAAGTGGAAAGGATATAATCAAAATCTCCGCAAACAAAGCATACTTCATATGCTGCCATTAAGTCAGCCTCTCTCTCTGCATCTCCTGCTCTTTTGCTTTCTGCAATGTCATTAAGCAACTGAATACGGACAACTTCTTTTTCGATTTTTTTCTCTATATCTTTTCGTGTATTAATATATTTCATTGCGCGTGCATATGCCCAGGCATCCCGGTATTTAAACGGAATCTGACAGATATGGGTTTTTCCTTTTTCCAGGTCCTTCTCATACTTCGGACACCTGACTGGTTTACTGGCTGATTTTTCCTCGGCAGTTTCAATCTTCTTAACAGTCTGTAATTTGTTGGCTTTCTTGTTGTTTGAGTCTGCCATATCGTAAATCTCCTTTTTTCTTAATTTTTTACATATCTAATATGCCGTATTTTTAAGAGTTTTATCGTTTTTCGACAAAAAATGACATAAACGGCTAAATCTTTAACGCATCCGGCATCCTTAAGCCGCATTTCCGCATCTCATCCAGCAGATACGATACGGATGTCTGCAGCTCCTTCTCCTGGGCAATTGGCAGTGTATGCAGCAGCGCTTCTGCATCCATCAGGCCAAGAGATACGAATTTTGACAATGCAACATCATCTCCGCCTTCCGCAAACTCTTTTGCAATTTTTACCGCATTGTTCTGGAGGTATTTTTTCGCATCTGACGAGCCCTCCATGATATATAGCTCCAGTGCAACGCTTGCTTTGTTCTGGAAATCAAGCATCGTTCCAAGGATAAGACGGTATGACAGAGACCGGCTAATCTCTTTTGTATCGCTGACGAGAACCGCGTGCACCATATCTTTGATGACAAACATATTAAGGTAATTGTTGATGCATTTTGGAAGTCTTATGCTTCTGCCGTCATATGTCAGTAAAAATGTTTTCTGCGCCTCTCCTGTCTGGAGAAATATCCTTCCTCTATTCAGTCGGATTTCGTCAGTATTGTAGAATATCGTAGATTCTTCCCGGATTAATCCATACAGTAATGATAACAATGCTTCATCTACATCTTTGCCAATCGGCTTTGTCCAGACGATTTCCTGCACGCCTGACCGGAAAACCAGGTCTTCCCCACATTTTTCAATACCTTTTCCGAGCGTGATTTTTTTAAGTGTTTTGCAGTTAGCAAAAGCAAAACGGTTCAGTTGTGTCACGGTATCCGGAATAGTAAGTTCTTTAACATGGCAGAAATCAAAAGCATGGCTGCCGATTACATTATACGGTTCCGTCAGCGTCACCACGTCTACTATCTCTCCGTCCTTTCTGGCATCGTAATATTTGTTCAGCATCTTAGCACTCGCCGACGCATCTACAGTATACGGCGGCCGGTATATTGTCCTGAACTCTTCGTTAACTGTTTTGGGCATTTTTTTTGCTCCTTTCTTTTTGCTTTTATGTTTAGTATGCTGGATTCCTTTCCTGACAAAAGTCAATCTTTGCAGGCAGAAGCAAAAGCCGCAGGTTTCCATGCGGCGTGCTTGCGGACATCATCCACCTCTCACATCTCCAGAAACCCCAGCAGCTCCGCCGGGTTTGCCGTCTGTGCAATCTTTGTCATATATTTTGAATATGTACCCATGATTGAATCGCCATGGTTCCACTTATCCGCAGGCTCCGTATTCAGCCAGAACGCTTTTTTGGCCTTTCTCGCAATCGCTTTCACGTAGTCTTCGCCGCTGGCGTTCTTGTTGTTTCTCGCATCACCGATAAAGTACACATAAGAATCACCGGTCACCTCACTCATATGCTCCTCATAAAATGTCCTGAACGGTATCTCATAATTTGAGTAAGCACCAGCTCTCGGAATGGCATCAAGTACAGCCTTTACTGATTCATCGGGGTTATCCGTCTCAAAGAATTTTGAGATATCGTAAAGCCTGTTTGTAAATGCATATGTCTTACATCCTCCAGGGAATACCTCTTTCATTGCATGCATGAATACCAGCATCATTTCAGACGCATTCTTACAGGAGCCAGACACATCCAGAATCAGTATCAGGTTTGATTTCTGCCGTACCGGTCTCTGGCGTATAAGATGCAGCGGTATGCCGCCAGTCTGGCAGCTTTTCTTTATCGTAGCCGGGATGTCAATCTTGGAAGCCTTGTTTGCCCTTATTTTTTTTGACAGTTTTGTCCTGAATTTTCTGGCGTTATCCTTAATATATTCAGAAATCTGGCGCTTTTCTGCATCAGACATTTTTGAAAAGTCTTTATCGAGGACGATATCCCCGGCATGTTTTGACTTGACCGCATTTTTAACGAGGGCTTTGTTAAATTCAGCACGGTGTGCCCGGGACTGCTCTTTCACAATCTCATTCATACGGTTCTGGAATTTTGCATCCTCTTCCTGCATTTTTTTACGCATTGTCTTTATGTCGTTTGCGGTCTGTGCAATTTGTGAGTTAAGGCTTTTAGCCTCTTCCTTAACCGCCTTCAGTTGTTTCCCGCGTTCACGGATTGCTTCCATAATCTCGCTGCTGTTCGGTTTCATGCATGCTTTCATGGAAGCAGCCTTTACCTCTTTCATCAGCTGACTCTGCTCCGGTTTTATCCCGTTTTTTATCAGCGTTACGAATTCTTTTAATGTGTCCTGGCCTTTCAGGCATTCATCCAGGTTTTTTATCTTTTTCTGTTCTTCTTCTGTTTTTTCTGCTTTTTTAATTTCTTTTGACTCTTTCTGCCCCTGTTCACGCTGCTGCATCAGCTCCTGCTGCCTTCCTGTCAGGCGCTGCAGTTTTTCGTTTATTTTTTTTCTGTTCTCTTCATGCTCCGTTTTGGCCTTACGTTCTTCCCTGTGCCTATGGTAATACCTTTCAACAAATTCGTTATAGATAGTATCAAATGCTGCTGTCTCCTGATAACTATGCGCCAGCATAGTGGACAGCAGGCGTTTGATATCCATCTTCCCTGTCACGTCACTGATGACAGAGAAGATTTCTGAAGCATTACATATATATCCGGCACTGCTGAAATATTCGCAGGCTTCAAAGATAAATTCATAAAGGTACGAAGAACCGTCGTCAAAATCCATGTTTTCGTCTATGTCTGCAGCCAGGCAGAAGCCGGTGCTTTCAAAATTACAGTGGTCAGCAACCGGGCAGTGTTCGCATCTCAACATACGCCTCTCCTCCTCAGCTTACGATATTTCCGGAATATGCCTCCACTGTTTTCCTGATAATCCCCATATCCCTTCTGTCTTTTGCCAGCAGGCCGATTGAGTTCATGACCATTTCCTTATCTGCATCATTCTTTAAAAAGTTTGCCCAGTCAACGGCTTCTGAGATAGACACCGGATGCTTCAGGTTCTCTTCCTGCAGAGACACGATACATGCTGCAATACCGGCAGCGACCTTATCATTGACTTTTGCATTGTTCTTCAGAATATCGATAATCTCTTCCCTTGTCTTTTTCGGGATATACAGATATCCGCATCTTCTTCTCATCGCACCGGAAAGCTCACGGTAACCGTTAGAGGTCAGGAATACGATTGGTTTCTGGTCTTCCGGACAATTTACAGGTCCAAGCTGCGGGATATTGATTCCGTAACCTTCAAGATATTCATAAAGCATATATTCTGTTTCTTCGGAAGACTTATCAATCTCATCAATCAGCAGGAGTTTCCTGCCGGTACCGTTGATTGTCTGCAGGACCGGGCGCGGGATGAGGAATTCTTTACCGTAAAAATTAACATCGCCGGCAACCTTTCTAATTGCGCTGTTCACATCCATATCCTTAATCTCTTCATTAATCTTTGGCTTTACTGCTTCCAGTGTCAGCAGCTGGCGCTGGTAATCGTAATCATACAGGATGTCGTCTTTTGTCAGGCCGTCATACATCTGCAGTCTTAAAAACGGCAGCCCAAGCATCTTTGCAACGGCAATCGCAAGTGATGTTTTACCAACACCAGGGTCTCCTTCAATCAGGATTGGTTTATTCAGTGACAATGCAGCAAACACTGCATAACAGATATCGTCATTTGGGATATATCCGTTCTTCTTTAATCCTTCTTTAATCTCTTCTATTGTCATAAGCGATTTCTCCTTTTTGTATTTATTTTTACATGCTTAATATGCCGGATTTTTTAGAAAACGGATGATTATTGCGAAAAAAAATTCAGCACAAAATACTGCCTGTATTCCAGCAGATACAAACTGAAAAATATTTTTTCAGTTCTTCTTTTTCCGTCATATTAATTGAGAAGCAAACAAAGAAAGGAGATTTAAATTAGATGGCAAATTTTGGTTATTCACCACAGGAAGGTGTTACGTTTTATTATGACAACAGGGGAAAGGTGACAGACCTTTGCATTAATCCCAATGTTAAAACCGTTACCATTTGCTCAAGAAGTTCCAATAGCTTCGTCGGCAGCCAGTTTTCATTACAAGACTGCAAGAAACAATTTCCAGATGTGGAAGTACTTAGGATTTCTTCTGATATAATTGATGTTTGTATCAACAATAAGATGTTTCCAAATGTCAAAAATGTGTACTCAGAAAGTAAGTATTATAAAAATGATGTAAGAATGCTTGTTCGCAAATACAAAAACGGCAGCTTTGCATTAAAGAATGCATTTTGTGCAGCAGCTGGAGATGTTATTGACCTTCAAGGAATATCAATCATCGATGACAACGCATTTGATGGATGTATGGCAACAGATTTTGTCAATATTGACGATGTCAGCATATGCCGTGCTGATGCATTCACCGGTTCAGCTATTGAACTGAATAAACGGTACAAAAATGGGCTGCAGATATTTGGCAGTGTCCTGATTGGTGTGCAGAGCGGAGTAAGTGATATTGAGATTCCTTCATATGTTAAATACATAAAGAAAGATATCAGTTTTCAGGATGTAAAAAATGTTACAATAAATAATGCAGACCAGCTATGCTTTGTTAATGATGTTTCTCTTGATTGCCTGCAGCTTAACGGATGTAATATTCTTCCAGGTGCTTTACGGAGCAGGTGTAACGTGGTTAAGGTAAAACAGTATAAAATCTGCAATAGCAGCATTTATTGTGATGTTGGTGGTGTTATCTTTACAGAAGACAGAAAAATACTCATCTCTTATCCGAAGCTTCGTGAAGGTCATTATGACATCCCTGACGGCACGGAAACCATATGGGCTGATGCATTTTCAGGTGGCCTTATTTCTTCGGTAAAGATTGCAGATTCTGTATATGATATTGGCGACAGGGCATTCTCCGAGTGTGAACATCTTGAGAATATCGAATTTGGAAAAGGAATTACTAATTACAGTCATTATGGCAGAACCAGAACATTCAGCTATTGTACTTCATTAAAGAGTGTTACAATCCCTGAATGGGTGAAAAGCCTTAGCAGCGGCATGTTTGTCGGATGCAGGCTTGAATCGCTTACACTTCCTGACGGTCTTGAAGAGATTGAGACGAATGCATTTGGAAAGATTGCATTTGAAGACATTACAATCCCACCTTCTGTAAAAGTTATCTATTCAGGTAATTTTACCAACTCAAAGACTTACAGGTTTACAGACCGGGTTCCGCATGGCTTTATTGGTGGACTCCTTTATAATGGGACAAACAGCCCGGAGTCATTACAGTTTAGTGACTTAGTGAAAAAATTCATCATTACTGAAGGCGGCAAAGAGTATGTTCTATTCCTTCCTGCATACCTTGAGCACAAGACTGCATATGAGCTTGATGAAATATTATCAAACTTTTCATGTACGATAAAGGATGAACAGTATTATCTTGATTGTTATAAATCATGTCCTGACTTAATTCTTGTCCAAGAAACTGCTATTGCACTGGCACTTATCACTGGAAATGAAAATATAAAAAAAGAATTAAAAAAACGGGCACGTTCTATCACAAGCCGTTTATTAAAATCAAATCAGGAAGAAAAACTTGTTGATTTTTTAAAGCTTGGCCTGCTTTCCGACCGCATGCTTGCATCATTGCAGGAGACTGCGCAGGAAAACGGCATGACGACAGTTTCTGCATACATTTTAAATGAACAGAACAAAAAGCTGTTAAAAAAAGAATCTTCCAAAAGCACATTTCGCATCTAACCATCAACACCCGGCATTTTATCTTCTGCCGGGTGTTTTT
>OLRJ01003567.1_pt1 | contig 10174 bp, 10 predicted proteins | sample 1672741 | NCBI WGS metagenome assembly OLRJ01 (sample SAMEA3136719, study PRJEB25190) | human gut metagenome | biome: human gut; feature: human-associated habitat; material: faeces | place: Austria | collected 2013
TTCTGAAAACTGTTTTATTTTTCAGTATTTCAGAAGCAATTCCTTGCGACAGCTTATTTACTATACCACTGCCACAAGGAATCGTCAAGCACTTTTTTTACAAAATTTACAATAATTCCCCATATTTTTCACAGCAATCTCCAAATTGATGTCCAATGATAAACTCAATTAGAAAAATCCTGTTATAACAAACATGCCATAATATACAGCAACTATGTTTTCCTTCATTTTTTATAAAATGAATCAAATGATTTCCATGATAGTAGAATTTCTGTCACTGTACCGTTAGAACTTTTCCCATAAACAGCACTTCCTCATTTGCACTGTCGTAGATCAGAAATGCAAATGGCCGTGTCAGCTCAACATCTTTTATAATCGGATCCGTATCCATTGCAGACATGCACTCCATTGTCACTGCAGTCACAGCGGCAGCTTTGGTTCCATTTTCGTCAAGTTCCAGTTTTGTTTTCTGTAAAACAGAACTGACATGAACCGCTTTATCTGCAATGCCTGAAAAATCAGCATCATCTGAAAAAATATTCTCAAGTCCTGTCTTACCGAGGATATCACTTAACTCAGCTGTTGTTTCAAAGCTTAACTTAGGCATTTTACAATTAACTTCATCGTACTCCGGTTCAGATTTCAGAAGACCTTCTATATCCAGCGCATCAAGAGTAAAATTTCCTTCTGCTTTCGGCAAAATTCCAATGAAGCTCAGATTATTTGCATAGTATTTTTCAAATGCTGTTGCCGCGTCATTTTCATAGTAATTATCACCGATGCTTGTCATGTACTTTGTTTCTTCGTTATCGCCGAATTTTTCTTTTTCATCAGAAACATCCCATGGATCCTGGGACCATCCGGATTCGAAATACAATGAATTGGTGAGACACAATTCACTGTTTTCATTAAGCATGTCAGGTTTCATAATTTCCGGAATCAGCCCATCTGTATTTTCATTGCACCATGCATTAATAGTGTTGCATGTGTTTTCTTTATCAGAAAAATCAAGAATTTCCGCTTTTGCTTCAAAATTATCTTCTGCAATTTTTTGGAATTGATCCTGCAGAGTCAGTCCCTGATTTACCCATAAAGCATCTGCAATTTTTAATTTCGATGTATAACCGTAATTTTCGTCTTCTGTATTATAGCTTTTAATTACATTCATATACTTTCTGGCATATGCTGCAAAATCATCGGTTCCTAAATATTCATTTAATGCGTTTTTCGTTTCACCCTCGGCACCTTCTGCAAGCATGCCAAGGGCGAAGTTAAGGCTTGTGGGGCTGAACATTACATTGGAAGCCTGGTTTTCTTCAGCTAATCCATCTGTAAGGTTAATAGAATTCTGCAGATTAACTGATTTATCAATATCTACGTTCTTTTCAGCTGCATTTGATTCTGCCTGACTGGCTGCTGCATATACATGGATTGGGGAAGTCATTGCTGTCATAAGCACCAGAACTCTGGCAAAAAGTTTCATTTTATTCATGTATAACCTCCTTGTATGGTTGATGAAGTGCTCTTTGCAAAGGTTTACTGCAAGTTTTTGTTTTATTCTAACATATTTGTTTCTTCTTTCTGTTATATTAATTTTCATTTATCTTTTACTTCACGTAAAAGGCAGTCTTCAGTGGATTCCTGAAGACTGCCATCGTTATCGAGTTTGTTATGTTTATAGGATTACCGGCAACTGTCTGTTTGAGCCATCTGGCTGATGCCAAGGCTTCCATCCAGGTGCTGGGTGTTTAGCGTTTTTCTTTTTATCCGTTCGACTTCAGATTGTTTCAGAATATAGTCCTTGATTTCCTTCGCATGCTTAATATGCTGGATTTTCAGATCAGGATCTGTTACATCACCGGTAAAGCAATGGATGGTGCCAAGTCCAAGAATACGTTCCAGCAAAGTGTTTTCCAGTCGAACATCAATTACTTTATACAGGTAGCAGTCATTTTCTTCTTTTCTCAGCAAACCGGAATCTACAGTAATGATTTCATCTGTTACTGTATAAGTTGTAAAGGTCCATGGAAGCCCAAGAAACATGGAACGCTTTTTCTCTTTGTATGTCATGTAAATTTACTCCTTCTTTCTTTATTTTAAGATAACAGAATCAATAGTCAGAAAATCATTCAGACCTTCCTGATAAGGCCATTGAGTCTGATCAGATTTCGCGTGTAGCTTCTTTCAGCCACTCTTTTTCCTCTTCTTTCAGATATGGGGAAATCTTTTTATATACCTGTGCATGATAATTATTAAGAAGCGCCCGTTCCTGCACAGTCATCAGCTCCGGAACAACAGCATCCAGATCAAACGGTACCATAGTCAGATGTTCAAAGCACATAAACTGGCCGAATGGGGTTTTCTCTGCTTTTTTGCATACAAGCAGGTTTTCGTGACGGATCCCATATTGGTTTTCTACATAATACCCAGGCTCATCTGATGTGATCATCCCCTCTTCCAGCACTGCATTATCTCCTGGAATAATTCTCCAGCGGAAGCTGTTTGGCCCTTCATGAACATTCAGAAGATAACCAACTCCATGTCCTGTTCCATGATTAAAATCCTGTCCCATTTCCCATAACGGACCACGCGCCAGATAATCCAGATTTACACCAGTACAGCCATAACGGAATTTGGCATTTCCAAGGTTCAGCATGCCACGTAAAACAGCGGTAAAATATTTCTTCTGCTCGTCATTCACGGAGCCCATAACAATCGTACGGGTGGTATCTGTAGTACCTTCGTAATAGTGTCCGCCTGTGTCTGCCAGAAGGAAATTACCAGGTTCAATGGCAATATCTGTCTCTGGCGTTGCAGAATAGTGATTGATGGCAGCATGAATGCCATAAGAAATAATGGGGTCAAAGCTGTTGTCGATAAAGTTCTCCTGCTGGGCACGGAAGCTGTACAGCTTCTCTCCTGCGCTTAACTCTGTCATTGGAATTTTGCCTGCATTTTTCTTTAGCCAGCAGATGAATTTGGTAAGCGCAACTCCGTCTTTGATATGAGCGATACGTTCATTTTCTACTTCTACTGGATTTTTAATTGATTTTGGAAGAAAAGTCAGGTTGGCTTCATCCAGAATCGTTACTTCCTTCGGAATACTGTTTACCAGACGACAGTTGGCTTTCTTTTTACAAAGAAGAACTGTCATGTCTTTCTCAAATGTTTTTACATATTCATAAATGCTGTCATAGGGCAGAATGGTTACACCATCCTTTGATAATGCCTCCAGAATCGGAGCTGAAAATGCTTTTTCATTTGCAAACAGCCTGATTTCTGTTTTGGTCATTACCAGATAAGAAAGAACAACCGGGCAGCAATGTACATCGCCACCGCGAATATTCAAAAGCCATGCAATGTCATCCAGAGAAGTCAGTACAAATCCATCTGCACCTTTCTCTTCCATTGATTTACGGATTCTTGCACATTTGTCAGCACGGGATTCGCCTGCCCATTTTACATCCAGTTCCATAACCGGTTCACAGGAAAGTGCCGGACGGTCTTCCCAGATTTCTCCTACCAGATCAGAATCTGTCTGAAGAGCAGCTCCTTTTTTTGCTAAAAGTCCGGCCAGTTCATCTGCTTCTTCGGCGCTGACGGTTCTTCCGTCAAAACCAAGGCACATTCCCTCGCCTAATTTTTCTTCCAGGAACTGGTGCACAGTGGGGACATCTGGTTCTCCCATTTTAAAAAGCTCTACACCTGTTCCCTCCAGCTGTGCTGCTGCCTGGATGAAATATCTTCCATCAGTCCACAATCCAGCCATATCCTGCATGATGACTGCTCTGCCGGCAGATCCGGTAAAACCTGTAATATATTTTCTGCACTTAAAGTATTCTCCTACATATTCGGATGCATGAAAATCATCTGTAGGAACAAGATAAGCATCTATTTTCTTCTCTGCCATTACTTCCCGAAGTGCGGTGATCCGTTCTTTAACTGTCATAAAACTGACTCCTTCCAGTGAATTTTGTCTATTCCTATTATAATATCCACGTTACCCTTTCGCAACCTGTTTAAGAAAAAACACTTTTCTATTCCCAAAAGACGTGATATACTAACTTTCGAAATGAATGATATGCAAAATAGGATTTTATGCGTCAAGTGTTCGGTGAATGGGGAGTTGTCACTGAAACGAAAAGCACGTCTTACGGTATATTATCCGCACCCGTTGCAAGCACTATAAGAGGGATATCTCATATTGTGTCAGAGCCTGCCCGAAAGGGATTTTCTACAAGACGCACGTTGCGATTTGTGGAAACGTTTTTTAACAGACTCAAGGGAATGTTTTCGACATACATTCTATCACAATTGGAGATATCCTTTTTTGCGTATTAAGCAGGCAGATATTCGAATTCGAAAATCCTTCCCCGGTTTTATCAAAAAAGGATAGTCTCCGCAATCAAATACAAAGGAGGTTATTTTGAATGGTTGACAAACAAAAAGTAGAACAGGCCATCCGTCTGCTTCTGGAAGGAATCGGTGAAGATATTACCCGGGAGGGACTGATTGATACTCCTGACAGAATTGCGCGTATGTGCGAGGAAATTTACGGTGGTCTCGATCAGGAAGCAGATCACCATTTACTGAAGCAGTTTCCAGTAGAAAATAATGAGATCGTATTGGAAAAAGATATTACTTTTTACTCTATGTGCGAGCATCATCTGATGCCTTTTTATGGTAAGGCACACCTGGCTTATATTCCCGATGGAAAAGTCACCGGATTAAGCAAGCTGGCACGTACGGTAGAGGTTTATGCCAGAAGACCGCAGATCCAGGAACGCCTCACGGTACAGATTGCGGACGCTCTGGAGCGTGCCCTCTCTCCGAAGGGAATTATGGTTATGCTGGAAGCAGAACACACCTGCATGACCATGCGAGGCGTTAAAAAGCCAGGCAGCAAAACAATTACAACTGTAACCCGCGGAGCCTTCAAAGAAGATAAGGAGCTGCAGAAAATGTTCCTTTCCATGGTCGGAAAATGAGCAGTTCTTTTTCTGAAACAAACCGTATTTCTTTAATCTGGCGGCATCCCCTTTACCAAAAACACTGTGAGAAAATACAAGAGCTAGAAAAAGACCGTATTTTCTGCAGACATACGCCTGAACACTTTCTGGATGTTGCCAGGCTGATGTATATTTATTCTCTGGAAGACAAGCTTAATCTGTCCAGGGAGATCATTTATGCCACTGCTCTTCTTCATGACATTGGCCGCGCGCAGCAATATCTGTTGGGTATTCCCCATGACATTGCAGGAGCCGAAATAGCCGGAAAGATTCTGACAGACCTGCACTTTACAGAGCAGGAAAAAAAAGAAATACTATCTGCGATCAGTCAGCACAGGAACGATTGTTCTGACCAAAAATTGTCAAACCTGCTATATAAAGCTGATAAAAAATCCAGAAATTGTTTTTCATGTTCAGCAGCCTCAGAATGTTACTGGCCTTCTGAGAAAAAGAACCTGACAATTGAATATTGAGTCTTCTAAAAAATCTAACAGAAAGGATGGTTTCTGTTTATGAAAATTGGAAATCGTTTTTTTGATACACAAAATCACACTTATATAATGGGAATTTTAAATATTACTCCCGATTCTTTTTCCGATGGCGGGAAATGGAATCATTTAGATGAAGCTTTGCGGCATACAGAAGCCATGATCGCGGATGGTGCGGATATTATCGATATCGGTGGCGAGTCTACACGTCCCGGACACACGCCAGTCAGTGCAGAGGAAGAAGCTCAGAGAGTTTTACCCGTTATAGAAGCAGTCAGAAAACGTTTTGACGTTCCCATTTCTGTAGATACCTTCAAAAGCAGCGTGGCAGAAAGCGCGATTCAGGCCGGCGCAGACCTGGTCAACGATATCTGGGGATTAAAATATGATTCTAAAATGGGAGCTGTAATTGCAAAATACGATGCTGCATGCTGTCTCATGCACAATAAGTCCAATACAGAATATAACAATTTTCTCATTGATATGCTTTCTGAAACACAGGAATGTGTCAACCTTGCAAGAAAAGCAGGGATCAAAGAAGATAAAATCATTCTCGACCCAGGGGTTGGGTTTGGAAAAACATTTGAGATGAATCTGGAAACCATGAAGCATCTGGAGCTTTTCCAGAATCTGGGCTTTCCGGTTCTTCTTGGTACCTCACGCAAGTCGATGATCGGACTGGCACTTGATCTGCCTGTAGACCAGCGTGTAGAGGGAACACTGGCTACCAGTGTAATTGGTGTGATGAAGGGCTGTTCTTTTGTACGTGTTCATGATGTCAAGGAGAACAGACGCGTGATCCAGATGACAGAAGCAATTTTGGGTTGTAATTAAAATTCAAATTTTTCAAAATTGTAAATAGTCAACAGAAAGGAACAACTGTTATGGATGAAACCAGATTTGATAAAATAGAAATTAAAGAACTGGAAATTTTTGCCAACCATGGTGTCTATCCGGAAGAAAATGTACTTGGACAAAAATTTGTTATTTCTGCCACCCTCTTTACCCACACACGTCAGGCCGGGTTAACGGACGATCTGTCTGCTTCTATCAATTACGGGGAAGTCAGCCACATGATTACGGATTTTACCAGAAATCATACTTTTAAGCTTCTGGAAGCGCTTGCAGAAAATCTTGCAGAGATGCTGCTCGACTCTCTTTCCGGTCTGGAACAGATCACACTGAAAATTGAGAAGCCATGGGCTCCCGTTGGTCTTCCACTGAAAACCGTATCTGTGGAAATCACAAGAAAATGGCATACTGCATACATTGCTTTTGGCTCTAATATGGGAAATAAAAAGCTATTTATTGATAATGGGATTCGTGGTTTGAATAAAACAAAAGGATGCCGGATAGAGGCTGTTTCTGATTATCTTGTAACAGAACCTTATGGCGTTACCGATCAGGATGAATTTCTGAATGGAGTTTTGAAAATGCGTACCCTTCTTTCACCTGAAGAATTGCTGGAACGTCTCCATCAGCTGGAACAGGAGGCGAACCGGGAACGTATTATTCACTGGGGTCCCCGTACTCTGGATCTGGATATTCTGTTTTATGATCAGGAGATCATTGATACTGCTGATCTTCACGTTCCCCATCCGGATATGCAGAATCGTGAATTTGTGCTGGCTCCTATGAACCAGATTGCCCCTTACCTCAGGCATCCTGTACTAAATCAGACAATTTCACAGCTTTTAAATACTCTTCTTGGCCGCTAAACGAACATGTCGCCTACCGGCGACATCACATATGAAAGTCAGCTGTTCCGCGCCTATGGCGCTCCCACTGCTGCCGACTGCATTCGTAATCCGTGCTATCACGCCACCGTACGGTTCCGTATACAGCAGTTCAACCAACTTAACAAGTGACAATCTAACATTGGGGCTGCCGGAAAACAGGCAGCCCCTTGTGTAATAATTCGCATCTGCTGTCAGGAAGTGAGACGCTGTCCGCAATATTCACAGTTGCACAGGCGGCCTTTTATTATCTGATTCTTTGCGCCGCAGCTGGGACAGGTAACTGTAATATAAATCTTCTCATTCACACGTCTGTTTGGTGCAGTGATCAATATATAATTTTCTTCTCTGTCAATCTGAATATTCCGAATATATCCTTTTGCAATCATTTTTTCCAGTTTTCTTACGGCATCTTTTCCCATCTCAGTCTCAAACTTCTCAAATGAGAGCGTACTCTGGGCATAAGATTCAAACCAACAGGCTATTTCTCTGGCTTTTTTCTTCTTCAATGCTTTCTGGATTTCCCGTAAAGTTGGATACAAAAATAACAATCCCAATATAATCTCCGTTGCTGCCATTCCCCAGCGTCCTTCACCAATATATTTCTCCGATGCGCCAATAGCTCCCAGAGTAAAAAGTATACAGAAAACACAAAGAACCCATTTCAGTTTTCCTAACACTCCTGTTTTTTTATTCTTTTCTGTTAAAAAATCATTCATGTCTGCTTCCTCTTTCCCCAATTAATCAATCTCTGCTATATACTAAAACCTGTTTAAAAAATCATTCCCGCAATCTGCACGCCCTGATGAATCTTCTGTCAGCCAGCTCCCAGCAAAAGCCACGCATCGCCTAACGGATCGTAATAATAAACCACATTATCTCCTGCCGCATAATATTTTTCTTTTGTAAAATATTCCTCATGATCTGTCCCTATAACAAATACCGGACAATTTCTTTCCTCAATATACTCCTCCGTACCGGTATACCACAGGGACATTCCAAGACCAAGGTAATAACTAACCTCATCTGTTTGCGCAATCAAGTCTCTGGCAATATTTATATCTAATGAAAAATCATACTCTGATTGATACTCCTCCCAATCATAATATATTGAAAAATCATAGCAGTAGGCTTCCGCTGCAAGGTGTCCATCCTTTAACGATACCATAGGATGGTATTGCGCACTCATATTCTGCTTCTGCACAGAAACCATCACATTAGAAAAAATCTCACTCATATTGCAGCGCAGGATAATGACTTCATTCTTTTGCCCCATATACCATGGATTGTTCAGATCTTCCAAATATTCCCCTTCTTCCGTAATCTGAGCCGGATAAATACTGATCTTACAATCCAGTCCTGGAACAATCGCATAGATTTCATAGCCTCCTGCATCAACAACAGTTCCATCCTGCAAAAAAGGATAAGCCGCAGCCAATTCTTCCTGCCTGGTATATTCAAGTATCTCTGATGTATCTGCAGTTTCATAAGTGTAGCCCAGAAATGCCATTCCAGCCTGGCATTCATTTTCTCTGATAATGTCTTGCAAAATTGCCAGATCTTCTTCTGCCCCAGAAGCTTGGGCAGATACTTCTCTCACACTTTCACCATAGTTACTAAAAGAAAACAGTACTGCACAAACACATGCAGCAACAGAAAATTTATTCATACCTTCAGCTCCTTCCTGTCAGAATATGCCTATGCCTTTCTATTTCAGTGTGGTTACAATCAATTTGCTTTCCAACGCAGCTGCTATCAGATCTTCCTTACAGCTATATCCTGCCTTGGCAATCATTTCCTGAAAATTCCACCTTACCCCGGAAGTCGAACAATCCATTTTCCTTGCAATCTCCGAATAGGACATCCCATGAATATACAAACGCAGCATCTCCAGTTGTCTTGGACTGATATCACCGCTTGTGATCCAGTTAAGTTCCACCTTTGGCGTTATATCCGGAAATACACGCTCACCATTTAAGGTTCTGTAAATCACACTCCGTATATCCTCTTCACCGTGATCTTTATACCAGAGACTGTCCGCACATCCGCTTTTTGCTCTTTCCAGCACCTTGGGATCGATCAGAGACGTAACAACCAATACCTTTGTATATGGGTACTTTTCCCTAATCATTTTTCCGGCGCTCAGCCCATCGTGATTATGAAATGTCTGTACATCCATAATCACAAGATCTATTACTGAATAATCACAGATTTTTACAGCTTCACGGGCATCCGAAATTGTCTGAACATGTCGAAATTCCGGATCCTGCATAAGAATATATTCAAAATACTTCTGCATGATCTTCTGATCTTCTACTATCAGTACACGTACCATCCAATCTCATCCTTTCTGTCAGCGGCATCTTCAATATCAGACAAAACTCAGGGACAAATGAAATTTGCATTATGCAGTTCATTGAATCGGCTGCTTTTCTCAGTGCAGACAAACCACAGCCTTCTTCTGCATTTTTTTCAGGCGCATCTCCATCATTGGTGATCCGGATGTTGTATTCATTTGCATATTTGTCTATCTTCACAAAAACAACATTGCCGTGGGCATGTCTGGCACAGTTTGTCACACATTCACGGATTGCTCTGTCTGCCAGAACTCTGTAAGATGGATACAAAGGAAAGTTTCCGCTGATCTGAACCGAAATCCCAAGCTCCTCTGCATGTTTAATCGTATCCTCATACAGCTTTTCCATACTCTCTACGGCAGAACCGGTAAGAATATATACCAGATGCTTCAATGCAGACAATTGTTTATCCATTTTGTCCTGATTTTCTTTTCTCTCCAATATTCTGCGTATTGACAGAAGACTTCGCCCAAAATTGTCATGGACCTGCATTTTCATAGCAAGTGTTTCCTGCTCTCTGATTTTATCACCGATTTTTTCGTACATTTCCTCCAGCTTATGATTCAGGATTTCCAGCTTTTCAT
>OLRJ01003568.1_pt1 | contig 10171 bp, 5 predicted proteins | sample 1672741 | NCBI WGS metagenome assembly OLRJ01 (sample SAMEA3136719, study PRJEB25190) | human gut metagenome | biome: human gut; feature: human-associated habitat; material: faeces | place: Austria | collected 2013
GCGCGGGCGCGCTCGTACTCGGGGTCCCCCTCCTTGGAGCGCGCCGTTCCGTAGACGGTCACGGCGGGGCCCAGGTTGGCGAGCGCGCAGAACCCGTCGACGAACTCGGTCTGGATGCGCACCATGCGGTGAGAATAGCGCTGGAACAAATCCATCGACTCGGCGGAGTCGAAGCTCAGCCGCTCGATCTTCTTCTTTGCGTCGGACATGGGATCCCCCATCGCCTCGAGCGCCCGCGACGGGAGTGCCGCCGCGGGCGCCTTTTTGTGTTCATGCGATTAGGGTACCCAAGCCGCGCAGGACAGTATCAGGGCACCGGGGACAGGGTTCTTTTTAAAATCAAAAGTGGTAATATTGCGAAAAGTAGGCTTTTTGGGTTTCTTTCTTTGTTTGATGCAGGTGCGCAACTAAACGGAGCTGAACACACGGAGGCCGCACAATGGCAGGTATTTTGGGTGTGCTCGATACGTGCATGGAGCAAATCGTCGAGGTCGCCATTCTTTTGTTCGAGTTCATCGGAGTTGGAATCATCATCTACTCCGGCCTGCACGGGTTTTATCTTTACTTAAAGCGTTCCCCGGAGACTAAGCTCACGTTGGCAAAGGGCCTCGCCATGGGTCTCGAGTTTAAGCTGGGCAGCGAGATCCTCCGCACGGTCATCGTCCGAGACTGGCACGAGATCGGCACCGTGGCCGGCATCATCGCGCTCAGGGCCGCGCTCACCTTCCTGATTCACTGGGAGATCAAGGAGGAGGAAAGGGAGAAAGAAGCCCACTAGCCCCGAGTTCAAAATCCAAAGGCAAAGAGCCGAGACCTCGTGCGGGGTCTCGGCTCTTTTTGAAGCAATCGCCAGCGCTAAGGCTGGCTGCTACTTCTTTTTGTTCTTGGCGAGGAAGCCGAGGACGATGCAAGCGGCAGCGACCACGATGATCACGACGGGCGCGACGATGTTGGTCGCGTCGCCGGTCTTGGGCACGATCGGCTTCTTCTGGGCCTTCTGGGCGGGCTTCTGGTCGTCCTTAGGCTGCGCCGGGGCGGTGTAGGTGTTCTTGAACACCGGCGCCTGCCCGTCGACGCTGGCGCTAAGGTGACCCTCGCCGTCGTCGGTGACGTTAACGGTCAACTGGTACGAGGCGTCGTCGTAGGTGACGTTGGCCTGGTCGTCGTTGACCTCGGAGATGGTGAAGGTGTGGGTACCGGGCCCCGCGAACTCCACCGGCTGGAAGGACACGGTGCCGTCGGCGGCGTTCTTGGCGGTCTGGAGCTCATTGCCCTCGTTGTCCTTGAGGACGAAGGAGAACTGGCCGTCCTTGAGCTCGGCGCCGTCAAGGACCTTGGTCGCCGAGAAGGACACGGAGGTGGGATCGGCGGCATAGGAGTTCTTGAACTTGATAGCGCCGTCGGAGCTGGCCTTGGCGGAAAGCATGCCGTTGCCGTTGTCGGTAACGACCACCTTGACGTCGTACTCGCTCTTGTCGTAGGTCACGCCACCGGCCTCGCCTGCGACCTCGCGCACCTTATAGATGTGCTCGCCGAGGTCTGCGCTCGTGTAGTGGACGGCGTTGAAGGTGACGGTGCCGTCGGCGTCATTGGTCCCCTCGCTCATGACCTCGTTACCGTCAAGGAGCTGGAACTTGAACTCACCGGCCTTGAGAGCACGGCCCTCGAGCTTCTTTGCGATCCTCACGTCAGTCGTCACGGAGTAGTCGGTCGGCTGGACCGCGTACTTGTTGACGAAGCCGGGAATATCGGAGGCAGTGGCCGTCATGGTGCCGTCGCCGTTATCCTTCACGGTAACCGTGAAGTCCTTCGCGGAGTCGTTGGTCACGCCGGGCATAGAGCCAGACTCGGTAATGGTGTAGTTATACACACCGGGCTTGGTGAACGTAATGGCGCCGAAGGCGACGTTGCCGGCATCATCGTTCGTGGCGGTGGTCGGCTCAGGCAGCGGGCCATTGTTCTTGGAGCTGATGGTGAAGCTGAACTCACCGCCCTTGAGCTGCGGGGCCGTAACGCCGTCCTGGGACGCCTTGACCACCTTGGTGGTCACGAGCTTCTCGATCGTGGTGTCATCGGGCTTGTAGGCGTTCTTAAAGGTCACATCGTCGGGCTTTGCAACCTCGGCCACCAGCTGACCCTCGTTGTTGTCCTCGACGGTAACGGTGACCTGCTTGGCGCCCTGCGTGGTTGCGGTCACGCCGCCGGGGAGCTTAGCAGGATCCGTCTCTTCGGCGATGTTGTAGTGGTAGGTGCCAGCCTCGGCAAAGGTGATGTTACCGAAAACGATGTTGCCGTCTTTGTCGTTCTTGACGGTGGTCTGCTCAGGCAGCGGGGCGTCCTTGTCCTCGGGGCTGATGGTAAAGCTGAACTCGCCGGCCCTGAGGTCGCGGCCGGTCAGCTTCTTCTGGAACGCGAAGTTATCCGCGCCGATGACAGTGACGGACTCGGCGTTATAGGAGTTGTTGAAGACGCAGCAGTCGCCGTCGCCGTCGCCGTACTTGACGGAAGCGGCAAGCTGGCCGTCGCCGGAGTCGGTGACCTTGACGGTCACCTTGGACGCGTGATCGTCATAGGTGTAGCCGGCGGGCGCGGGGCCCTGCTCGGTCACGCTGAACTCATAGGTGCCGGCCTTGGTAAAGGTCACGGCGCCGAACGAGAAGCCCTTGGCCTCCCCATCCTTGGCGCCCGAGACGGTGGCGGTGTCGGCGCCCTCGGCGATCTTGACCGCATCGCCGTAGTTGCCGTCGGCAGCGAGCTTGAACGAGAAGGGCGACGTCATGTCGTGGCCGGTCAGGGTCTTCTGGCCCTTGATGGCGGTGTCGCCCGAGAGCGTGACCTCGCCGGCCTTGTAGGTGTTCTTGAAGGTGCCGTTCTCCACCTTGGGGGTGGCGACGAGCTTGCCCTTGCCATCATCGGTAACGGTGATGGTGACGGTAGCCGTGTGGCCATCGTAGCTCACGCCGCGGATGGAGCCCTTGACCTCGGAGACCTCGTAGACGTAGGTGCCGGCCTTATCAAAGGTGAAGTCGCCGAACGAGACGGTCCGGGCGTCCTTGGTCGCCTTAGCGGTCGAGCCCTTGGAGGGCGCAGGCGCGTCACCCCGCGGCTTGATGGTGAACTTGAAGAAGTCGCTGTCCTTCCAGTCGCGGCCATCGAGGACCTTGGTCACGCTCACGCCGGAGGTAAGGGTGGCGGACTTAGCCGCGTAGGTGTTGGTGAAGGTCGGGTTCGCGCCCTCGGTGACGGTAGCCACGAACTTGCCGTCCTTCTCCTCAACGCTGACCTTGACGACGTTCTTGGTCTGGTCGTAAGTCACGCCGTCGTGGCTCTGGCCCAGCTCGGTGATGGTGAACTCGTACTCGCCGGCAGCCGAGAAGGTGATGTCGCCGAAGGCGGCCTTGTGGTCGGCGGTCTTGGAGTCGATGGTGCGCTCGGTGGAATCGGGCATGGTGACGGCGGAAGCGTCGCCCGCGGTCTGCTCAAGCTTGAACTTGAAGGAGTCGCCGTCGGCCCAGTCGCGGCCGGTGAGGTTCTTGGTCACGGTGAGGTTCGCCGCGCCGCTCAGCGTGCCGGGCCACGTCTTGTGGGTGTTGGTCACGGTAAGCACGCCGGAGCCCTTGACGGCACCGCTATAGGAGGTGTCATAGCCGTCGACGGCGGTCTCGACCACGGACCAGGAGATCTGGCCCACGCCTGCGGGGACGACGATCTTCTTGGTCCAGCCGTCCTTGTCGGTCAACTGGAACGGGTCGCCGTAGTTCTGGCCGTCCTTCTGGAGCTGGACGGTCACGGAGGCGGGAAGCTCGGCATCGTTTGTGTTCGCCCACTCCTTCTTTACGGTCACGGTGTCGACCGGGACCGAGAAGGTCGGGACCTCGAAGCCGGCGGACTTCTCGTCGGAAACCTGGTCGTCCTTGCCCGTCTCTTTGAGAACAGTCTTGTAGAAGACGTTGGTGGCATCCCCGTCATTGGAGGGAAGCGTGGTCTCCTTGCCGTTTTCGACAGCCTTATCGTAGGCCGCCTGGCTCGGCTTGACCTTGAAGGTAACCTTGTAGGTCGCGCCCTTCTCCAGTTCGCCGACGGACTTGAGGTCCCAGCTCAGGGTTCCGTCCTCGCCGATTACAGCGGCAGGCGCCTCGGCCCAGATCTCCCCGTTCTTCTGGTAGCTCACCGACGTGGGGTCGATCGCACCGTTAGCGGAGGTACCCGTCACGTACTCGGAGAGCTTGTCGACGATCTTAACGTCCTTGTAGCCCGCGGACTTCGTGATGGTCTGGATAATGTTGGCAAAAGCCGCGTTGAGCTTCTCGGAGTCCGTGCCGTCGAACGCGGAGCCGCCGGTAGTCTTCTGCGCGAAGCTGTTCATCTTTTCGGAAGCCTCGGAACCGGTATAAACGGTAAAGAGGCCCGCAACGTTGGACGGACGCTTGTTGGCCTCGTCGACGGCGTTGTTGAAGTACTCGTCCCTGTAGGTGGTACCGTTGCCGGTAGTTCCCCAGCGGTCCCTACCATAGGTAGGCTCGCCATCAGAAAGGAAAATGATGTAGGTCGGAGTGTTGGGGTCCTCATTCGCCTTGGCGTTCGCCTTGGTAAGGGCGTCGACCCAATTGGTGCCTCCATCGGCTCGCAGCCCATTGACGGCGTCCTTGAAGTCGGACGCCTGGCCACCGGCGTAGTACTGGCTCGGAGTGTTTCCCCGGTCGGAGAACGTCTCGAGCGACAGCTTGACGGTGCTGTCGTTCGATGCGATCAGCTGGTCGGCGAGGCTGTTGAGGGCCTCCTTCGCGACGTCAAGACGTGTCTTGCCCGTCTCCCTCCCGACCTTGTGGTACAAATCGCCGGTGTACTCAACCTCTTTGCCGTTCGCGTCGAGGTAGTAGTTGTAGGCGCCCACGCCAAAAAAGCCCAAGTGTCGCTCCAGCTTGACGGGTTCACCGTCAACCATGCCGTAGGTGCCGTCCCAGTCGTACTTCTCAGTCTTCTCGAGCGAGTACGTATAGACGTCGTTGTCCATCGAGCCAGAGACGTCCTGCACCACGATGACGTTCGCGCTCGTCTTGGTCTCCGACAGCTCGGTGTCGCCTGTGACGGTGAGCGAGAGGTCGTAGGTGCCATCATTGTTGGGTGTGATGGTCTTGGTGTGGACGGGAGGTTTGCTGGCGATGTCGCCCCCCCCCTTCCGCGAACGCCGCGGCGGGAACGGACAGTGTCACGCACAGTGCGGTAAGCAGCACTGCCAGCAGCGCCAAGACAGGTTTTCTTGGCGCTTCCAATGCACCTCCGATTCGTGGTCGTTCATGCGTATGTCGCTTCATTTTCAGCTCCTTCTTTGCCGACGACAATGCGAGCTGGGCGAGCCTGCGCCCAGCTATACAGAGTCATGTTCGGCCAAAATTTGCTTAAAAATGTTAGAGATAAATTCATTATTTAAATCGTACAAGCCCGTTAGCTTACGGCTTTAATCTGATTTTGGATTAAATTGTTCTTAGCTGAACACAAAAAGAGATTTACACAATGCACCCCTCGCTGGTAAGAGGGCCGGATTGCGACGGTTTATGCCTTCTTACTCATAGCGGGGGTACTTTTTCACATAATAAGGAATCTTTATTTTACTTTCAGGTTTTGTATTTCTCTGAATGAGCTACAACAATATCTCCACATTTGACAGATTGAATTTACGCATATAGCCGCATCTTGTGGTCATGTCTAGATGCGATTGCCGTGATATACCCCCGGAAAGGAATAAAGAAAGGGCGACCCAAAAGGACCGCCCAGAATCACGTGCTGGCTCATGCTATGAAGAAGATCGCGTGGGCCACGCTCCCCAGCGGTCGTTACGCTTGCGGATCGCCACAGCGCCCACGAGGGCAACGTCGGCGATGGCTGCGGCAACGGGAAGAGCGGCGTTGGCGCTGCCGCCAGTCGCGGGAACGTCGGACCTGGCCTTCTTCTGCGCGGATCCCCGGGCGTTTTCGCCGGGCTTGCTGGGTTCGGGCTTAGTCGGCTTGGGCGCGGCTCGTCCTTCTTCCGCTGGCTTCACAGAACTCAATCGCTTTCGCTTTTCGTCGCTGCACTTCAGGCCATAACCCGCGATTTACGGCCCGATTCCGCCCCCCTGCATACAGGCAGATTCGCCAAGGAGCAGACCTCCACAGAATTCTGTCCCCGGCGAACCTTTTGACTAAAACAGCATTTTTGGGACTAAAGCCAAACGGCGCAGCTCCCGAGCTTCGAGCCCCTACAGGAACTTGTCGAGCTCGCGGTCGACCACGGCGTTGCGCTTGACGCTCGGCTTGGCGATGAAGCGGCCGCGGTGGATGACGTGCCTGGGAGTGCGCAGCGCGCGCAGGTCGTCGAGCGGGTTCGCTTCGACGACGATCATGTCGGCGTCCTTCCCCACCTCAATCGAGCCCGTCACGTCCCCTACGCCGGCGAGCTGGGCGTTGCGCAGCGTTGCCGTGTGGAGCGCGAACGAGCGGGAGACGCCGACGTACTTCTCGAAGTAGCGAAGCTCGCGCCAGAAGTCGTACTGGGTGATCCAGGGGCAGCCCACATCGTTGCCGAGGGCCACGGGAACGCCCTGCTCGAGAGCAGCCTTCGAGTTGGCGATGATACCCTCAAAGACCATGTTGCCGTTGTACTGCTCGACCTCGCTCGCGCACGAGACGGAGCGGTCGAAGAGCGCGTAGGGCAGCGCCGGCGAGATCGTGGTGCAGAGGAACGAGCCGTTCTTCTTGAAGAGGCTCATGATCTGGTCGGTCGGCGCGGCGCCGTGCTCGATCGAGTCGACGCCGCCCTCGAGCGCGACGCGCACGCCCTCTGTAGACTCGACGTGCGCGGCAACGGTAAAGCCGAGCTCGTGGGCGCGGTCGCACACCGCGCGCACCATGGCGGGGTCCATCTTGAGCTCGCCGGGCGTGCCCTTCTCCTTGGCGTCGAGCACACCTCCGGTGATCATGAGCTTGATAAGGTCGGCGCTCTGGGCTCGGGCGACGTCGACCTGCCCCAAGGCCTCGGGGATGCTGTGCGCCGCGATGGCAACCGAGCCCGCCATGTGGCCGCCAGGCACCGAGATTCCTTGGTTGGCAGCGAGGATGCGCGGAGCGTCGAGCTTGCCGGCGGCGCCGGCGTCGCGCACGCGCGTGTCGAAGTCGCCCAGGCCGCCGACGGTGCGGATGGTGGTGACGCCGCTGTGCAGCTCCAGGCGCGCGTACTCCGCCACCAGGCGATACGCGATCGCACGCGTGAAGCCGTTGGCCATGACCTTCTTGACCAGCGCCTCGTTGTCGCGCTGCTTCTTTTGGGGCTTGCCATTGCCCGCGAGGTGCACGTGCATGTTGATGAGACCCGGAAGCAGGTAGGCACCCTTGAGGTCAACGAGCTCGCAGCCGGCGAAGTCCGCCTCGCCCGTGGGGGCGACCTCCACGATGCGCTGCCCCTCAACGACGACCGCATAGCCCTCGAGCGGCTCCATGCCCTCGGTTCCGTCGAGCACGTTTGCATTGATGTACGCCGTCCTTTGGTTCGGGGCGGCGATGAAGGCGGCCTTTGCCATTTGGCTATCCTTCCCGTTTGCTGACCTGGCGCCAGGACCTATCTACAATTTGTCTACATGATAGTCAAGCGCACGCGGCGCGCGGCTGATGACCCGTCCTCCAGGTTGCCCTTACCAGCAAAACCCCGCCGATCGTCGAGGGGCGATTCACGCGCGTGCGGGCGGCTGGGATACTTAGCACCGTGTGTATTTACAGGGCACCACGAGAGGAGCACAACATGAAGCAGCTCAACGAGAAGGTCGCCGTTGTCACCGGCGCTGGTCAGGGCATCGGCAAGGGCATCGCGCTGTGCCTTGCCAAGCGCGGCGTCAAGGTCGTGTGCACCGGGCGCCGAGAGGCCCCCATCCAGCAGACCGTCGCCGAGATCGAAGAGCTGGGCGGCCAGGGCCTGGCCATGACCTGCGACTCCGCCGACCGCGCCCGCGTCGAGGAGGTCGTCAAGGCAACTGTGGATACCTTCGGCTCCATCGACGTCATCGTCAACAACGGCCAGGCGATCGTGCCCTCCGCCCCCGTCGAGGACACCACCTACGAGAACATGCTCGCCGCCTGGGAGTCGGGCACCATCGGCTCGCTCAACTACATGCAGGCCGCCTTCCCCTACATGAAGGAGCAAGGCGAGGGCCGTATCATCAACTTCGCCTCCGCCACCGGCATGTTCGGAATCGCCGGCCAGCTCGCCTACGGCTCCAACAAGGAGGCCCTGCGCGGACTGACCAAGATCGCGGCCAAGGAGTGGGGCCAGTACGGCATCTGCGTGAACGTTGTGCTCCCCGGCGCCGAGTCCCCCGCCGCCAAGGCATGGGCAGAGAAGTTCCCCGAGGAGTACCAGAAGCAGGTCATGCTCAACCCCATGCACCGCTTCGGCGACCCCGAGGGCGACATCGCTCCCGTCGTCGCCTTCCTCGCGGGCCCCGACTCCTGCTACTACTCCGGTCAGTCCGTGATCGTCGACGGCGCCAACTCCATCATGCCGTAGCGCTCATGGCCTAGCGTCCGCACAGCGGCGCCCCGCCCCATCGCCTTGTGCGCGAGCAGCGCGCCTCGGCGGAGGGGCGGGGCTTTTTCGCGCCCGGCGCGGACGCCAAGCTTAATTTCTGAGCCCAAGTCGAAGGGCAACGCCTTCCGACGGGTCTAAACAACGTCATTCACGCAGAAAAAGTCACGAAGTAGGTATCCAATTCTAAATTGTGTGAGTAGAGGTTACTTTGCGCTGACGTTTCCGCAGGTAAAAAGCTAGAACGATTTGAGCTACTCGAGCTTTTCGAAATAGGATACCTACATCGTGTTGTTTTATATAAGCTGACCCGTTTGCGACCTCAAACGGCGCGGACGATCTGCGCCCGCGGGTCGTTAAATACCTTTCGCGGGATTCCGCAACGTTCGCGAATGCCCGCCTTACCGCAAGCTCCCTAGAATTGACTCACCCGCTGTATTCGTCCCAAGGGAGGCGGCTCGCATGAAGAAGAACGCATCGCCACGAATCATCGCCCTGACGTTTTTGGTGGCCTTGGCCTGTGGATGCCTCCTTACGGCATCCGGGTGTGCCCGCGAGGCCGAACAACCGGATTTGAAGCCGGTCATCTATCTCTACCCGGAACAGAAGGAGGACGTCTCGGTCGAGCTTGACTATACGGGAGACTTGACCTGCACGTATCCCGGCTACAACGGCAAGTGGAACGTCACCGCGCTGCCCGACGGAACGCTCACGGACGCAGACGGGCAGACGTACAACTACCTGTACTGGGAAGGCGAGAACGACGCCGCGTACGATTTCTCCAAGGGCTTCTGCGTGGCAGGAGGCGACACCGCGGCCTTCCTCGAGAGTGCGCTCGGGCAGCTGGGGCTAAATCGCAAGGAAGCGAACGAGTTCATCGTCTACTGGTTGCCGCTTATGCAGGACAATCCCTACAACATCATCTCGTTCCAAGCAGACGCCTATACGCAGGCGGCCCAGCTCCACATTGATCCCGAGCCCAACACGCTGCTTCGCGTGTTCATGGCGTGGAAGCCCGCAGACTCCCCGGTTGATATTCCCACCCAGGAACTCGCGGCACCCGAGCGCGTCGGCTTCACGGTGGTCGAGTGGGGCGGCAGCCTCGTCAAGTAGCAGCAATGCGACTTGACTTAAAGGGCCCGCGGGCACGCCTATTTTCGGCGACCCCCGCGGGTCCTTCTTTGTGAGCGAAATCGTTAGAGGCTACGCGTTCTTCTGACGGTTGTAGTTGATGAGGCAGCCGGCCTTGACGATGGCGCGCTCCTCGGGAGTCATGTCGGCGATCGCGAGCTTGAACTGATCGACGGAGCCGTCGGCGCGAACGACCCATGCGGCGATGTCCGCAAGCTCGCCGTCGAGCGTGGCGCGGATGCCGGGCACGAACACGTAGTCGCCGACCTCGAAGTTGGGCTCGCCCTCCATCTGAAAGGGCAGCATGCCCCAGTTCATCACGTTGGAGCGGTAGCGCTTGGTGGCGTACTCGCTGACGATGTTCGCGAGGCCGCCGATCACGCGTTGGCAGCTCGCGGCCTGCTCGCGGGCGGAACCGTCGCCGGGCTTGACGGCGTAGACCATGCTGCCGTACTCGGTCGCCTTGGAGTCGGCCTCGACGCCCGCC
>OLRJ01003572.1_pt1 | contig 10161 bp, 8 predicted proteins | sample 1672741 | NCBI WGS metagenome assembly OLRJ01 (sample SAMEA3136719, study PRJEB25190) | human gut metagenome | biome: human gut; feature: human-associated habitat; material: faeces | place: Austria | collected 2013
TTTGAAAACAGGTGCACGGCTTACTCTTTTTATACTTTTGTCAGTCTTGCGAAGTTTGCAAACAGCTTTTTGGTGCCGACTTTGTCAAACGCGACTTCGAGCAGCGTATCGTTCGCCATCAGCGTGGCGGAAACGATGAGCCCCGTGCCGAACGCCTTGTGCAGGACAGTATCGCCTACGCGGTATGTACCGGCAGGCGCGGGCTTTACGCGCGGCTTCGGCATGAATCCGCCGGCTTCCGCAACGGATTTTGTTTTCGGTGCTTCCCCGAACGGCTTCGCGCCGCCGAAGCTCGGCATAGAGACCGGGCGCGCGCTGTAATCGCGGGAGCGGGTGTGCTCGATGAGCGTCTCCGGGATTTCTTCCACAAAGCGCGAAACGCGGTTGCGGTTCGTCATGCCGAAGATCATGCGGGATTCCGCGTGGAAAATGTACAGCTCCTCTTTTGCACGCGTGATGGCAACATACGCTAAACGGCGTTCCTCCTCCACTTCGGACGGTACATATACGCTCGCCATGCCCGGGAAAATGTTTTCCTCCATGCCCGGCAGGAACACCACCGGGAATTCGAGACCTTTTGCGGAGTGCACCGTCATGAGCACGACGGAATCGGCGTTATTATCGTAATTATCGATGTCCGTGATGAGCGAAACTTCTTCGAGAAAATCCGAAAGCGTGCCTTCGGGGTTTTCCTCCTCAAAACGGCGCAGGTTGGAAGCAAGCTCCTGCACGTTCGCAGCGCGGTCTTCTGCGGATTCCGGGTCGTCGGTCTTAAGAAAATTCAGGTAATCGATGCGCTCCACAAGCTCGTCATAAAGCTCGCCGAGCGTGACTTCTTCGTCGTTGTTGAGCTCGATGAGTCCCTGCATCTGTGCGGCGAAAAGCGTCATTTTATTTGCGGCACGGGACAGTGCGGGATAGTCTTTCGCGTGCGAGACGACCTCAAACAGTGTTTCACCCGTCTGCTGACCGATCTGTGCCGCGACTTCGACCGAGCGGTCGCCAATGCTGCGCTTCGGCGTGTTGATGATGCGGCGCAGGCGCATTTCATCACTCGGATTGTTGATAACGCTCAAATATGCGATCATCTCGCGGATCTCACGGCGCTCGTAGAAACGCGTGCCGCCTATAATTCTATGCGGTACGCCGGACTTTGCAAAATTGCGTTCAAATGTCAGCGACTGTGAGTTCATGCGGTACAAAACAGCGTAATCAGAGAATTTCCGCCCCGCAGCAACGCCGTCTAAGATGATCTTCGTGATGCGCTCGGCTTCGTCCGTTTCATTTTCCGCCGTGTGCAGGTGGATCATGGCGCCGGTGCCATTCTGCGTCCACAGCGTTTTGCCTTTTCGCTCGGTGTTATGCTCAATGACGGCGTTTGCGGCGTCCAGAATATTCTGTGTCGAGCGATAATTCTGCTCCAAACGAATGACCGTCGCATTCTGAAACGTATTTTCAAAGCTCAGAATGTTTTCGATCGTCGCACCGCGGAATTTGTAGATGCTCTGGTCGTCGTCGCCGACCACGCAGAGGTTACCGCTTTTTTCGGCCAGCATGCGCACAAATGTGTACTGCGCATGGTTTGTGTCCTGATACTCGTCAACCATTAGGTAGCGGAAACGGTTCTGGTAGTATTCCAGAACGTCCGGGCACTTTTTGAAGAGCTCCACTACTTTGTTGATGAGGTCGTCAAAGTCCATAGCATCGGCGTCTTCCAAACGCTTTTGGTATGTTGTATACGCGCGGGAGATAATCTTTAATCTGAAATCGTCGCCGACCGTGAGGGCGTACTCGGCAGGCGAGATTAAAGAATCCTTTGCCCGGGAAATCTCGTTCAAAATCGATTTTGGCGTGATGTTTTTTTCCGAAATATCGAGCTCTTTTAAGATGCTTTTCATCAAGCGGCGCTGGTCGTCGGTATCGTACACCGTAAAGTGCGAGGAATACCCGATGCGCTCGCCGTCACGGCGCAAAATACGCGCGCAGGTGGAGTGGAACGTCGATGCCCAAATGTCGTTGGCGGCCTCGCCCAACATGGCACACAGGCGGTCTTTCAGCTCGCCTGCAGCCTTATTTGTAAAGGTAATAGCCATGATGCGCCACGGCGCGCAGGCAGAAACACTCAAATGCTCCTGTGTTTCCGTTGTGAGCGGCGTGCTGTTTTCAATATAAGCTTTGCACACGGCAATATCATTTTCATCGAGATCGTCACGCAGATAGGTGCTGTTGTACGCGTCGCCGTAGCGCAGGATATTCGCGATGCGGTTGATGAGCACCGTTGTTTTTCCGCTGCCTGCGCCTGCCAAAATGAGCAGCGGGCCGTTTACGGTGAACACGGCCTGCTTTTGGCGGTCATTCATGCGTGCAAAGTCTTTTTCCAGCACTGCGCGGCGCAGTGCAAGGATTTTCGATTTATCCATATATTCAAATGATCTCCGTTCTGTTGGTTCTGTGTCTTCTCGTTTTTCGGTTTCTATTTTACTATATCTTGCGAAAAAGTTCAATCGAACATAGAAAATTCCCGTGGCGAGCTTTAAACCAGCCCCGGGAGGTTTATGTGTAAGTCAATATAACTTTACAAAGCAACTCAACTTTACAAAGTCGATACGCTTTACATTATGCAAGCATCTTACGCACCATGTCGTAAAGCACGGGCTTCATATTGTCTATTGTATCCGGCTTATTTTCAATCATCGTGGCAAAGCAAGTGGAACCGATGAGCTCAACCACCAAAAACACGCGCTTATATAAGACATCTTCTGTGCAGCCCACGGCGAGCGAGCTGCTCTCAATGGCAGTGACAAGCTTGTCCCACAACGGGTCTTCTCTTAGATCAAGCTGCTTTTCAATCATCGGCCAGGAGAAATTGCGCTCCAAAAGCCGCAGTGTCAGACGGCTTCTTTTAAAGTATTCCACGATGTAATCGACCATGAGGATGATGTCTTCTACAAAAACGCCGGTCTTATGCTCTTCCGCATATTCATAGGCCTCACTCAAAACACGCGCGGAAATGCGGTATGTGAGCTGCTGCAGAAGCTGGGTTTTATCGTGAAAATACAGATAAAACGTACCCTTTGCGACGTTCGCTTTCTTTACGATCTCATCGACCGAGGTCTTGTTAACGCCCTTTTCAAGGAAAAGCTGATAGGCCGCCTCAAGCAGCCCCTCCTTTTTCTGTTCTTTTTTCTGTTCAACACCGCCGCGCATGGCTGTGGCCTCCCAACATTCAAATCTACCTGTGTAATCACTTCATTTATCTTATAGTATAAGGCGGATACACCGTAAAAAGCAAGCCAAAAACAACATTTTGTACAGATTTGAATAAAATGACTAATAGTCAATTTATTTTGCCTACACAGTTCGTCACTTTTAATATTGACTATTAGTCATTTTTGGACTAAACTACATAACGAAATAAACGGGATGGTTCCCGAATGAAAGGAGCGGTGCTAAATGGAGCACTTTGCACGATGGATCGTGAAGCGCAGAAAGCTGATTCTTGTTTTAGCGGTTCTGCTTTTGATCCCCTCGGTGTTCGGTGCGCTCGGCACCTACATTAACTACGATATTTTGACCTATCTGCCGAAAGATCTGGATTCCATGATCGGCGAGACGTATTTGGAGGATGACTTCAATATGGCATCGGTTTCCATGATTACGGTTGAAAACATGTCTACGCCTGATACCTTAAAACTGAAAAGCGATCTTGAAGGGGTCGAAGGCGTACAGAAGGTCATGTGGACGAGCGATTTTATCGATGTGACGACGCCGAAGGAAATGCTTCCGAGCGATATTCAGAAGTTCTTCTATAACGATTCCGGCGCAACGATGCTCATCGTTCAGTTCGATGCCCCGAGCGCAGATGCCAGAACGATGAACGCGCAGAAGCAAATCAAGAACATCTTGAATAAAGATTGCTTCATCGGTGGTATGTCGGCTATTTTGGAAGATACCAAGAGCCTCATCAATAAAGAAATGCCCTTGTATATCCTTTGCGCTGTGGGCGCTTCGTTGCTGATTCTGTTCCTCAGCCTGAAAGAAACGATTGTGCCGCTTATCTTCATGCTCGGCATGCTGTTCCCAATCGTCTATAACTTCGGCACGAACATTTTCCTCGGCCAAATCAGCTACATTACGGAAGCATTGGCAACGGTCCTGCAGCTCGGTGTTACGATGGACTTCTCCATCTTCCTGCTGCACCGTTACGAAGAAGAAAAGCTGACGGCGGCATCTGATGAGGACGCCATGGTGGCGGCTATTAAAAAGACGTTTTCCTCCATTACCGGCAGCTCCCTTACAACGATTGCGGGCTTCCTTGCCATGTGCACCATGCAGCTTACGCTCGGCGAAGACATCGGCATCGTCATGGCAAAGGGTGTTCTGCTCGGCGTTATCTGCACCATCACGGTTTTACCGTCCCTTATCATGACGTTCCGTCGTGCCATTGAAAAGCACACGCACCGCACGTTCATCCCGAAGCTCAAGCGTACCTCGAACTTCGTCGTGAAGCACCGTGTGCCGATTTTGATTGCGTTTATCATAATCTTCATTCCGTTCTTCATTGCACAATCAAAGACTTCCGTTTACTACACGATCTTTGATGCGCTTCCGCAGGACCTTCCCGGCATTGCGGGTACGAACCGCTTGAAGGAAGACTTCGATATGACAACGTCCCACTTCATCATTGTGGACGATACCCTTTCCGAAAAAAATCTCTCCGATCTTTCCGATGAGTTGAGCGACGTGGACGGCATTCACCAGGTTTTGAGCTATGAAAAGTTCGTCGGCGGCGCGATCCCGGAAATGTTTATTCCTGACGACGTGCGCGACATCTTCGAGGCCGGCGGCCACAAGATGATCCTTGCAAACTCCTCTTATAAGAGCGGCAGTGACGAGCAAAATAACCAGCTCTCTGAAATGATCGATATTGTGAAAAAGTACGACCCGAACGGCGTCATCACCGGCGAAGGCGCGATGACGAAAGATTTGATCGAGGTTGCGGATGTCGACTTCAATAACGTCAACATCACAAGTATCATCGTCGTGTTCGTCATTATCGCCATCGTGTTCCGCTCCGCTTCTGTTCCGGTGCTGCTCGTTGCGGCGATTGAAAGCGCCATCATGATCAACCTTGGCATTCCGTACTTCACCGGCACGACGCTGCCGTTTATCACAAGCATCGTTATCGGCACCATTCAGCTTGGTGCAACGGTCGACTATGCGATCCTCATGACCACGCGTTTCCGCGAAGAGCGTAACGCGGGTCACACTGCAAAGGAAGCGGCTCAAATTGCCGTTGAACAGTGCAGTCAGAGTATTTTAACAAGCGGACTCACCTTTTTCGCGGCAACGTTCAGCGTGTCCCTCGTCTCCCGTATGGAGCTCATCGGCGTGTTGTGCAAGCTCATCAGCCGCGGCGCACTCATCAGTATGGCAGTTATCCTGCTTGTGTTGCCGGCACTGCTCGTCATCACGGAGCCAATCCTCAGAAAGACCACGTTCCATTGGCTGAAAAAGCCCGAAATCACCGAGAAAAAGGCATAATCGATTCAGAGAAAGGATCTCGATCAATATGAGTAAGTATCTTACAAAATCTGTTGCGGCTACGATTTCCGCACTTCTCCTCCTCGGCTGCGCTGCCCCGGCCTTCGCGGCGGATGCTACCGTTGAGAAAAAAGAAACCTCTTATCTCATCCTGAACGCAGACGGTTCCGTGCAGGAGCAGATCACCAGCGATTGGCTGCACAGCGATGACGGTTTTGATGCCGTTACCGACGAAAGCGACCTTTCCGATATCCAGAACCTCAAGAGCGACGTGATGCCGGAACAGTCCGGCAATACGCTCAAGTGGACGACGGACGAAACCGATATTTATTATCAGGGCAAGAACAGCGCACAGGCGCCGGTCGGCGTTTCCATCGAGTATACGCTCGACGGCAAGGCGGTTACGGCCGATGAACTCAAGGGTCAGAGCGGCCACCTTGTCGCAACCGTTAAGCTGACGAACAACACCGGCGAAGAAGTGACCGTAAACGGTAAAAAGCGCACCGTCTATACCCCGTTCTTCACCGTTGCGGCGGCTGTGCTGCCGAGCGAAAACTTCAAGAACATCACGACAGAGCACGGTCTTGTGGAGTCTGATTCCAAAACGCAGGTTGCCTGCTACCTTGCGATGCCGGGCATGAAGGAAGCCGTCAGCGACCTGCTCCCCGACAGCTTTGATAAGCTCGACGACCTGATGCTCGATACCCTTACCCTCGAAGCGGATGTTACGGACTGCACCGTCCCGACGTTTCTCTTCGCCGCGGCTCCGAACCTTTCCGACCTCGACCTCGATGAGGCTTCCGACGAGCTTGGCGACACGATGGATGAGTTGACCGATGCAATCGATCAGCTGAAGGATGGTTCCGGCGCACTGGATGACGCTGTGGGCACACTTGTCGAAAGCCTTGACACGTTTGCTTCGAGTTACAGCCGGTTCGATGCCGGCGTGGACAGCGCTTTGAACGGCACACAGACCCTTGCAAACGGCACGGAAAACCTGCTTGAAAACGCACAGCTCTTGGCAACGAAGACCGGCGAGCTTTCCCTCGGCGCTATTCAGCTGCAGAACAGTACCGCACAGCTTGCGGGCGTGATGAACCAGCAGCTTGTCCCGGGTCTTGTAGAGGCTTCCGAAAAGAAGACCGCGCTTGAAGACAAAATGACCGAGCTTTCCGGCAAGCTGGAGACCGTTGAAATCCCGGATATGACAGCACTCAAAGCACAGCTCGGCGCAGGCGCTGAACAGGTTTTCGATGGCGCGGCGAGCGGCGCAGCGAAAGCGGCTTCCGAAGCTGCTGCAAGCAATGCAGCGAAAGCGGCTTCCCAGAAGACGGCGGAAGAGATCAAGGGCAACGTGCAGGCGGCTTCTTCCTCTGAAGATGTCACAAATGCAGCCGCAGCCCTTACGGCACAGCTTTATCAGGACGGTTATTCCGCAGGTTATCAGGCTTCAAAAACTTGTGTGGAGATGGCTTTAAATGAACTTGGCCTCGATGACGCGCAGAAAAAGGCTATTTTAAATGCTCTTGCAGCACAGCCTTCTACCTCTACCCCGAGCGCCGAAGTTATCGGCAATGTGACCGCACAGGTCTCCGGCATGGTTACGAAGATCGCTTCCGGCATCGATCCCGACGCCATCGCATCGGCCGTCGGCCCGAAGGTTGCTGAACAGGTTGCCCCGATTGTTACAGAAGAAGTAACGTCTTCCGATGACCTTGCGGCGGCAAAGCAGAGCGCTGTGCAGCAGGTTGCAGCGGCAATCCCGGACATTAACACCGATGAGCTCAAGAGTTTGATGGGTGAATTCAAAGACCTCTCCTCGCAGGCAGGCGAAATGATGGACAGTGTTGATACGCTGACCGGCGCGCTGTATAACACAGAGAATCCGGCAGATACCGACACGGTTGTCGGTGCGGCCAACGCGATTTCCGACGGTGCTGCAAAGCTTGGCAGCGGTGCTTCTCAGCTTGCAACCGGCACCTCTGCATTTGCAACCGGCGTAGGCACGCTCGATGCAGGCACCAACCAACTGCTCGGCGGCATGGAGACGCTCTCTTCCTCCAGCAAAACCGTATCGAATGCGATCGGTCAGTTCCAGACCGGCGGTGCAGAACTTAAAGACGGCACGTCCGAGCTCAGTGACGGCATGACGGAGTTCTCCGATACAATCAATGATAAGCTCGACGACCTCGGCGAAATTACCGACCCGGATTCCACGCTGGCACGCGTGATTGACATCATGAAGGATCGTGCGGACAGCTTCAAGGGCTCCGGCCGCGCAGACGGTACGGATATGACCGTAAGCTACGTAATGCGCACCGCAACGGACTCGAGCAGCAACAGCACGAGCACCACGGAAGAAACCACGACCGAGACTGAAACCAAAGACAGCTTCTGGAACCGTGTGGCAAACCTCTTCTCTAAGTAATTTAAAATAAAGCAAAGGAAGCAGGAACGCATCGAAAGGTGCGCCTGCTTCCTTTTTATTGCTTTTTTCGGTGAAACGGTGTATGATTATCGTGTTTAAATCAGCAGAAAATGGGGTTGAAAAATGAAAAAACTATGCACGCTGTTCTTCACATTTTTGAAGATCGGCGCTTTCACGTTCGGCGGCGGCTATGCGATGGTTGCCTTGCTGGAAAATGAATTTATCGCAAAGAAAAAGTGGATTGATAAAAAAGAGTTCCTCGACATGATCGCGATTGCGGAATCTACGCCGGGCCCGATAGCGATTAACAGCGCAACGTATATCGGTTATCACATTGCCGGTGTGTCCGGCGCGGCGACGGCCACGCTTGGGGTGTGTATCCCTTCGTTTGTCATCATCTACCTCATTTCCCTATTCTTTGACCAGTTTTTGAGTTTGAAATTCGTTTCCTGCGCGTTCCACGGAATTCAGGTGTGCGTTGTGTACCTCATCTTTTCCGCCGGTGTGCGCATGCTGAAAAGTCTTGAAAAGACGGCGTTCAATACCGTGCTTGTCACAGGCGTAGCGGTTTGCATGATAGCGTTTTCCGTTTTCGCTGTTTCGTTTTCGTCCATCTACTTTATTTTGCTTAGCGGTGTGGTTGGTCTTGCGGCCTACTTCATACAGCGCCTGCGTGGAAAAGGCGGTGACGTGAAATGATCTATTTTAAATTATTTCTGACCTTCCTTGAGATTGGCGCAGTGTCGTTCGGTGGCGGCTACGGCATGATCTCCCTCATCCGCGAAGCCGTGCTCTCGAATCACTGGCTCACGGAAAGCGAGTTCATCAACTTCATTGCGGTATCCGAATCGACCCCCGGCCCGCTTGCCGTCAACATGGCGACGTTTATCGGATCTTCGCAAGGCGGCGTGTTGGGAAGTCTGCTCGCGACTTTGGGCGTGGTGCTCCCCTCGTTCGTCATTATTTTGCTCATTGCGGCAGTGTTGAGTAATCTGCTGAAATACGCCGGTGTACAGGCATTCCTTTCCGGCGTGCGTCCGTGCGTGGTGGCGCTCATTTTGGCTACGGCGCTGACGATGGGTCTCAGCACGCTATTCAGCTTTACGACCATACGAAGTGCCCCCGAGGTTGATCTGCGCGGCGTTGTGATTTTGCTGCTGCTGATTACTTTGCACTTTGGCTATAAACACTTTAAAAAGAAAGCACCCTCGCCCATTTTGATGATCGTGCTTTCCGCCGGTCTCGGCATTTTGTTCTATGCATTTTAAATTTTGGGAAAAGAAAAGACCTCTGCTCGGGCCAAACAGTCTTGAGCGGAGGTCTTTTCTTTATAGAAAATAGCGTTTAACCGTTATTTCGGCTGCACTTTTCGGCGTCGATCGCAAGCACGATCATCAAAACGCACAGTGCGTCTGCGGGGTCGTATATGTTCAAAAGGTACGTGTCCGTCCAGTTGAACAGCTCTTTGGAGATGCTTGCCACATCGTGACCGCTTCCGGAAACAACGGTATAATCCCACTCCAAAACGTTGCCCTCCACATGCCAGCCGTTGCATTCCACGTTGTATTTCGGCTTAAAAAGTGCAAATTCGCGGCTGATGCAACCGACATATTGGTTTTTAAAATACATTTCGAATTTCGGCATGAACGTGAAGATGCGTTCTTTTACCGTGCCGACCTCTTCGCCATAAGCGTCAAAAATTTTCAGACAGTGTCCCCAGGAGAGCTGCCCTTTGACGACATACACCGTGTTGCCGTTCTCATCGTAAATATCGTAGCTGTCGAACCATGAAAAAAAGCGCTGTTTAAACCGTAAAATCATAAAAAAACCCCTACTTCTTGCCACTGTTTTCAATCGTATAGATCACACAGACGAACCCTGCGATGACCGCGAGCAGTATGGAGCCGCTTAACCCGTCGTTCATGGCAGCGCCGAGGAATAGCCCGACTATGGCGGCCAAGATGATTACAACGGAGGAACCGATTGTTTTCATGTTCACGACAAAATCTCCTCCACGTACTTCTTTAACACGTACTTCTTTAAGTCGATTGTACCACGCTGCGTGTCGGTTTGCAATAGACTTCTGCAAAGGTAAAAGAAAAGAATACGTTAAAAACAGGTTAAAAACATGAAAAATATCCACATTTTTTCGAATTTTCTATTGACATTTCCTTTGCGGTTTTATATAA
>OLRJ01003573.1_pt1 | contig 10160 bp, 7 predicted proteins | sample 1672741 | NCBI WGS metagenome assembly OLRJ01 (sample SAMEA3136719, study PRJEB25190) | human gut metagenome | biome: human gut; feature: human-associated habitat; material: faeces | place: Austria | collected 2013
TGAATAAGCGCCTGAAAATGGAAGGCGTTGTATTTACAATGTACGATGCCAGAACCAATCTGTCACTACAGGTGGTAGAAAATGTGAAAGAGAATCTGAACCAGAATATTTACAAAACAATTATCCCAAGAAATGTCAGACTGGCAGAAGCTCCGAGTTACGGACAGCCGATCACTCTTTATGATCCCCGATCATCAGGAGCGGAGAGTTACAGACTTCTGGCTGAAGAAGTGATCAACAGGGAGGATGATTGATGGCAGGAAGAAAAAACGGTCTTGGCAGAGGCTTAGATGCATTATTTCCGGATAAGAAAACTGCCAGTGAAGAAAATGAAGTAAAATTTACTGCAAAGGTTGAAAAAAAGACAGAACCTGCAGTAAAAGTGAAAAATGTAAAAGAGAGAACAGAAACTCCCAGACAGAAAAAAGTACCAATGATGGTAAAAATATCAATGGTAGAACCAAATCAGAATCAGCCGCGGAAACAGTTTGATGAAGATGCACTTCTGGAACTAACAGAGTCCGTTAAACAGTATGGAATTCTCCAGCCCTTACTAGTGTCCGAAAAAAAGGACTATTATGAGATTATAGCAGGAGAGAGACGCTGGAGAGCAGCTAAACTTGCAGGGTTAAAAGAAGTTCCTGTTATTGTTAAGGAGTTTTCGGAGCAGGAACTGGTAGAAATTTCCCTGATTGAGAATATTCAGCGGGAAGATCTGAATGCAGTTGAAGAAGCGATGGCTTATAAACGCCTGATGGATGAATTTCATCTGAAACAGGATGAAATCGCTGACAGAGTAGGAAAAAGCCGTACGGCAGTTACGAACTCCATGCGATTACTGAAACTGAGTGCAAAAGTACAGCAGATGCTGATTGATGAAATGATTACAGCCGGTCATGCAAGAGCAATCCTTGCTGTTTCTGATATGGAAAAACAGGAAAGCCTTGCAATGCGTGTGTTTGATGAGAAATTAAGCGTTCGTGAGACAGAGAAGCTTGTAAAAGCAGTTTTGGCGCCGCCAAAAGAGAAGAAATCACATTCATATTCTGCAGAAGATGCCGCATATGAGAATCTGGAAGAAAAAATGAAGAGTATCATGGGAACAAAAGTTCTGATTCATAGAAAGAAAAATGATAAAGGAAAAATAGAGATTGAATATTATTCCAGGGATGAACTTGAAAGAATTATTGACTTGTTTGAATCCATTCATAATTAAGGAGTGATGGCTGTATGAGTGGTATTTTTGAAAACCTGGGTATTGATTCAGGAATTATAATCATTATATTACTGATCCTCGTTGTTTTTCTTCTGGTAAGAAGTATCAGCTACAATATGCGACTGAGCCGTCTGGAACGTAGATACAAGATATTTATGAAGGGCAGCGATGCACAGTCATTGGAAAAAGTATTTGTGCGTAAATTTGCCCAGATAGACAGGCTGTATGAAGCAAAAGAAGATCATGATCATGATATCCTTTTCCTTAAGAAAAATATGGAAAAAATGTTCAACAAATATGGTGTTGAGAAATATGATGCTTTTGACGACGTGGGAGGCAAACTCAGTTTTGCTCTTGCATTACTGGATAAGGAAAATACAGGACTGATCCTGAATGCGGTACATAGCCGTGATAACTGTTTCCTTTATCTGAAGGAAATTGTAAAAGGTGAGTCTTATGTTATGTTAAGCCAGGAAGAGGTAGAGGCACTTAGAAAAGCTGTAAACTTTGGCCTGGGAGACATGGAAGAGAATTGATATATTGTTTAAAAATAAGAAAAAAAGAAATAATAAATATGAATAGTTACATATTTACAGGAGGAACAAAATGTTAGATATCAAATTTGTGAGAGAAAATCCGGAGATTGTAAAACAGAATATCCGCAATAAATTTCAGGATAACAAGCTGGAGCTGGTAGATAAGGTTCTGGAACTGGATAAAGAAAACAGAGAGATTAAACAGGAAGTAGAGGCACTTCGCGCAGAGAGAAATAAAACTTCCAAACAGATTGGTGCATTAATGGCACAGGGAAAGAAAGAAGAAGTTGAAGAAGTAAAAAGACAGGTAGCTGCTTCCGGAAGCCGTATTGAAGAGCTTTCTGCCAGAGAGAAGGAAGTAGAAGAAGAACTTCTGAAGAATATGATGGTAATCCCGAACATTATTGATCCATCTGTACCGATTGGTAAAGACGACAGTGAAAATGTTGAAATTGAAAAATTCGGTGAACCAGTAGTTCCGGATTTTGAAGTTCCATATCATACAGATATTATGGAAAGCTTTGACGGAATTGATCTGGACAGTGCAAGACGTGTTGCAGGTAATGGCTTTTACTATCTGATGGGAGATATTGCAAGACTTCATTCTGCAGTTATTGCATATGCCCGTGACTTCATGATCAATAGAGGCTTTACTTATTGTGTACCGCCTTTCATGATCCGCAGCAATGTTGTAACAGGTGTTATGAGCTTCGCAGAGATGGATGCTATGATGTACAAGATCGAAGGCGAAGACCTGTATCTGATCGGTACCAGTGAGCATTCTATGATCGGTAAATTCATCGACCAGATCGTTCCGGAAGAAGAACTTCCAAAAACTCTGACAAGCTATTCTCCATGCTTCCGTAAAGAAAAAGGAGCTCATGGTCTGGAGGAGAGAGGTGTTTACCGTATCCATCAGTTCGAAAAGCAGGAAATGATCGTTGTCTGCAAACCAGAAGAGAGCCCGATGTGGTTTGATAAACTGTGGCAGAACACTGTAGATCTGTTCCGCTCCCTGGATATTCCGGTACGTACTCTGGAATGCTGCTCCGGTGACCTGGCAGACCTTAAAGTTAAATCTCTGGACGTAGAAGCATGGTCCCCAAGACAGAAGAAATACTTTGAAGTAGGAAGCTGCTCCAACCTGGGAGATGCGCAGGCACGTCGTCTGAGAATTCGTGTAAATGGTAAGGATGGTAAGAAATATCTTGCGCATACATTAAATAACACTGTAGTAGCACCTCCGAGAATGCTGATCGCGTTCCTGGAAAATAACCTGAATGCTGATGGATCTGTTAGTATTCCGGAAGCTCTGCAGCCATATATGGGCGGCATGAAGAGAATTGAGAAAAAGACCCGCGCATAAGGGCATGGAGGTGTACTTTTGCACAGCTTTTTAAAAGCAGTCGGTTTTTCTAAAGTGACCAAACGGGAAGAAATGAAAGAAATCATTCTGGATGTTATCAAAAATTACGATGAAAAAAACGTAGTGGAAGATCATCCGGATGGTGTCTTTGCTCAGTTTTCCCGGTTTTATGGAAATGACTGCGGTATTACTGTATGTGGTCAGTATGATGATGACAACAGATTTCATGTGGAATATTATTATCCTTTTTTCAGAGGAACTGGAATTACAACTCAGGAACAGGTAACAGTAGAAAGGCATGCGGATAAGGATGCCTTTTCTGCAGCCTGTGATGATCTGAGAATAGGAATCACGCTGATTTTTTATCTTCAAAATGCAGCTGAATATATGAAAGAAAGCAAAAAGCAGTTAACAGGTAATCAGCCATTGACCTTATCCGGACTTGCGGGGGAGGGTAAAATCCTTTTTCCAGTACTGAAGGATAAGGAAGCAGTCAAAGTTGAACAGGAAAGCAGTAAAAACCGAAGTTCAATGATCGCAGCTGCAAGAAATGGTGACGAAGAGGCTATGGAAAATCTTACCATGGAAGAAATGGACATGTATTCTATGATTTCTAACAGAATTGTTCATGAAGATATTTTGTCTATTGTAGATTCATATTTTATGCCATATGGAATTCAGTGTGACCAGTATAGTATTTTAGGTGAGATTATAGAATATCATACTGTACAGAATAATATTACAGATGAAGAACTTGTTCAGATGACAGTTGAGTGTAATAATATTCGATTTGACATCTGTATCAATCGAGTGGATCTGCTGGGAGATCCGGCAGTTGGCCGAAGGTTTAAAGGTACGATCTGGCTTCAGGGTCAGTTGCATTTTTAGAATAGAGGAAAATATACGTGCTGAAGAATATAGACTTTAATAAAAACAGGCAGAGATGGAAAAATTATTTCTGCCTATTCATTTCGTTTCTGTTTCTGATCTTTTTTTATGTAAACCGAACAACTATATTGGAAAATGATCCGGAATTCAGTTCGAAATTTAAAATAGCCAGCATTGTGCTGGGCTGGATAGTTGGCGTTGTTCTTATTTTTGTCAGACTGGATTTTGGAAAGAAGGGGAACAGAGTAATAAATATTCTGTATATCCTGTTTGCACCATGCTACATTTTTTTTAATATGGAAATTGCTGTATTTAATGAAACATACAGCTTTAGAAAACAGCATTTATCACTGTTATTATTTAACTTCCTGTTGATTGGTATTCTGGAACTTATATTTATAGTTATTACAAATCGGGTGCGTCTTGGAACTGATATTTGGGCGTTTATCTGTGTAATGTTTAATATAGTAAATCATTTTGTTTATGAGTTTCGAGGAACACCGGTCATGGCATCGGATATTGCAACAGTAGGTACTGCACTGGAAGTTGCAGACGGTTATAAGATACAATTTAATTTCTATACAACAGTTGCACTGGTAATGCTGTTTGATTTTATAATGCTTGGACGCGTGATAAAATGTGAACCTGTTTTTAAAAAAGTTTCTCATCGTCTGTGTGGAATCGCTGTAATGGCTATTGTGAGTGTAACTGGTTTTTCACAGCTTGTTATGACAGACATGGTAAGCAACAGAGGATTGTATCTGAGTCTTTTTAATCCAATGAGAAGTTATCAGCAATATGGCAGTATCGCCTGTTTCGCAAGAGGCATCAAGCTTTCTGTACCAGAGAAACCAAATGGATACAGTCTGAAAAAAGTAGAAGAGATTACTTCAAAATATACTTCTGATACTGTAGATTCAAATAAGAAACGACCAAATGTAATTGTTGTTATTAATGAGGCCTTTTCGGATCCGCAGGTTCTTGGAGATATTGAGACAAATGAAGATTACATGCCATTTATTCATGATCTGATGAAAAATGGAAACTGTGTGAGTGGAACAACTTATGCATCAATCGTAGGCGGTCAGACTGCAAATACGGAATATGAATTTCTGACAGGAAATTCTATGGCATTTCTTCCAAAAGGAACGGTTGCATTTCAGTTATATCTGAGGCATGCAATGCCATCGTTGGTAACTGAACTGAAGAGCGAAGGATACACAGGAAATTCAGCAACTCATCTTCAGAAGGCACGAAACTATAACCGAGACAAAGCATATCCGCTGCTTGGATTTGATAAGTTCTATGATTATACAAATATGGGAGTCCCGTTTGTAAAAATGAGAAATAATGCGACGGACCAGTGTACCTACGACAATATCACACATGATTATGAACAGCAGAGAAAATCGACAGACGCACCGTATTTCGGTTATACAATGACGATTCAGAACCATAGTTCTTATGATGTACCATTTGATAATTTCGATGATAAACGAATTGTAGTAGAGAATGCAGATGCACCGGATTTGGGATATTACCTTAGTCTTATCAAATATTCAGATGAGATGTTTGAAAATCTGATCAATTATTATAAAAATACAAATGAACCGACAGTAATCCTTCTGACAGGAGATCACCAGCCGAGAATTCATGATGAATCGATGGATTCTATCACAAATGGAGAGTGGCGTAACTGGAATGATGAGGAAATGATGCGGCGATATGAGGTTCCATTCCTTATCTGGGCTAATTATGACATTGATAAAAAGATTGTAGAGAAGACAAGTATGAATTATCTCCAGACCATCCTTATGGAGACGATAGATGGAGATCTGACCGGTTTCCAGAAGTTCCAGCAGGATATACAGAAAGAGATTCCGGTACTGACCAGTAATGGATATTGGGGAGCAGATGGAAAATTCTACAGTGTGGATGATAAGAACTCACCATATTATGATCTGATTCAGGAATATGCAATGCTGCAGTATAATGATATGATGGATTATAAAAACCGGGTAGAAGATTTCTTTGAATTGAAACAATAACAGAATAATGAGAGCAAAAAGCAATCAGGATGTTAAGTCCTGGTTGCTTTTTGCTTGATCTGCGCCAACGATAAGGTGAGTTTTGTTATATTTTGTGACACGATATTTGCATAGATAACTTTTTATATATGGTGTACTATAATACTATAAGTAATAGCAAAACTATTAAGATGATAAGTTAAGGGAGGAATTTTAACGATGGATCTTTCAACTTTAGTAAAAATGTCAAACACATACGGCAGCAATCCGGCTTACGTCCTGGCAGGTGGAGGCAATACTTCTGTCAAAGACGATACAACCCTGTATGTTAAAGGTTCCGGTACACAGCTTGCTACGATCAAAGCAGAAGAATTTGTCAAAATGGACAGAGCCCGTCTGAATGAGATTATGAAAACAGAATACCCTGCAGATGATGTGAAACGTGAATCTGCATATCTTGCGGATGTTATGGCAGCAGTAACCGATGATGACAAGACGAAACGCCCAAGTGTAGAGGCCTTGCTTCATAATTTATTTGCTTATACTTATGTATTGCATGTACATCCGACTCTTGTCAATGGTCTGACCTGCGGAAAGGGTGCGCAGACACTTTGTGAACAGCTTCTTGGCAAAGATGTACTCTGGATCGATATCTGCAAACCGGGATATACGCTGGCACGTATCTGTTATGAAAAAATGAATGCGTATAAAGCAGAATTTGGAAAAGATGTGCAGGTACTTCTACTTCAGAATCATGGAATTTTTGTTGCAGCAAATACTGTAGAAGAGATTGGTGTTTTATTTGATGGAGTTATCAGCAAATTAGAGAAACAGGTAAAAAGAACGGCTGACGTAAGTGATGCAGTTACACCTGAAAAAGAACAGACTGCAAAGAGACTTTCCGAGTTACTGGGACATGCTGTAGAAGTTGTTCCGGCTGCAGAAATGAATAATTTTGTGAAAGATAAAACAACTGCAGCACCGCTTTTGAAACCATTTACTCCGGATCACATTGTATACTGCGGACCATACCCATTATTTGTAGAAAATGTTGAACAGGCAAAAGATGTACTGGATGCATTTATGAAAGAGCATGACAAAGAACCAAGACTGATCCTGGTACAAGGCGTGGGCGCATTTATCATGGAAGATGACAAGGCAAAAGCTGCAAAAGCACAGCTTCTGGTAAAGGATGCGATCAAACTTGCTGTATATGCCGAAAGTTTTGGCGGTGCATTACAGATGACAGATGATATTACATACTTTATTACTCATTGGGAAGCGGAAGCATATCGTAGTAAGAAATAAAGATACAGGTGTATCCTTCATTCTTGAATTGTGGTAATATATTGTCTATAAAACAGCAGGAGGTAATATTTCATGGTAAAAATAATTTCAGACAGCACCTGCGACCTTTCGCCAGAGCTGGTGAACAGATATGATATTGATATTTTGCCGCTTCATATTCTTCTTGGCGAGAAGGAATATAAGGATGGCAAAAATATAACTCCGGATGAAATCTTTGCATGGTCAGATGCACATAAGACAACACCCAAAACTTCGGCACCATCTCTGGTGGATGCGATAGAAATATTGAAACCTTATGTTGAAGAAAAAAGGGAAGTTATCTGTTTTTCAATATCATCAAGTATGTCAACTTCCGGAAATGTTATGCGTCTTGCTGCTGATGAGCTGGAAGCCTCCGATTTTGTGACGGTTATTGATTCTGCAAATCTTTCAACAGGTATTGGGCTTCAAGTCGTGGAGGCAGCAGTAATGGCACAGGCAGGAAAAAGTGCTGCAGAAATTACGGCTGCGCTAGAGGAAGTGAGGCCAAAAGTGCGTGCAAGCTTTGTGGTAGACACTTTGATGTATTTGTATCGTGGGGGACGCTGTAATGCGGTTGCGGCTATGGCAGGAAGTGTATTGAAGCTGCATCCAAAGATCGTAGTAGAAAACGGTGCAATGGATGCAGCTAAGAAGTATCGCGGCAAATTGCATTCTGTAGTCATGTCTTATGTCAGAGATATGGAGGCAGACCTTAAAAATGCACGACCGGAGCGAGTGTTTATTACACATTCCGGCTGTGACCGTAAGATTGTGGAAGATGTGCAGGCTTATCTGCAGAGTCTTGGAATTTTTCAGGAAATTCTTGAGACGCGCGCCGGTGGTGTGGTTTCAAGCCATTGTGGGCCGGGAACTCTGGGAGTACTGTTTATTGCGAAATAAGAAAAGCGGATAAACTTTACGAATAAAACAGAAAACTTAAAGCTATTTAAGACTTTTTAAGTATGAGGAAACTGTATGGATGATTTCAAAAAACTCACAGAGCAACTTATGAAAATATCAGTCTGATTGGAACTGGGAAACATGAGTTATTCGCGAATCTACATGAGTTTTTAGAATCATTTAAATTTGATGTAAAACGAAGAGGTAAAATCAGACTTGAAGTAGGGAATTTACATCAGGAAGAAGAAAGACTCGATGATGACCATGTTCTTGCACATGGGACAGTAGATTTTACTGGTCTGTTTAAAGATGGTTCGATCTGTTTTAAAATGGAGACAAGATTTACGATTATCTATAAGTGGACGAATGGGAAATGGCTGGTTCAGCATTTGCATCAGTCAACACCAGATTTGGAACAGATGGACGGTGAAGAGTTCCCTGTTACCTTGGGAAAACAGGTAAAAAAAACCCGGCAGGCCTTTCATGCATTAGGCACTGCCTATTATTTGATCTTAAGGTTGGATTTAAAAACAAAGCGTGTTGAACTTATCAAAAAAACCCGAAAAATAAATATTGATATTAAAGATAATAATACCGAATGGAATTCTCAGGTCGAGACTAGTAAAAGGATTATAGCAGAACCGTTTGTACAGAAGTATATAGATTTTTTTGATATACAAACCATGGCAGCGCGGCTTCATAATAAAGAATCTATGTCTTCCGAATTCAAACTAAAGGAAGGATCATGGTTTCTTTCTATGATAATTCCTCAGAATTATGATAAAAATGGAAATGTCACATCAGTATTGATTGCGAATCGAGATGTGACAGATGAAAAAATGCGGGAATTAAGACAAGAGGAGGAATTGCGGGAAGCTAAATTAAAAGCAGAATGTGCAAATAAAGCAAAATCGTCATTTCTGTTCAATATGTCACATGACATCCGTACTCCTATGAATGCAATCATTGGTTATGCAGATCTGGCGTCCAGACATTTGCAAGAAACAGAAAAACTTGGCAGATATCTTGAAAAAATTCAAATATGCGGAAAAGAACTTTTATCGATGCTTGGTAATGTTCTGGATCTTGCAAGAATTGAAAATAATAAAGTCGAAATGGAATACACTGTTTCGAATGTTCATGAGTGCTTTGAAAATTGTATCATTATGTTCCAACAACAGGCAGAAAGTAAAAATCAGACTCTCTCTCTGACAGAACAAATCATGTATCCGTATGTATATATGGATGCACCACATCTGTCAGAAGTCTGTCTTAATATTATAAGCAATGCGATAAAGTATACAAATACAGGAGGTATGATATCCTGTAATGTTGTACAGAAATCTTGTGAAAAAGAAGACTGGTGCAATATGATCATTACCATTACCGATAATGGAATTGGTATGTCTGAAGAATTCCAAAAGCGTATTTTTGAAACTTTTGAAAGAGAACGCAACACTACATTAAGTCATATTGATGGCAGTGGAATTGGAATGGGAATTACGAAAAAGCTCGTAGAACTCATGGATGGCACAATAGAAGTGAAAAGTAAGCAGGGTGAGGGTTCCACATTTACAGTAACTATTCCTTGCCGAAAAGCGTCAGAAGACGATTCTCTGGTGAAGAAAAACAGTAATCTGTGCAATAAGAATTGCCTGAACGGTGTTCGGATCTTACTGGTCGAAGATAATGAAATCAACACTGAAATCGCAACGGAACTATTGACAGAAGAAGGATGTATTGTTGAGACTGCTAATGATGGTGTTGAATGTATTGACATGCTTGAAAAAGCTGATGCTGATTATTACAAGCTGATCCTTATGGATATTCAGATGCCGGTTATGAATGGATATGATGCTACATTAGCTATCCGAAAGATGAAGGATACGAAAAAAGCC
>OLRJ01003580.1_pt1 | contig 10143 bp, 9 predicted proteins | sample 1672741 | NCBI WGS metagenome assembly OLRJ01 (sample SAMEA3136719, study PRJEB25190) | human gut metagenome | biome: human gut; feature: human-associated habitat; material: faeces | place: Austria | collected 2013
GCAGCAGGGGATAGATCGTGGGTCGGAGGAGCTCCATGCCCACCGTGCCCACCTGCGCGACCAGCACGTGCTCATAGCGGTCGACGATGAGGCCGGGCATGCCGTCTGCCTCCGAGAAGACCACGCGGCAGGCGTTGGTGTCGGGCTCGCAGCCGGGAAGGGCGCGTCCGCCCATGGCTACCTTGCGGTGTTCCCATGCCCAGGCGACCCGGCGGGCCCAGAAGGCTTCGTCGACGCGGTCGTTGGCGTTTCGCGTGACGATACGCACGCGGATCTTCGACTCCTGGGAAAGAAGCCCGGCTCCTTGCCAGGTGCCGTTCTCCTCAAAGACGTCGATCACCGAGCCGTTGGCGCAGGGCTCGGCCTCGAGGACCTCCCCCTCGAAGACCCACGGGTGGCCTGCCTTGAGCGAGCGCGCGGCCTTGCGCGTGACGACGATTCTGGGGTACGGGCGTGCTTGCTTCATCTGTCCAACCTCTCGGTTTGGGACAAAAGGGACGGGGGATTTTGTCCCAAAATATGGAGCGGCTCCACAATTTGGGACAAAATCCCCCGTCCCTTTTGTCCCAGGCGTTGACTAGTAGTGACGGCCGTAGCGGCCGCCGGCGATGCCGCGGCCGCGGGACCTGGAGCCGGAGAACATCGTGCGCATGGGCTTCTTTGTGCTGCGGCCTTCCTGCGGGACGATGCGCCCGGCGTCGTAGGTGAAGCCGGGAAGGTCCCACGTGGGCACGAGCTTCTTTGTGAAGTACTCGATCTCGCGCAGGGGGCTGATCTCGTCGGGGGCCACGAAGGTGTAGGCGTGGCCGGTCGCGCCTGCGCGGCCCGTGCGGCCGATGCGGTGCACGTAGTCCTCCGGGTCCATGGGGACGTCGAAGTTGACGACGGCGTCGATGCCCGAGACGTCGATGCCGCGGCTCATGACGTCGGTTGCCACGAGGACCTGGACCTTTCCGTCGCGGAAGCGCTCGAGCGCGCGCTCGCGCTCCTTCTGGGTGCGGTCGGCATGCATGACGTCGACCTTGACCTGCGCGTTCTTGAGCATCTTGGACACGTCGTCGACGCGGTGCTTGGTACGGCAGAACACAAGGACGCGCTCGGGCTTTACGCCCGCGGCGCCGCCTCCGTCGATGAGGGCGCGGAGCAGCTCGGGCTTCTGGGCCTGGGTCACGGGGCAGAGGTGCTCGTCGACGGTGTCGGCCGTCTCGCCGACACGGGCGATCTCGACGGTCACGGGATCGGAAAGAAGGGCGTCGATCGTCGATTTGATTGACGGCGGAATGGTCGCCGAGAAGAGCAGCGTCTGGTGCTTGGCGGGAAGCGCGTGCATGATGCGGCGGACGCTGGGCCAAAAGCCCATGTCGAGCATGCGGTCGGCCTCGTCGAGCACGAGGACCTGGACGCCGGCCAGGCTCACGTGGTTGTGCTCCATGAGGTCGAGCAGGCGCCCGGGCGTGGCCACCAGCAGGTCGCAGCCGGCGTCGAGCTGCTTGACCTGCTTCTCGAACTTGGTTCCGCCCATGACGATGACGGCGCGCTGGCCGGTCTTTGCGCAGACGACCTTGACGACGTCGTCGATCTGCGCGGCGAGCTCGCGGGTCGGCGTGACCACGAGGGCGTGCGGGCCCTTGCCCTTGGCGCCCGCGATCCGCTGAAGCGTGGGCAGCGCGAAGGCCGCGGTCTTGCCCGTGCCCGTCTGCGCGGAGGCGACGATGTCTTTGCCCTCAAGCACGTGGGGGATGGCTCCGGCCTGGACCGGCGTGGGGTTCTGGAAGCCGAGGGCGTCCACCCCGGCGAGGATCTGCTCGTTTAGCCCGAGCTCGGCAAATGTAGTAGTCATACCTGCAAGTATTGCGCAAAACCGCAGGTCTTGCACGCGAGAAGGGCCTAGGTCCTCTGGCGCCAATAAAGGTTTGAGACACTGTATATCTGTTATACTAACTCAAAACCTATATCTGTTATACTCGTTGCTGACCTGCGGTTTTGCATGAATCGAGGTGTCTGCATGTCCAGACAGAATCCCTTTACCCCCATGTTCGGCGGCAAACCGCAGCATTTCTTTGGTCGCGCCATCGAGCTGAACATCGTCAAACATGCAATTGCCGACGGCAACAGCCCTTATCGCGTTATCTTTGTGACGGGGAATCGCGGGTGCGGAAAGACCGCCCTGCTCGAGCAGTTCTCGATCACCGCTCGGGATGCGGGGTGGACAACGGTCGACGTCCACTCCGCTCATGCCTCCGAGGATATTGTTCGCAGGCTGGCGGGTGCGGACCAAAGGACTGTGGAGCGAGTGGCCGCTCCCGAGGCATTCGGTCTTTCTGCTGGTCACGTGGGAATTTCGGAAAGCAGCAGATTCGACGGTCGAGCACTGACCGACGTGCTCATTGCCTCCAGTGAGAAGCGCAAACGCAGCGGGGTATTCATCACCATCGATGAGGTCCAGAAGATACCCGAGGCGGACATGGAGAATGTCTGCGCGGCGGTGCAGATGGCTCTTCGCAAGGGGTTCCCTGTCATGCTCGTCCTTGCGGGGCTTTGCGGCGCGAAGGAAAAAATAAGCTCCTACAAGGGCTGTACCTTCATGCAGCGCGCGTACGACATTCGGCTCGGGAGCCTCGGCGTCGACGAGGCCCGCTCGGCGTTCGAGGAAATGCTCGGCCTGACCGGCTTTGTGACCTGCGGCGCGGATGAACTCGACTATCTGTGCGAGCGCAGCTACGGCTATCCGTACTTGATTCAGCTGCTGGGCTATTACCTGGTCGAAGTTGCCGCCGCGCTCAAGCCAAGAGGAAAGGCCGAAGTCACCAGAGATCTCATCGATGGGGCCGAAGCGCAGGCGCGCGTGGATTTCCGGACAAATGTAATCGAGCCGTCGGTTGGCGGGTACGGCCCGGGGCTGACCGCCTACCTCGAGGCAATTGTTGATGGCGTGGGCGTGGATGGGCGCTCCTCTACGGGAGACGCTGCCCGGGCGGTCGGAAAGAGCGCTCAGCAGTGTGCCCCGTACCGAGCGCGTCTGATTGAACGAGGAACCATCGTCCCGGCAGGCTATGGGTACGTGAGGCTCAACATCCCGCACCTGCGAGACTATTTTGCGGAGGAAGACACCGGCGGGCTGTCGGACGACGGTGCGAGAATCTGGAACTACTAGGGCCCGGGCACTTCATAGTCTTGCACGCGAGAAGGGCGCGCCCATCGCCCGTCGCGCGGCGTTGCTATACTGAGGGGGTAAACCTCGGCTCCGAAGGGAGAGAATCACATGCGCTTTCTTCTCTCCCTGGCCATGACGATGCGAATGCGGAAGCACTGCTAACCGAGGCCCTCGATGCCGCGGCCCCAAGCAGTGCTTTTTTCGGTGACCAGTCCCCCGCGTCCGCATAGGAGATCAACTCATGCCCATTAACATTCCCGACGGCCTGCCCGCCAAGGAAACCCTGCACCAGGAGCGCATCTTTGCGCTCGAGGAAGAAGTCGCGAACAACCAGCAGATTCGCCCGCTGCGCGTGGTTATCTTGAACCTCATGCCCACCAAGGTTGAGACCGAGACGCAGATCCTGCGCCTGATCTCGAAGACGCCGCTACAGGTGAGCTGCGACTTCATGCGCGTGAGCAGCCATGAGTCCACGCACGTGAGCGCCGACCACCTGGTCAAGTTCTACGACACGTTCGACGCGCTCAAGGACAACTATTACGACGGCTTCATCGTCACCGGCGCACCGGTCGAGCAGATGGAGTTCGAGGACGTCGACTACTGGGACGAGTTCTGCCGGATCGTCGACTGGTCGCAGACGCACGTGCTCTCGACGATGTATCTATGCTGGGGCGCGCTCGCCGGCCTCTACCACCTCTACGGCATCCCAAAGAAGATGCTCGGCGCCAAGCTCTTCGGCGTGTTCAAGCAGCGCCTCTGCGACGAGTACAACTTCTTGACCAACGGCTTCGACGAGGTGCACTACATGCCGCACTCCCGTCACGCCGCCATCGACACCTCGGCCCTCGCCGAGCACCCTGAGCTGCAGATTCTTTCCGAGGGCTTTACGAGCGGCCCGGCGCTTCTTGCCACGCGGGACTTCCATGAGGTATACGTGACGGGACACTTCGAGTACGGGCGCGACACGCTGAGCTCCGAGTTCTGGCGTGACTTCCACAAGGGCCTGCCCATCCGCGTGCCCGAGAACTACTTCCCCGACGACGACCCTGAGCAGCAGCCGCTCTTCACCTGGCGCGCGCACGCGAACCTGCTGTACCGCAACTGGCTCAACTGGATCTACCAGATGACGCCCTACGAGCTCGAGCGGATCCCCGAGGTCATCGAGCAGCTGCGCGGCGGCGGCGACATCATGACGGACAAGTTCTAAGGGGCCTGCGTGGCGCAAGGCGGCAAAGAGCGCATAACGGAGGAGCTGCTTGAGCAGCTCCTCGCGTCGTCGACGCCGGAGGCCTACCTAGCCTCCGAGGGCGCGACGGTCGAGCGCGATCTACCTGACTATCTGAGCGAGCTTCTGGAGGAGCGCGGGATTCGCCGCTCTGACGTGGTGCGCGCAAGCGGCCTGAACGCGACCGTTGTCTATGACATCTTTTCCGGAAAGAGCCGCCCGGGCCATGACCATGCCGTCATGCTCGCCTTCGGCCTCGGCTGCAATCTGCGTGAGGCGCAGCGCCTGCTTCGGTTGGCGGGCGTGAGCGAGTTGTGGTGCAAGGTCCCGCGCGACGCGATTCTTATCTGGTGCTTCGAGCACGGCCTTTCGCGCGAGGAGACCGATGACGAGCTGTATCGCCTCGGGGAAAAGACGCTTTTGGGCACCGGCCCGCTGCGTTAGCAATGAACGTCCGCTCGACGACCGCCCCGTCTGCGGCTTTTTTGCCGCCCGTCGATTCAGTCATCAACTGAAGATATACCGTCCCGCTGCGCTTAAACTGAAGTATCGGCGCCGCGTGCTCCTGCTGTGGGGGTGTCCCTGGTGCGCCAAAAAGGATGGGCGGTTTTGAACGACGAGCAGGTCATGCATGCCATGAGCATCGACGATATGTACCGCGTCGAGCGCGTGCTCGCTCGCGCTGCCGGTGGCGTGACCGAGCTCGTGACCATCGACGGCGCTGGCCCGTTCGTTAGAAAGAAGATCCCGAGCAAACTCGCCAACCAAGGCGTCTGGTCCCTCATCGAGTCGTGCGGCTGCGCTCGTCTTCCCAAGGTCGAGGCTACATACTCGTTGCCCGATCAGTTCGTTGTCGTGTACGACTTCGTTCCCGGGCAGACGCTCGAGGAACTCGTGACGGCAAAGAAGCGCCTGGCCCCGTAGGAGGCGGCGAGCCTTGCCGCGGACATCTGCGAGGCCGCGGCGGCGCTCCACTCGCGCGGGGTGGTTCACCGCGACCTGAGTCCCCGTAACGTCATCGTTGCCGCCGACGGCGCGCACCTCATCGACCTGGGCATCGCCCGCATGCGCGTCGAAGGTGCTTCCCGCGACACGACGTCGCTCGGCACACGCGGCTTCGCCTCACCGGAGCAGTACGGCTTCGCTCAGACCGACGCGCGCTCCGACGTATACGCTATCGGCAAGCTGCTCGGGTACATGCTCACGGGCTTGCAGCCGGACGGGGACGAGTACGAGCGGGCCCTGCGGGACACCGATGCGACCGATTCGCGTCTTGCGGAGGTTGTCACCCGGGCGTGCGCGTTCGAGCCGAGCTCCAGGTACCAGAGCGCGGCCGAGATGGCCCGCGCCCTTGGCAGGTCCGGCGGTTCGGCTGGCGTTGCGGCTGCGGTCAGCGAGTCCTCGTCTGCCGTGCGCGCGGCGGCTGCTCGAAAGGCGCTACCCGCGAAGGCGGTCGCCTTGGCAATCGCGGCGGTGCTTCTTGCCGTTGCCCTGGTGCTCTTCTTTGTGCTCGGGTGGGGGAAAGAAGGACGTGGCGCGTCGGCTGGCTCGGGTGGAGCGGCAGTGACGCCGACGTCAACGACGGCGGCGCCCGATGCTGCTACCGTCGACAATCTGCCGCTCAAAATAGCCGAGTACGGCTGGTCCATCGACTCGATGGGCTATGTCCGCGTGGTCGTCGGCCTGCAGAACACGAGCGAAAACATGGCCGTTGACATGCCGATTATTCGCGTGACGGGTTATGACGACGCCGGCGGCCTGACCTTTACGGAGGAGCAGGGCGCGATGGTTAGCCTTCCGGGACAGGTCTCGTACATCTGCGTGCAGTCCGGCACGGAGGCAGGAACGACCGCCAGAGTCGAGGTCGCGCTCGAGGCCGGGGCCACGACCAAGGAGCGCCGGGTGACGGCGCCGGTCTCGCTCGACGTTTCGGGCGTTTCGGCGAAAGCCGATTCGTTTGGCGGGCTAACGATTGCGGGCAGCGTTTCGTTGGGCGGCAACGGCTCGTGGAGCGAGTCTGCCCCGCTGTCCAACTCGGTGATGCTCACTTCCGTGCTGCGCGACGACGCAGGTCGGATCGTGGGCGGCGCGACCGACTTCCTCACGACCGTCCCTGCCGCCGGCGAGTCCGCGCCCTTCTCTATAACGGACTACGCCGCGCCCGATTATGCGACCGTGGAGGCCCACGCCCAGCCGTGGTAGGGCCGGCGGGCCGTTCGCTAAAGGCCCAGCAGCTGCTTTTTCTTCGCGGCGAATTCCTCTGGGGTCAGGATTCCCATGTCTACGAGCTCCTTGAGCTTCTTCAGCGTCTCGACCTGATCGTCGATCGACGGGGCTGATTTGGTATCAACGTCCTGGGCGGGGGCAGTCGCTCCCGTTACCTGTGAGGCATTCTGCGGGTTGAGGCTTCCCGCGAGCCCGAGTCCGAACAGCATATTGCCGCCGTCGCCAAGTCCGTTTTCCCGCACGCCCTCGGCGATCATTTGCTGCGCCGCCATATTGCCCGCCTGCGCCGAGACGCCTTCGTAGGCGCGGACGCTCATCTTCTTTTCGGAGTAGCCGTGCACGAGCTCGCGAGAGTCATCCGAGAACTCAATGTTCTCGATGGCCACACCGCACAGCTCAATGCCGAAGCGCTCTTTCCACGTGCCGGCGTTCTCGCCTTCCAAACGAATCTGATCGGCAATCTTGCCGGCCTGCGACGGAAGCTGGGAGATGCGGTATTCCGTGGACAAAGAGTTCAGGGCAACTATAAAAGAATGAAGGAATTCAGCGACTAGTTGACTGCGTGACTCGAGGTTGTTGAACGAGTAGCTGCCAACGTTTACGGGGAGGAAGTTGCGCACAAACGCAACCGGCTCGACGATCTTTACGCTAAAGAGCCCGTAGGCGTAAACCTCCAGGTCGGTCTCATAGTAAAGGTCGTTATAGGCAAGCGGGCCGCGCGTGCCGAACTTGATGCCGCGAAGCTCGCGAAGGTTGACGAAGCTGACGCGCTTATCGTCTGCCGACATGCCGGAAAACCCGATCCGCTGCGCCGTTTGGTTGAAGAGCGTCTTTACGATGCCGGACTCATCGCGGCTCTGTTTGTCAAAGACGCTCAGCTGGCCGTCGCGGTACTCATAGCCGCCTGGCCTTGTGATGACGTCCTCGATGCCAGATTGGCTGAAGATAAATGCGGCTGTGTTCTCGGGGACGTAGATAATCGAGCCGTTTGACAGGATGTTGCTCTGTCCCTGGTTGTATCCGTAGCCCTCGTTGCTCCGCTTTCGCACACCGGGCGCGACCGCGGTTCTCTCGTCGAACTCTCCGACGGTCACGACATCTTTCCATTGGTCGGCCAACGTACCCGAAAAGGCGTCGAAAGCTGCGTCGAGAATTCCCATATCCGCTCCTAAAGAGTCTGCTTAGTGCCACAGTAATCGCAGGTGACGACGGTTCCCTTAACGCCGGAGAGGGGTGCCCTGCACCCGGTGCACCTGCCCGCCGCTATGGTCTTTGCAACCTTCCTGATCGGCTTTCTGGCTTTTGAGGCGGAATCCGCAGTGTCCGTCGCCTCACTGATAAAAGCCGTTGCGAATCCCTTGAAGCCATCCACAAGGCCGGTGGCCTTGGGAGGAAGCTGGCTTTCCTCGGTTTCGATGCTGTCGAGGTCGCCGACCACGGCATACTTGATGGCATCGGCCCAACGCTTCGCCTCACGGCGTTCGTTGTCGGGAAAGCGTAGCGTTATTGCCTCCTGCTCGAAGGCGACCTGGAGGACGTAGGAGTCCTTCTTTCTGCCAAGAAACGCCTGGGGGGAGCCTTCGGGGCAGAGGATGGAGTCAAGCGGGCAGCGCTTGACCAGGCGCTGAGTGGTAAAGATGCCGACAGAGACTTCGTTGACGAGGATGAGGTTCTTGTTCGTGAGGACCAGCTCGTCGAGCTCCTCGGACTCCCTGCCGCACAAGAGCTCCACGCCATCGCTTTGCATGATTACCGCCTCACCGGCGGACAGATTGTACTCGTCGTCCATGACGGCCTCCTTAGCCAAAACCGCTGGACAACAGGGTAGGAATTGATTTCGTTATTTTCATCAGCTGCCAACTGAATTCGACTTCAAATTCAGTTGGCAGCTGATGAAACGGCGAGCGTGCCAGTTCAGAATCGAGCCATTGTTCAGGCACTTTTGGTTATTTAGAAAGAAGGACACCTCATGGATTGGGAAGTAGCAGGTCAAAACGGTGAGGACGGAGCGACGAAGTCGCCTAAGCGCAAAGGCCGCAAGATGAAGAAATGGGCTGTTGCGCTGCTGGTCATCGCGGTAATCGTCGTGGTTACCCGAGTTTCGAGCTGTATCAAGAATCAGCCGAAGAGCCTGGCATGGCCGACTTCGGGCCTGGCGACGCTGCTTCCTGATCCGCCCACAAAGAAGGGCGAGGTGATTGTCAATTCTGAAGATGCGTTCAGCGCAACCATCTCGAACTGCGACGAGTCGCAGTACAACGCATACGTTGAGAGCTGCAAGCAAAAGGGCTTCGCAACGGATGCGGAGTCCATGACGCAGAGCTACGAGGCGTATACGGAGGACGGGAATCATCTCCAGCTTTCGTATTACTCGACGAGCAAGGAAATCAGCGTGATGCTCGACGCGGCGGTAGAGATGAGCGACCTTGCGTGGCCGACCTCAGGCGCCGGTGCGCTGGTGCCCGCGCCCGCGTCGAAGAAGGGCAAGGTCAGCGCCGACAGGTCGACGTACTTCTCGGCATCCGTGGGGGATACTGACGCTTCTGCGTTCGCGGCGTATGCCGATGCCTGCATCGCCGCCGGCTTCAACGTCGACTACTCGAAGGGCGATACCAGCTTCAGCGCCAAAAACGCTGACGGCGTCAAGGTGAGTCTCTCGTATAAGGGCTTCAATACGATGGTGGTGTCGGTCGACTCCTCGGATGCATCCTCTACTTCCGCGGAGGGCCAGAAGAGCGGCAGCGCGCCTGCTTCTCCGAGCGACTCCTCGGCGAGCTCCGTCTCTGATGGCGTGACGCCCTCCTTTAAGGAGACCATGGACAGCTACGAGGACTTCATGAACCAGTACGTCGACTTCATGAAAAAGTACAAGGAATCCGGTAATGACGCTGCCATGCTCGCCGACTACGGAAAGATGATGACCAGCTACGCCGACTGGGTCTCAAAGATCGACGATATCGACGAGGATGCGCTCTCAGCGTCGGACTGTGCGTATTACCTTGAGGTGCAAGGGCGCGTGACGCAGAAGCTCGCCGAGATCGGGCAGTAGGCGAGCCTGAGGCCCGCGGCGCCCTTCTTGCCAAGAAAACAGCGAAGCTCCCTCCGGTTTTGCCCATACGTTGCCTGTTTGGGGCGGTGTTTTGGGCAAAACAGGAGGGAGCTTCGTGCGTCGGCGTTGCTGCGGCGACCGCGCGCCGCGCCGCGCTCGGGTGCGAAAGCCTACTTCACGCGGATGAGCTCGTACTCGTGGGTGCCGAGGCCGATCTTCTCGGCGTGCTCGATGCAGCTCTGCCAGTGCGTGTCGGGGTGCGTGACGTAGAACTTGTCGTGTGCGTGCTCCTCGTCGAGCTCGCCGGCAGCCTCGAGCTTGTCGCGCATGCGCGTGAACTCGGTGTCCGGCAGCGCGGGCTGCTCCTGCACGGCGTCGATGCAGGCCTGGTCGAGCGCGACCGGGTCGAAGCTCGCAAAGAAGCCGATGTCGCCGACGATGGGCTTGTCGTTCTCGTCGTGGCAGTCGCAGTTGGGGCTCACGTCGATG
>OLRJ01003585.1_pt1 | contig 10124 bp, 10 predicted proteins | sample 1672741 | NCBI WGS metagenome assembly OLRJ01 (sample SAMEA3136719, study PRJEB25190) | human gut metagenome | biome: human gut; feature: human-associated habitat; material: faeces | place: Austria | collected 2013
GAAAGGAGCATCGGACGATGAAGGAAATGATAAAAAAATATAGAGGTTCATTAATTTGTTCTGTTCTGGTAATGCTCATCGGGGTTTTAGTAGGATTCACTAGTACACAGAGCATGTGGGCAAATGTGTTTTTTGTAGTGACGGATTGTGCGCTGGTGGCAATAATATTTTATGATAACCGGAACAGACAGCAGAGCCGCAAGATTATAGGAATGACGATGTGGATTATACCAATTATAACATTACTCTATAATGGTATTACAAGACTGGTCAATATGGGTGCAGATATGGAAAATCTGTTTATGGCAGTAATTTACTATGGAACTGGACTGCTGTTTATGGTTATTGGAAATTATTTGCCAAAAGTGAAACAGAATAATACCATAGGAATAAGAGTTGTATGGTCTTTAATGGATGAAGAAAACTGGAATGCAACACATAGATTCAGCGGCAAATTATGGGTGGCATCAGGTATTTTATGTATGCTTTGTGGACTTTTTGGGGAAAGCATGGCTGCACTGGTTGTGTATATTATAAGCATTATGGCAGCTGCAATCATTAGCATTCTCTACTCCTACCTTTTTTATAAGAAAAAGCTGGCAACCGGAGAAGGCTTAAAAATTCAGTATAATACAAAAAAAAGTGTGATATATCTGATCATCGCAATTTCCACTATTGTGTTTACTATATGGACTTTGTTTTGTGGAAGCATTCAGATTCGTTGTAATGATCGTGATTTTAACATTGAAGCAAAAGGATGGAATGATTATACAGTGGAGTATTCGCAAATTGACAGCATTTCTTATGAAGAAAATGTATTGCAGAACGATAATGATTACAGAACTAATGGTCTTGGAAACCTGAAGTATGCTATGGGAAACTTCAAAAACGATATCTTCGGAGATTATATCCGCTACACTCATGCCTCCTGCCATTCATATGTTGTCATGAACATAGATGGAAAAATATTAGTTGTAAATGGGGAAAATGACGCAGAGACAAAGGAAATCTATCAGAGAATAAGTGAGAAGGTGTCAAAGGAAAGAAAATAGTTGTCGGAAACGCTGAGAAAAAATTATTCTCAGCGTTCAATGCTCCTCCATCCAAATTCGGATAGATTAATGCTTTGTTTGTGTGATCGATAAGCATGGATAGAAAAGCGATGTATTTAAGCTGCGCTCCTGAAAATATTTTGATTCTCTCTTTTACATTGTTCATAAAAATTAGTCCTTTTTTTCAATTTTTTTATCAAATTTCCTACACTTGAAAAGTGCGAACATAATAATCGTTTCATGCAGATGCTCCTTTATCAATTCCGATTGTTATTCACATGATATCATACTATTTCTACATCTACTTACTGGGTCATCTTTGTCTTTTAAAGATCCCTATAATGTTGTACTTGCTACTTGTTTGCTGAATATTTCTCAAATAAAGAAATATTATTCTGGCATCTTCCGGCTTCTGTATTTTTTGGGGGTGATTCCCTGGTATTCTTTGAACTTACGAATGAAATAGCTGATGTTGTCAAATCCACAGTTAATGGCAATATCAGAAACAGACAGTGAGCTGTCATCCAAAAGGATAGCAGCTTTTTTGATGCGGTATTCATTCAGGAAGGCGAACGGTGTTTTTCCCATCTCCTGATGGAAATATCTGCAGAAATAGGTCGGGCTCATGCAGGCAATGTCAGCAAGTTCTTTTAATGTAATTTCTTCAGCGTAATGTGACCGGATAAAATCAAGCACTTCCTTCAGCTGATTCATGGAGGAGAGCTGCTTTCCGGTAGTCTGGTTCTGTATAAGAATTTCTGTGCGGAAACAGAGTTCCAAAATCTGTAGAAGACAGATCTTAATTTTGAGAAGTGCACATTGTTTCGGGTAGTGGTAATTATAGATCAATTCAAGAAAAAGCTGTCGGAGACTTTCTTGTTCTTCCTGACTGAGAGCACTGGAGATATTGTTTGGGAAGAGCAATTTCTTCTGTGTGATTGGCTGGATGAAATTGTACTGACAGGCATCATACAAATCAAAATTAAGTAATTGAGGATCGAAAACGATTGCATGATGCAGGGAATGGGTGTGTGCGCTTAGTTCATGCAGTTCACCAGAGTTGATGAAATAGAACTCACCGGCTTTCATTTCATAAGGGGTTCCAGAAATGATTCCGTGCATAGTTCCTTCCTCAATATAGAGAAATTCCAGTTCCTCATGCCAGTGGGCAGTAACGGAATAGAAACCGTTCTTATCTTTATGAGAATAAATCTGTAAGGGGAACATAGGGGTTCCGTGAAAATTTGTCTCTTTTAAGGAACGTGACATGAGTGATCTCCTTTCTTGTAGTGAAACAGTTCAGCCATGCAGCTCGAATTCGACACTGCGTGACGAATCCTCGCTTAGGGGCGTCTGCCCTATGTCTGCATAAGAACAGACTATTTTATATAAGCGAGCTTATAACGATAGTCTGTCCTTATACAGCCGCATGGCTGAACTGGTGCATAATATTGTGTTATTTTTTGATAAAATAATGAAAGTATCTTCTTATTTTTTGTATTATACTTGGTTCAAATAAAAAAAGCAAGAAGGGGGCATAAGATGGAGAAGAAATGGTGGCAGAGCAGTGTTGTTTATCAGATCTATCCACGGAGTTTTGCGGACAGCAATGGAGATGGAATGGGCGATATTCCAGGAATTACAGGGAAAATTGAATATCTGAAAAAACTGGGAGTCAATGTACTCTGGATCTGTCCAATCTATCAGTCGCCGCAGGATGACAATGGATATGATATTTCTGATTATCGTACGGTTTACCCAGAATTTGGAACAATGGAAGATATGAAGATATTGATACAAAAATGTCAAGATAATGATATCAAAATCATTATGGATCTGGTAGTGAACCATACATCAGATGAACATCCATGGTTCATAGAAGCAAAGAAAAGCCTGGATAATCCATATCGGGACTACTACATCTGGAGGAAAGGTGAAGATGGACAGCCACCGAATGATCTGATGTCAAATTTCGGTGGAAGTGCATGGGAGTATTCGCCGGAGACGGATGAGTATTATCTGCATTTTTACAGTAAGAAACAGCCAGATCTGAACTGGGATAATCCGAAGCTGAGGCAGGAAATATATGACATGATGAACTGGTGGCTGGATCAGGGGATTGCAGGTTTCCGTATGGATGTGATTGATCTGATTGGAAAGATACCGGATCAGAAGATCAAAGAGAATGGGCCGATGCTTCATAAATACCTGCAAGAGATGAACGAAGCGACCTTTGGTCACAGGGACAGCATGACGGTTGGTGAGTGCTGGGGGGCGACCCCGGAGATCGGAAGATTATATACTGATCCGGCAAGAAAAGAACTTAGTATGATCTTCCAGTTTGAACAGATTCAGCTGGATAAGAAACCGGGTGGACAAAGATGGGATTTGAAACCACTTTATCTGCCGGATCTGAAGTGTGTTTTCAGCAAATGGCAGACAGAGTTAGAAGGTCATGGATGGAACAGTTTATTTTGGAATAATCATGATCTCCCAAGAATCGTTTCCCGTTGGGGAAATGACGGAGACTATCGTGTCCTGTCTGCAAAAATGCTTGCGACACTGCTTCATGGAATGAAGGGGACACCGTATATCTATCAGGGGGAAGAGATTGGAATGACGAATGTTCCATTTCAGACGATTGATGAATTCCCTGATATTGAGACACAGAACATTTATCAAGAACGCCTGAAAGCGGGATTCACAGAGGAAGAGACCATGTATGCAATCCGGGCGAAGGCGAGGGATAATGCAAGGACACCGATGCAGTGGAATGCCGAAAAGAATGCAGGATTTACAGAAGGAATTCCATGGTACAGAGTCAATCCAAATTATAAGGAAATCAATGTAGAACAGGCATTAGCGGATCCAGAGTCCGTTTTCTATCATTATCAGAAATTGATTCAGCTTCGGAAAGAACATGAAGTTATGGTATACGGAACTTATCAACTGCTGTTCCCGGAGGATGAAGACCTTTATATCTATACAAGAACGCTGGAGGAGGAAAAATGGCTGATTGTCTGTAACTTTCATGAGAAGACAAGAAAGTTACAGTGTAAGAGAGCTGGGCAGGTCATGCTTAGTAATTATGCAGATACGCCTGCCGCGGAAAAAATTACAGAACTCAGACCATATGAGGCGGTTATTTATCAGATGGAATCTTGGGATGCGAATCATGGAGAACGCGGACAAGATCATAGTTCTGATTTTGAAGCCGATATTGAGTTGGTGTAGTTCCGAAAGCTTTTCGAAAGACCTTACAAAAATAATTATCATTTGAAAATCCGACCATGGAGGCGATTTCGGCAATTGTGTGCTGGCGGCTCTGTAAAAGAAGCGCACAGGATTTCTGAAGACGCAGATTCGCCAGATATTTTCCGGGCGAGATTCCATAGAGATGGTTGAATTCTCTGCAAAGATGATACTTGGACAGCCCGACGGCATCAGCGACTTCGTCAAGGTTCAGATCCGTGTTGTAATAATTGGAATCCAGATAATTCTTGGCCAGTGTAACACGAGGTGAAGAAAGTGCCGGGTGTTCCAATGCATAATCTGCTAGATCTAAAAGAAAAGCGTAGGCCGCTTTGGAATTATCAAATACCGATGCTAACTGATTGGAAATTGCATCAGCATAGAGCTGCTTCATCTGTTCAGGTAAAGTACTGGATGCTTCCAGGTGGAAAGCAGGTCCACAGGATTGATGAATGTGGTAGAGAAGAGGGAGACACTCGGAGGAAAATTCTAGATAAAGAACATCCCAGCATTCCGAATCATCGGGTAATGAGTATTGGCTGTCTCCGGGTACTTGAACAAGGAAGAGATCACCCGCCTGTTGAGGATAGGTATGGTCTGGTGTCTGGAAACTTCCTTTTCCCGAAATCGTGTACTGAAGTAATACATAAGAGTTTTTGCGGACTCGGTTATCCCAATGATAGTCATGGGAAGTGATGTGATGCATGCCGATTCCACGAAGTGTCTGGAGGGGAAGCGCAGAGGTTATATGAAAACCGACGGAATCAAAAGGCGGTTGGTCAGATGATTTTGTGTTTGTCATAAAAAGTACTCCTTTCAAAATAAATGAAGATTGCGGGGCGCAACACGAAACAATCTGTAGAAATCTTAGTTTTGGGTTTTTATATCCGATATTATAATATAGCAATCAATAAAAAATAGCAAGAAATTACCATTCACTAATCTGCATTACCATTGAAAGTGAAAAGAGATGGAAGTTATAATGCATTTAGTCAAGCGATGAAATGAAGCAGAATGAGAGAGTGGAGGAATAGAATGCAGATCAGTTTTGAGGAAGAACAGCAGGTTTTTCATCTATACAACGATAAGATCAGTTATGTGATTCAAGTAGAAAAACAACGATATTTAAAGCATTGTTACTACGGAAAAAGAATAAAGAGATGGCACAGCGGCATCAAGGATTATTATTACGACCGTGGATTCTGTGCGAATCCGATAGCGGAAGACAGGACATTTTCTCTGGATACACAGTTGAGGGAATTTCCGGAGTCCGGACAGGGGGACTTCCGAAGTCCAGCTTACGAACTAGAAGATAGAAATGGAGATAAAAACGCAAGATTTTTCTATAACGGCTATCGCATTCTGAGTGGAAAGATCGCTCCGGATGGCCTGCCACATGTCTATACTGATGCGGACACCGAGGCAATGACACTGGAGATTACGCTTCAGGATAAGGTGAGAAATCAGAGAATTCTGTTATATTACACCATCTATGAAGATGCAGTGGTCACACGATTCGCAAAATGGATCAATGACGGAACAGAACCGATAGAAATCTGTCGATTCTTAAGCATGAACATGGATCTTCCAACACAGGAATATGATGTACTGACATTATCCGGTGCACATACAGAAGAGAAAAACGTGTATCGACGTCCATTGTGTGCGGATTCAGTCACGATTGAAAGCAGTCGTGGAACGAGCAGCCCACAGGCAACCCCATTTATCGGATTGTTAAGTCCTGGGACTACGGAAGAGCAAGGGGAAGTGCTTGGAGTAAACCTGATTTACAGTGGAAACTTCTATGGATGTGTTCAGTGTGGACAGTATGGAACAATCAGGGTACAGCTTGGAATTAATCCGTATCAGTTTGGATGGCAGCTTGCACCGGGAACAAGCTTTTGCACACCGGAGGCTGTACTGGTCTATAGTGTAAATGGACTTGCCGGAATGTCGAATATATTTCACCGGTTATACAGAACGCGCGTTTGCCGGGGATGGTACAGAGACCGGGAACGGCCAGTTCTATTGAATAGCTGGGAAGGTATGTATTTTGAGATCAATGAAGAGAAAATGCTGACGCTAGCGGAAGAAGCAGCGGAGCTTGGAATCGAACTTCTGGTGATGGATGATGGCTGGTTCAAGGGAAGAAATACAGATACGACTTCCTTGGGGGACTGGACGGAAGATAAGAAGAAATTTCCGGATGGCCTGCAGAGTCTTGCCGAAAAGGTGAAACAGAAGGGGATTGATTTCGGAATCTGGTTTGAACCGGAGATGATTTCAAGGGAAAGTGACCTTTACAGGGAGCATCCAGACTGGGTGATCCGAAGTCCGCTTTACGAACCAATACTCAGCCGACATCAGCTAGTACTGGATCTGTCGAATCCGGCAGTTTGCGAATATCTGATCGAAGCAGTCAGTAAGGTGTTGGTACCGGGAAATATCAGTTATGTGAAATGGGATATGAACCGGCATCTGACAGATCTTGGAAGTGCTTATCTTGACAGGAAAAATCAGAATGAACTTTCACACCGCTACGTGCTTGGACTTTATCAGGTAATGGAGACATTGACAGAACGTTTTCCACAGGTGTTGTTTGAAAGCTGTTCCAGTGGAGGTGGCAGATTCGATGCAGGAATGCTTTATTACATGCCACAGACATGGACCAGCGATAATACAGATGCGGTCTGCAGGCTGAAAATCCAGCATGGAACAAGCTTTCTGTTTCCGACAGTTACAATGGGAGCGCATGTGTCAGCATGTCCGAATCATCAGGTCGGACGGACCACACCGCTTGCTACAAGATTTGCCGTGGCGGCAGCAGGCAATCTTGGATATGAACTGGATTTGAAGAAGCTTTTAAAAGAAGAGAAGAAAGAAGTCAGAGAGCAGATTGCAGAATATAAAAGGAGACGAAGAACCGTACAGTTTGGAACTTATTACCGGCTGGCAGATTCATTTCAGGAGAATCAAAGTGCCTGGAATATTGTTTCAGAAGATGGAATGGAAGTCATCTTCACTCACGTGCAGATCCTTGCACGCTCAGCCTACAGGGTTCCGGTAATTCGCTTAAAAGGACTGGATCCAGATGCAGTTTACACAGATTGTGAGACCGGGCAGGAGTATGGCGGGGATGAACTGATGTATGCAGGAATCCGAATACCAAGAATCAGACAGGACTTTTCAAGTACAACGATGGTACTAAGAAAATCCTGATTGAGATAGAAAAGAAATGAAGTTACAGGAGGAGTTAGAATGAGTAAAGAGCAGAGTTACCAGAATGCAGCAAGTGAACTTCTGCGTCTGGTAGGCGGAAAAGAGAATGTAATCAGCGCGGCTCACTGCGCAACCAGATTACGTCTGGTATTAAAAGATGAGAGCAAAGCAGATGTAGATGGAATTCTCAAGACAGAGCTTGTAAAAGGACAGTTTTCCACAGGCGGTCAGTTCCAGATCATCATCGGAAGTGGTACAGTAGATGAAGTATACAAATATTTTATTCAGTATGCAGACATCAAAGAAAGTACAAAAAATGAAGTGAAAAAGGCTGCTGACCAGAAGATGAATCCGTTACAGAAACTGGTAAAGATGCTGGCGGATGTATTCGTACCGATTATTCCGGCACTGGTTGCCAGCGGTCTTCTGATGGGTCTGAACAATGTTCTGACAGCAGAAGGACTTTTTGTCTCAGGAAAGTCACTTGTTGAAGTATATCCGAATATTGCAGATCTTGCATCTATGATCAACACATTTGCAAGTGCAGCATATGCATTCCTGCCAATCCTTGTAGGGTTCTCAGCAACAAAGATGTTCGGTGGCAATCCTTATCTTGGAGCAGTTATGGGAATGATCATGGTATCCGGTGATCTTCTGAATGCATATTCTTATGGTACAGCCATTACAGAGGGAACGGTTCCGGTATGGCATATCGGAGCGCTGACAATTGAGAAGGTTGGATATCAGGGAACTGTACTTCCGGTACTTGCAGCGGCAGCAATCCTTGCATTTATCGAGAAGAAACTTCACAAAGTAGTTCCGGAATATCTGGACAACCTCCTGACACCGGCACTTTCCGTACTCGTAACAGCATTCCTTACATTTACAGTGGTAGGTGGAGTGATGCGTACAGCCGGAGACTGGATTACAAATGGTATTTTGTGGCTCCATGATACATTAGGTGTTGTCGGTGGATTTATTTTCGGATTTATCTATGCACCATTAACAATGACAGGAATGCACCACAGTCTTCTCCCGGTTGATATCCAGTTGATTGCAGCAGGCGGATCTTTCCTCTTTGCAATCGCAGCATGCAACAATGTGGCTCAGGGTGGAGCAACACTGGCAGCAATGTTCTGTGCAAAGGATAAGAAGATGAAGAGTATCGCAGTTTCTTCCGGTATCTCAGCACTGCTTGGTATTACAGAACCAGCAATGTTCGGAGTCAACTTGAAGATGAAATATCCATTCTATGCAGCAATGTTCGGTTCTGCTGTAGGATGTGCTTATGTGACACTGACAAATGTTCAGAATATCTCCCCGGGAGCAGCAGGAATCATCGGATTCGTATGCATCAAGTCCGGCGGAATGCTGAATTATATGATCGGAATTCTGATCTCACTTGTTGTTGGATTTGCAGTGACAATGGCATTGTCCAAGCATTCGAAATTTAAAGAAGTGTAAGCCATTCACCGTTTATTATTCAACCACTTGAACCGGGAGAACTTATCGCTCTTGATACAATTTTGGATGAGGAATAGTTTGGACTAAAAATAAATATCAGTACATATTTAAGGGTGTCGCTTTGCGGCACCTTTTATCATGCATGTATTATCACTTTTTAAAAAATTTTATTCTGTAGCCACTGCATTTTAGCCATATCAAAATCCGATAGTTGTATGAAGATTCCTCCATATATACAACAGCCGGACAGATAAAAAACAGGTTCCAATGTGAAAAATGAAATTTAGTATATTTTTTATGTGTTCTGGCATGGTATTTATGGTACTTATAAAGAAACTATTATATTTGTTGGAGAGAGTGGTGAAAAGTTATGAAGCTATTGTTTAAACAAAGGTTGTTTTCATGGTTTGACAGCTATGATATTTATGATGAAGCAGGCAACACTGTTTATGTAGTAAAAGGTCAGTTGTTCTGGGGACATAAACTTGTAATTTATGATGCCTATGGAAATGAAGTAGGAATGGTTGTTCAGAAAGTATTTTCTTGAGAAGGGATATCGAGTGGAGGCAACGGATGGATCCTCTGAGCTTTGTAAATTAGCCAGTGCTTTTACTGGAATAGAAGTTAAAGAAATGCTATTTCAGGACCTGGATGCGAGTGGTAAATATGAAGGCATCTGGGCATGTTCCTCTATTTTGCATTTGCCAAAGCAGGAACTTCTTCCCGTAATCCAAAAAATGTGTATTGCACTTAAAGATAACGGGATGATTTATACGTCCTTCAAATATAGTAATTTTGAAGGAGAACGCAATGGTCGTTATTTTACAGATTTTACAGAAGATGCTTTTCACGAATTTATTAAAGCGATACCGGAACTTATGATAGAAGAAGAGTGGATTACTTCGGATGTGCGTCCGGGAAGAGGGGAAGAAAAATGGCTCAATCTAATTTTGAGGAAAATTCAGAAATAGAGGAACTCCATATTGAACCGACAGATGTTATGATCGGAGACAGAAACAAAAGCAGATATCTGCTGTATCAGTTAAAGCTTAGCATGGCTCGGGCAAGGAAACAATGAAAAGTCTGTTAAATGAAGCGGACTGGGTAGGTATTGGCAGCAGAAAACATGGAGAAAAA
>OLRJ01003586.1_pt1 | contig 10122 bp, 12 predicted proteins | sample 1672741 | NCBI WGS metagenome assembly OLRJ01 (sample SAMEA3136719, study PRJEB25190) | human gut metagenome | biome: human gut; feature: human-associated habitat; material: faeces | place: Austria | collected 2013
CCTGCATCTTCGGCATGATCTACACCGGCGGCTTCTTTGAGGGCGTGGACTTCGTTACCGCCTTTGCGGACTGCAACGCTTCTGCAGGTCTGGTGCTGGGCAGCAGCATTGCCCTGCTGTTCACCTTTGTGTTCTACCGCGTGCGCAATGTGATGACCTTTCAGGACTTTGCCGCCTGCATTCCCGAGGGCTTCAAGGCCATGGTCAGCCCCATGCTGATCCTCTCCCTCGCATGGACCCTGTCCGGCATGACCGGCCTGCTGGGCGCAAAATATTACGTTGCAAACCTGCTGAACGGCTCCGCCGCTGCCCTGCAGTACATGCTGCCGGTCATCATCTTCCTTGTGGCAGTGTTCCTTGCCTTTGCCACCGGCACGAGCTGGGGCACCTTCTCCATCCTCATCCCCATCGTGTGCCATGCCTTCCCGGAGGGCGAGATGCTGGTCATTTCCATTGCGGCCTGCCTGTCCGGTGCCGTCTGCGGCGATCACTGCTCCCCCATCTCGGACACCACCATTATGGCATCCGCCGGTGCCCACTGCAGCCATGTGAACCATGTGTCCACCCAGCTGCCCTATGCCATTACGGCGGCTTCCTGCGCGGCAGTGTGCTATGTGATCACGGGCGTTGCACAGGCTTTCCTTGGTGCCAACGGCAGCCTGTTCACCTCGCTGATCCTGCTGGCCGTTGCCATTGCCGTAGAGCTGGTGGTGCTCAGCGTGATCCGTGTGCGCACGAACAAAAAGGCGGCAGAATAAATTCCTGCCCAAAATTCAGCTGTTTCGCTTTGCGCCGCGGCCAAAACGTGGTATTTTTAAATAAAATGAACTATCGGAGGCACACGACCTATGCTGGAACAGGCATTTCAGGACGTATACACCAAATTCAAGCTGCATTTCTACCAGAACATTTTTCAGCGTTTTGCCACCCGGGAAGCCACGCTGACCACGGTGGAGTCCTTCTGCATGGAGGGCATCATGGCTATGGGCGAACCCACCATTGCGGAGTTTTCCCGCATGATGCAGATCTCCACCCCCAACGCGGCGTATAAGATCGGCAGTCTGGTGAAGAAGGGCTATGTGGAAAAGATCCAGTCCACCACCGACCGGCGCGAGTATCACCTGCGCCCCACCCAGAAGTATATCGATTACTACAACATCAGCTATTCCTATCTGCACACTGTGGTGGAGCGCGCAAGAGAGCGCTTCTCCCCCGAGGACTGTGCAAAGCTGGAGGAGATGCTCACCATTGTGAGCACCGAGCTGATGCCCGAGTTGGATATGCTCAAGAAGGACGAAAAGGCAGAATAAGCAACAAAGAACTCCCGGACATCCGTCCGGGAGTTCTTTTGTTTCCCCTTACTTCTGCTCTTTATCTACTACCTGGATCCTGCCCTTCTTCCACAGCACATAGGAGGTAAGGACGCCGATGGGCAGCATCACGATGATGAAGATGCCCACAAGGCCACCCAGCACGGAGCCGTAGCCTGCAAGGCGTGCGGCGAGGGAGAGCACTGTCATGATGATGAGCACCGGCAGCACGCCCTTGATGCCGCCCTTGACCACCTTGCTGCCGCTGGCAGAGCTGGCGAACAGACCCAGAGCCATGGAGCCGAACAGCGCCAGCAGCAGCGGGCTCTGGATGATGTCCTTCATGGTTGCCATAAAATGTCCTCCCAATAAATACAGAATGAACGAAAAAAGGCGGGTGTTTTCGGCCCGCCGTCCTTGCGATACGGACAGGATACCGGAAAAGATGGCATCTGTCAAATGAGTATGACTAAAGCACAACCGGCATTTAGGGATAGTTAAGGAACAGGATCCTGCAAAGAACCTTTACTGCATTAAAATAATAAAGCACTGACTGCGAGCCACTTTGTATCCGTTAAAAATTGCATAAAATTTAAAGAAAAAAACTGTCGTTCTGCCAAAAGCAGTGGGGATACACCTTTGCAAAAGCCCTGAGACCTGTTATAATACAGACATATTCATATCGAGAGAATAGGTTTATCGGCGGCAATGAGGCCAAAGAGGAAACCGGCATCGTATTTTGAGGGAAAGACCAATGGAACACGTAACCAAACAACAACTGATAAAGCGGCAGAGCACCGTATGGCGGGCACTGCGTGCCGCCGCACCGCAGACCATCCCGGTGCTGGCGGGCTATTTTGTGCTGGGGATGGGCTATGGCATTTATGTGCAGTCGCTGGGCCTGCCGGTGTGGATGCCCATGCTCATGGGCACGGTGGTCTACGGCGGTTCGCTGGAATTTGTGCTGGCAAGCCTGCTGCTGAGCGCGTTCTCACCCCTTTCGGCGTTTCTGATGGCGCTCATGATCCAGGCGCGGCATTTGTTCTACGGCCTTGCCATGCTGGAGCGCTACAAGGGCTACGGCCTGCGCAGCTTTTATATGATCTTTGCCATGAGCGATGAGACCTTTTCCATCACCTGTTCGGCCGAGCCGCCGGAAGGGGTGGACAGGGGCTGGTTCATGTTCTTCATCACCCTGCTGGATCAGTTCTACTGGGTGGCCAGTGCCGGTCTTGGCGCGGTGGTGGGCTCGGTGCTGCCTTTCAGCACCGAGGGTGTGGACTTTGTGATGACCGCCATGTTCACGGTGATCTTTCTCAACCAGTGGGAAAAGGACCGGCAGCACTACAGCGCCCTGATCGGCCTTGCCGCCCCATTGGCGTGTCTGGTGGTTTTTGGCTCCAGCAGCTTTTTGCTGCCCTCCATGGGATGCATTCTGATCCTGCTGCTGGCTCTGCGTAAACCGATCGAAAAGGCCGAAGGCACTGAAGCAGAAAAAAGCGGCGAGGAGGTGGGCGCATGACCGCAGTCCAGATGGGCCTGACCATTGCAGTGTGCACCGCCGCCACCATGCTCACCCGCTTTCTGCCCTTTGTGGTGTTCTCTTCCAAGGATCAGCAGCCGCCGGAGGTGGTGCGGTATCTGGGCCGGGTGCTGCCTGCCGCCATCTTTGGTATGCTGATCGTCTACTGCCTGAAAAGCGTCACCCCCTTTGCGGGCAGCCGCGGCATTCCGGAGGCCATCGCCCTGCTGGTGACGGTGGGCCTGCACAAGTGGAAGCATGAGACCCTGCTCAGTGTCGCAGGCGGTACGCTGTGCTATGTGCTGCTGGTGCAGCTGGTGTTCTGAAAGAAAAAAGGACACGGCATTGCCGTGTCCTTTTTGCATAGCTGATTTAATGGTAGAAGGTGTCAAAGTTCACCTGACGGTAGAAGCGCTGCTGCAGCTGGTCAAAGCTTTCGCAGTTCTGCGCCAGCAGCCACATACTTTTGGTCACTACGGCCTCGATGGTCATATCGTGGGCTTCCAGAAAGCGGAAGCGGTTCTTCACCCGCTTGCCCACCTCGTAAACGCCCACGTCGCTGCCCTCGTAGGTGACCTGCGTGGTCATGATGAGCACCTTATGGGTGGTCTCGTAGTTGCCCAGGCCTTCGGCAAAGGCATCCATCAGCTGCTGCGGAATGCCGCCCACGCCGAAGCTTTCCACGATAACGCAGTCGTACAGGCGGAAGATCTCCGGGATGAGCGCCGGGGACATGCCCGGGGTCAGCTTGAGCAGGAACACCTTCGGGTCCAGCACACGGCTGAACTCCACCGGGCCGGTGGGCCATGGCGAGGGGATGTACCGCACCAGCCGGTCACCCTGCACCAGCGCCAGCTCCGGGAAGTTGACTGAGGCAAAGGCGTCGTAGCTGATGGTCTTGTTCTTCTTGGCACGAGTGCCCGCAATGACGTGCCCGCCAAACACCACCATTACGCCCCGGCTGCCCGGGTCGATGGCGCAGACCACGCTGTCCCGCAGGTTTTTCTTGGCATCCGTGATCTCGTTGGAGATGGGCTGCTGTGCGCCGGTGAGGATGATGGGCTTGTCCGCGTTCTGAATCAGGTAGGAGAGCGCCGCCGCAGAGTACGCCAGCGTATCCGTGCCGTGGCAGATGATAAAGCCGTCGTACAAAGCGTAGTTTTCCTGAATGGCGCGTGCCATCATCAGCCAGTGCTCCTGCCCAAGGTCGGTGCTGTCAATGCTGCACAGCGCCAGCGTTTTCGGGCAGCACAGTTCTTTCAATTCCGGCAGATGGGCAAGCAGCTCCTCGCTGGTAAGCACGGGTTTTAACCCCTGCTGGGTGCGTACGCTGGCAATGGTGCCGCCGGTGGTAATGAAAAGGATACGTTGCTTGGTCATAAAATAAGCCTCCGTGGCAGAAAATTCAGATGACTGAAACAGTATAACATACTCTTTTCCGCTTGAAAAGCGGCCAGCCGCCGCAAAGCGCAATTTTTGCGACCCGGTCACAGAAGTTTGGGGGAATTTGGTGTATACTAAAGAAAATGATAAAAGGAGAATGTTATGCCCAAGATTGTGATTATCGGTTCCGGCCCGGCGGGCATTTCCGCTGCGCTGTACGCTGTCCGCGCCGGTGTGGACACCACGGTGCTCACCAAAGGCCCCGGTGCGCTGGACCGCGCCGAAAAAATTGAAAACTATTACGGCTTTGCCGAGCCGGTCTCTGGTGCGGAACTGGAACGCCGCAGCATCGAGAATGCAAAGCGCCTTGGTGTGAGATTCGTCACAGCCGAAGCCGTGGGCCTGACCTATACGGATAAACTCACCGTAGAAACAGTGGATAAAAATTACCCGACGGACGCTGTGATCCTTGCCACGGGTGCATCCCGGGCGGTGCCGCGCATTCCGGGCCTTGCCGGGCTGGAGGGGCACGGCGTGAGCTATTGTGCCGCCTGCGACGCCTTTTTCTACCGTGGAAAGGACGTAGCGGTGCTGGGCAGCGGCGAGTACGCCCTGCACGAGGTGCAGGCTCTGCTGCCGGTGGCAAAAAGCGTTGCCCTGCTGACCAACGGCGCACCGCTCACGGCGGACTTCCCGCCGGAGGTCACAGTCTATCCGCAGGCGGTGGAGGCTGTTCTGGACGAAACCGTTGTCACCGGCGTGCAGCTGTCAGGCGGTGTGCAGCTGCCTGTCAGCGGTGTATTTGTGGCACTGGGCGTGGCGGGCAGCACCGCACTGGCTAGGAAGATCGGCGCAGAGGTGGACGGGAACCGCATCGTGGTGGACGAAAAAATGCAGACCACCGTGCCCGGCCTGTATGCGGCGGGCGACTGCACCGGGGGCCTTCTGCAGGTGGCAAAGGCCGTGTATGAGGGCGCGCAGGCGGGCACTGAAGCCGCCAAGGCCCTGCGGAAAGGATGAAAAGCAATGTCGGAAACAACAACGGAACACCGCGATTGTCTGGCCAAAGGTTTTCCCTTCTGGAACGACCTGACACCCGACGAACAGGACATGCTCTGCCGCTACACCCGGCCGGTGCACTACGCAAAGGGGGCAAGGGTGCACAGCCCGCTGGAAAGCTGTGTGGGCATCCTGCTGCTGCGCTCGGGCCAGCTGCGGGCCTACCTGCTCTCGGAGGACGGGCGGGACGTGACGCTCTACCGCCTGTTCGGCGGGGAGGTGTGCATCCTGTCGGCATCCTGCGTGATGGACTCGGTGAACATCGACCTGTATATTGATGCCGAAGAGGACACCGAGGCCTACTGCATCAGCGCGGGCGTTTTCCGCAGGCTGATGCAGCAGAATGTGCATGTGCGCTGCTACGCCTATCAGATGACGGCGGAGCGCTTTTCCGACAGCATGTGGACCATGCAGCAGGTGCTGTTCATGAGCGCAGACCGCAGGCTTGCCATTTTTCTTACCGATGAGCTGGCCAAGACCGGCGGTGATGAGGTGCGCATGACCCACGACCAGATGGCAAAATACATGGGGTCTGCTCGCGAGGTGGTGAGCCGGATGCTGAAATACTTTGCGCAGGAAGGCTGGGTGCGGCTGTTCCGGGGCGGCGTGCAGGTGCTGGACAGGAAAAAGCTACAGCAGCTGGCAAGAGGAGAATAACAAAAAAGGGACGATGTGAACATCACATCGTCCCTTTTTGGGTCATAGGTTATCCTTTGCAGCCCTGTTCTTCCCAGTCACCAAAGTCGCTGGCTTCGGCGATCTTGGTGGGGTCGAATTTTCCGCTCTCGTCTTTGGGAGCAACAGCGGGGCCTGCTTCCACAGGGTTCTGGTTGGGAGCTTCCGGGTCGAACACCGGCTTCTCACCGCCCTCCGCGGGTGCCGCCGGGGCAGAGGCTTCTTCGGCGGGCTGGGCAGCAGCTGCCGCTTCTTCGGCAGGAGCTTCCGGCGCAGCTTCTTCTGCAGCCTTTTCGTTGGCAGCATCGGAGGCTTTGGCTTCCGCTTCGGCGTAGGCTTCGGCAGTCTTGGCGGCTTCCTCAGCGTTCTGCTCGGCGTCCTCCGGGAACTCTACTTCCTCCACATGGAGCGGGTCTTTCTGGTTCAGGATCTTGTCCAGTGCCACAATGGCAGCACCGGTAACGGCCACCGCAGCGGCCGTGCCAAGGATACGAAACAGTGTTTTCATGCCGGGACCTCCTTGAAAGATCAGATCAAGAGAATGTTACCACATCGTTCAGCGGCTTTTCGGCAGGCTCCACCGAAATGGCGGTGAGCACCGGGCCTTTGCCGCGGTAGATGTTATGGAACTTGTAGCCTACCTTTGCGGTCACCCGCACCCATGCGCGCTGCTCCAGCGCCTTGTAGCCATCGTAGCTGCAGGGGAAGCCCACGAACTGGATGTCCTGCACGCAGCAGGTCATGGCAAAACGGCCCGGCACGAAGCTGTTCTTGCCGGCACGGTTGGTCTGACACACCTGTGCAAGGAATTTGACCGTTTTGCCGGTGTACTTCTGGGGCTCGTCCTGACAGTCCATATACCAGATGCCGAAATCGTCATCCGGAATGTCGATGATGTCCGCGTTGATGTCAAAGGGCAGCGGATCAGGGATATCGTCGTAGGCCACGCTGCCGTCGGCAAACTCGTAGGCGATATCGCACTTGCGGGAAGCCTGACGCACCAGCTTGTGCAGCTCCTGACGGGCGGCATCGTTGTTCACGGCCTCAGCGCGGTTGAACACGATCAGCTCACTGCGGGCGATCTTGTCCAGCAGCAGGCTGCGCATGGAGTTGTCGCGGGCGTAGGTCAGGGCGGTGGTGCCGTCAGCGGTGGCGATGCACTGGTACACGATCCAGCTCTCGGGCAGAGCCTCGGCCAGATCCTGCAGCAGCCACATGCCGTTGTACTCAATGACCACACGGCCTGCGCCGGATTCCTTTTCCAGTTTGAGCAGATTCTGCGGGTTCAGCTCGGCCTTGTCCTCCAGCACCTTGACGGTCACACCGGGAAAGGCGAACTTCTTCTCGTTGTACTCCTCTTCGCCCTCCTCGCAGATCAGCAGCAGGGTCTTGTCGCCGGAGTCGAAGTTGGGGTCTTCAAAGGTCTCCTGAATGAATTTGGTCTTGCCGCTTTCCAGAAAGCCCACAAACAGGTAGACCGGAATTTCTTTTGCCATAGGAATGGTTTCTCCTTTTTACTTTAAGCTCAGCAGCCGAACAGCTCTGCAATGGCCTTTTCGTTCAGCTTGGAGCCGATCACGACCAGCTTGCCGCCCACATCTGCACCGCGGGCACGCACTTCCCATTCGCCGGGCACATAGTCGAACTCCAGCCAGCCGTCTGCGCCGCCGTTCACGATGCCCTTGCTGCGAAGGATCATGCCGTAATTGCCGGTATCCAGCTCGGTGAGGGCGTGCTCCACTTCTGCCTTGGTGAATTTGCGGGCCGTCTCGACGCCCCAGCTGGTGAACACCTCGTCGGCGTCGTGGTCATGATGATGGTGATGGCCGCAGCAGCAGTGGCCGTCATGGTCGTGATGATGCTCGTGCTCGTCGTCATCATCGTCATCATCATGGTCGTGATGGTGGCCGCAGCAGCAATGGTCGTGGTCGTCATGATCGTGGTGATGATGGTGCTCATGCTCATCGTGATCATCATCTTCATCGTGATCGTGGTGATGCTCGTGCTCGTCCTCGTCGTCATCATCGTGGTCGTGATGATGGCCGCAGCTGCACACACCGTTCTCGTCATAGTGGTGATGATGGTGGTGATGCTCTTCTTCCTCGTCCTCGTGGGCGTGCTCCTCATTGGCCTTTGCAGCCATGGCGATCAGCTCTGCCTTGAAGTCGTCCTTGGTGGACATGGCTTTCAGGATCTGCTCACCGGTCAGCTCGTCCCATGCGGTGGTCACGATGGTAGCGGTGGGGTTCTTCTCGCGCAGCATGGCGACCGCAGCGGCGATCTTCTCTTCGCTGGCGGTCTGGGTGCGGCTGAGCAGGATGCAGCTTGCGTGGCTGATCTGGTCGTCGTAGAACTCGCCGAAGTTCTTCATATACATCTTCACCTTGTTCACATCGGCCACGGTGACAAAGCTGTTCAGCTGCACATCCAGATGCTCGGCCACGCCTTCCACAGCGCGGGTCACATCGGAGAGCTTGCCCACGCCGGAGGGCTCGATGACGATGCGGTCGGGGTGGTACTGCTCCACCACCTGCTGCAGGGCGGTGCGGAAGTCGCCCACCAGAGAGCAGCAGATGCAGCCGGCGTTCAGCTCGTTGATCTGGATGCCGCTTTCCTTCAGAAAGCCGCCGTCAATGCCGATCTCGCCGAACTCGTTCTCGATCAGCACCACCTGCTGGCCGACAAAGGCCTCTTTGATGAGCTTTTTGATCAGGGTAGTTTTACCGGCACCAAGGAAGCCGGAGAAAATATCGATTTTGGTCATGATTCAATTGCCTCTTTCTTTGAATAGCACACAGAGCCGCAGAGTGCTGGCTCAAAAATCTTACACTCCTATTATAACAAGGCTGTCAATGGGAAAACGGCCTTTTTCAAGAAAAAATTGTAACTTTTTTTGCAAGAAAGTTGCGTTTTCGGGGAAAAGGCGAAAAATGTTCTCTTCTTCAGCGGGCTCGCCCTCTCCGTCACCTACGGTGACACCTCTCCCAAAGTGAGAGGCCTTGGCAGGGAGGGTCAGTTTATTGCACCATTGAAAACTCCTACTTGCGAAAGCAGGAATATCATGGTAGAATAGGACTGTTGTTTTGAAATAGATTCCAAAGAATAGGAAGCATCTATGCGTTATACCTACGTCCGGCAGCACGACACGACGGACTGTGCAGCTGCCAGTCTCGCCATGGTGTGCCTCCACTACAAAAAAGAGATCACCATCACCCGCTTGCGCGACATGATGGGCACTGACCTGAAAGGCACAAACCTCACGGGTCTGCAGAAAGCCGCCAACGAGCTGGGGTTTGACACAGCGGCGGTACGCGTAGACCGCGAAAACTTCTTAAGCGATTTTACTCTTCCTGCCATTGCGCAGGTCATCACCGATCAGGGCTTGGCCCACTTTGTGGTCATCTTTAAAAAGACGACCATCAAGGACGATGATGCCCGCCGCAAGCATGTCCGCAAAGAAGAAGAGCGGAAAGCCGACGAGAGCAAAAAGTTCTGAGCGGTGTCCTTGAGGTAGAGCTGCACCACGGCGGAGACGGCAAAGCTGAGGACCATCAGCTCCAGCGCCAGCATCCCCACGGTTCGGCCCGCCGTGTAGTCCCACATCAGGCCGCAGACTGCGCCGAAAACAGCCCCGGCAAATTCCCCCTCAAACACGGAGACCGCCAGTGCCAGCGGCAGCAGGTAGAGCGGCTTTGCCGCCCCCAGCTGGAACAGCCCGGGCATGGTCTGCAAAACCGTACACAGCAGCATCAGCAGCGTATAGCAGACCCATTTGAAGATCTGGCTGCTTTTGCGCTTGCGGCGTGATTCCATAGACAGGCTCCTCCTATCAGTAATTGGTAATGATAAACACATGCTTAACGGTACGGGGGTCCGCGCCGGGCTTGAGCACCGCGATGGTGGATTTGCCGCTGGCTTCCGGCACCAGCTCCTGCACCACGCCCACCAGCACATCCGGCGGGAACACGCCGCCCAAGCCGGTGGTGATGACCTGATCGTTGGCCTTGGTCAGGGTACTGCGGGAGAGGTTGGAGAGGATACACAGGCCCTCGGCGGCGTAATCCGCGCTGCCCGTGATGATGCCGTTGTCCCGGGTGCGGGACACCACGCCCGCCGCGTTGAAGCTGGGGTGCAAAATCGTCATGACCTTGCAGCTGGTCAGATCCACTTCCG
>OLRJ01003590.1_pt1 | contig 10111 bp, 6 predicted proteins | sample 1672741 | NCBI WGS metagenome assembly OLRJ01 (sample SAMEA3136719, study PRJEB25190) | human gut metagenome | biome: human gut; feature: human-associated habitat; material: faeces | place: Austria | collected 2013
TCGTACTCCCTATGGGAGAGGAAATAGAGAAATTTACCCCGGTCCAGTACCCGGCGAACGATTCCAGCAGTGGATTTATCACCACCCATTTTGATTACCACTCCATTGATGGAAATCTTTTGAAGCTGGATATTCTGGGACATGATGATCCGACCATGATCCGTACCCTTGAGGACATGACGGACTTAAATGCAAGGGAAGTTCCTCTGGATGACAAGGCGGTGATGTCTCTTTTTGCCAGTACAGAGGCACTTGGAATTGAGCCAAAGGATATTGGTGGATGTAAGCTCGGCTGTCTTGGTATTCCGGAGTTTGGTACTGATTTTGCTATGCAGATGCTTGTAGATACCAAGCCAAAGTACTTTTCCGATCTTGTCCGTATCGCAGGTCTTTCCCACGGTACTGACGTATGGCTGGGAAATGCCCAGACTCTGATCGAAGAGGGAAAAGCCACTATTTCTACTGCAATCTGTACCCGAGATGATATCATGATCTACCTGATCGGACAGGGAGTGGAGAGTGGCCTTGCCTTTACCATCATGGAGAGTGTCCGTAAAGGAAAAGGTCTTCGTGACGAGTGGATCACCACCATGAAGGAGCATGGAGTTCCGGACTGGTATATCTGGTCCTGTAAGAAGATTAAATACATGTTCCCAAAAGCCCATGCGGCAGCTTATGTTATGATGGCGTATCGTATCGCCTGGTATAAAGTGTTTCATCCACTGGCTTATTATGCAGCATTTTTCAGTATCCGTGCCACTTCCTTTTCCTATGAACTGATGTGCATGGGAAAAGAACGTCTGGAATATTATATGGCGGAGATCCGGAAAAAAGGTGATGAGGCATCCAAGAAGGAACAGGATACACTGAAGGATATGAGAATCGTACAGGAAATGTACGCCAGAGGTTTTGATTTTGTGCCGATCGATCTTTATAAGGCAAAGGCACACCGGTTCCAGATCATCGGAGATAAACTGATGCCTGCGCTGGATACCATAGAAGGGCTTGGAGATAAGGCGGCAGAGGCTGTGGTAGATGCAGCCGCGAAGGGAAAATTCCTTTCCAAGGATGATTTCCGCGACCGCACCAAAGTCAGCAAGACCGTTATCGATCTGATGGATGACCTGGATCTGTTCGGAGATATCCCACAGTCCAATCAGATGTCACTGTTTGATTTTACGGGTTGATATATGATGCCGGAAGGGCTTACAATAAATAAAAATGCTGCCATTTCTCTTAATGGAAGATATGGCAGCGAGAACTCCCAGGAGGATATCAAGATAATATGAAAAAAGAAGAATTAAGATACCTGCAGCGACTTGCAGAGCTGTATCCTACCATAGCAAAGGCCTCAACAGAGATCATCAATCTGCAGTCTATATTAAACCTTCCGAAAGGTACCGAGCATTTCATGTCGGACATCCATGGAGAGTATGATGCGTTTTCCCATGTTCTTCGAAATGGTTCCGGTGCTGTGCGGAAAAAGATCGATGACGTGTTCGGACATACCTTAAGTAACAGTGATAAACGTTCTCTTGCCACACTGATCTATTATCCGAAAGAAAAGATGGAAGTCGTAAAGAAGCATGAAGAAGACATGGAGAACTGGTACAAGATCACGCTTTATCGCCTGATCGAAGTGTGCAAGACAACGGCGTCCAAATATACCCGTTCCAAAGTCCGTAAAGCTCTCCCGGCAGACTATGCCTATGTGATCGAGGAGCTGATCACGGAGAAGGCGGAAGTCCTGGACAAAGAGGCATATTACGATGCCATTGTCAACACCATCATTGAGATCGGCAGGGCAGAGAATTTTATCATTGCCCTGGCAGAACTGATCCAGCGTCTGGTCGTGGATCATCTTCATGTGCTGGGAGATATTTATGATCGAGGTCCGGGCCCGCATTTTATCATGGATCGTCTGATGAAATACCACTCTCTTGATATCCAGTGGGGAAATCATGATGTGGTCTGGATGGGAGCTGCCACAGGCCAGAAAGCCTGCATTGCAACGGTGATCCGAAACAGTATCCGCTACCGAAATATGGATATCCTGGAGGATGGATATGGAATCAATCTCATGCCGCTGGCAACCTTTGCAATGGAAGCTTATAAAGATGATCCCTGCACTGTTTTTGAGATGAAGGGAGATGCCAATAACTACAGTATTCTGGAAGAAGAGCTTGGACGGAAGATGCATAAGGCCATCGCCATCATCCAGTTTAAACTGGAAGGCCAGCTGATCCGCCGGCACAAAGAGTTCCATATGGAAAGCCGTTGCCTGCTTCATAAGATCGATCCGAAAAAGGGAACGATCACACTTCCGGACGGAAAAGAATATCCGCTGACGGATACATATTTTCCTACCATTGACTGGAAAAAACCATATGAACTTACCACAGAAGAAAAAGATGTGATGGATCGTCTGGATTCCGCTTTCCGTAACTGTGAGAAACTGCAGAATCATGTCCGGCTTCTCCTGGACAAAGGAGGCCTTTACAAAACCTATAACGGAAATCTTCTGTTCCATGGAAGCATTCCGCTCAATGAAGATGGAAGTCTGAAAGAAGTCCAGATCTATGGAAAAACCTACAGGGGAAAAGAACTCTACGATGTGCTGGAGACTTATGTTCGCCGGGCATTTTTCTCAGTAAATGAGGATGAAAAGCGTAAAGGCAGGGACATCATGTGGTATATCTGGGCCGCCCCAAATTCTCCTTTATTTGGGAAAGACAAGATGACCACTTTTGAGCGTTATTTTATTAAAGATAAGGAAACGCATAAAGAAACAAAAAATGCTTACTATCATCTTCTGGAAAACGAGGAAGTTGTAGACAATCTGCTCCGTGAATTCGGGCTGGATCCGGAAAAAGGCCATATCATCAACGGCCATGTGCCGGTTCACCAGAGCGAAGGAGAGAGCCCTGTAAAATGCAATGGAAAAGTTCTTGTCATTGACGGCGGTTTTTCCAGACCATATCAGAAAGTTACGGGAATTGCCGGTTATACACTGGTCTATAACTCCTATGGACTGATCCTGTCTGCTCATGAGCCTTTTACTTCTGCGGAGGAGGCGGTAGCCAAGGAGCAGGATATTGTCTCCAACCGGGTGGCCGTTCATTACAATAACAAACGCACGCTGGTAGGAGATACGGATACAGGTGTTGCCCTGAAGGAAAGGATCAGTGAGCTGATCCAGCTTCTGGAAGCTTACAGAAAAGGTATTATCAAAGAGAAAAAATAAGTGAAAATGCGAAGTACACAGACAGTTTATCATATGCTATAGTAAACAGAGGTGATGCAGATGAGAAGAAACAAAAGAAGAAAACAGCGGCTGAAGTCGGCGCTTGTCCTGCTGATCGTTCTGTTTATCCTGGCGGGACTTGGTGGTATGTTGTTTATCTCACATAAGAATAAAGTAGAAAAACAGCAGAGGAAAGAGGCGGCACTGGCAGCCCTGGAGAGTATTCCGGAAGTGACAGCTACCCCTGTAGCGACGGCGACACCGGTTCCAACAGCGACACCGACACCATCAGTAACTCCGATTCCTACCATACTGCCGGCTTTTGAACCGGAAAATTATCAGGGAATCTGGTACAGCGAAGATGGACTGACAACGATTAATATTTACGATATCAGTCTGAAGTCCGTTTCGTTTACCTATAAGCGTATAAATGGAAGAAATCATTCCCTGAGTGCGGAGGCAGATGTAACTGCGGAAGTGGCAGGAAATGCCACGCAGTTTCGGTTTAAGGATTCGGAAGGGAACAAGGCAAAAGGAGAGTTTGTTTTTGATAAAAGCGGAGAACTTTATGTAAAAGTCAAAACTTATAAAAGGGCAGACGGATCAAAGACCTATCCAAAAACAGAATCTATTATGAGAAGAGAAGCTCCGGCAGAGGAGGACTTATCACAGGAACAGACGGCTGATAATAATGCAGCAGAAGGAACTTCGGAAACATCGGAGGAAGGAACGGTGTCCTATGATGAAAATACCTACAGTGAAGAAAATACCTATTATAATGGAAGTAATGATACGTCATCTCAGGAAGATGCCAATATTTATCAGATTCCATATGGTGAAGAAGAAACTTATTACACGGAGTAGGAAGTTGGATATCACAGACACCAGTTTGACATAAAAAATAAAGAATCCCCGGATTTGTGGCATTTGGAAATTTTCTGTACAGAAAGTTTCCTGGCTGCTTCAAATTCCGGGGATTTCTTTATTTGATCATTTTTTTTCGGTCTGTACGGCCGACGAGATAGTCAATGCTGGTGTCATAATAATTTGCCAGCCGGATAAGCATTTCGATAGGAATATTACGGGATCCTGTCTCATAATGGGAATAAGAACGCTGACTGATGTGAAGAATCTCACTTAATTCTTTCTGGGACAGATCTGCGTCTGTACGTAAATCCTGAATACGCTGAAATTTCATTGTGCTCACCTCTTCTTTCTATAGGAAGTATAAAACAGAACGAATTGCACTCTTGCAAAAGAGAGCAAAATGGACTATACTAAATTCATTATCTTCTTTTATTCAGAAAATGTCTATCTGAAATTTCCCATTTATAAATGAAAAAGACGAAAAAACTGAAGATCGGGTTCGGATTTTATCGCAGAAAGGAAAAGATTTGTTTGCAAGTGTTTTATCGGCGGCGATTTTTGGCATGGAAGTGAGGGAAATCCAGGTTGAAGCAGATGTCAGTGACGGACTTCCTTCTTTTACTATGGTTGGCTTTCCATCTGCACAGGTGAGAGAAGCGCAGGAGCGGGTGCGGACAGCATTTAAAAATAACCGGCTCAGTCTGCCACCCAAAAGAGTGACCGTGAATTTTGCGCCGGCAGATATGAAAAAGGAAGGTGCAGGCTTTGACCTGCCGGTAGCTGCGGCAGTGATGGCAGCAGCCGGAATACTGGATCCGGAACTTTTAAGAGAGGTTCTGATTGTAGGCGAAATCAGTCTGAATGGCGAAATTCATGGCGTTTCCGGAGTTCTGCCGCGGGTGATCCGGGCAAGAGAGCTGGGACTTCGATTTTGTATTATTCCTCAGGAAAACCTGAGAGAGGGAAGGCTGGTACGGGATATGCAGGTGGTTGGTGTGAAGACACTGACAGATATGATTTGCTGCCTGAAGAAACCACAGATGTATACATATCCGGAACCGGAAATAGAAAAAATAGAAAGCCCGGAAGAAAAAGGTGTCGATTTTGCGGATATCTGTGGCCAGGAAGCGGCAAGACGTGCAGCGGAAATCGCAGTCAGCGGGTTTCACAATATCCTTTTTATTGGCCCACCGGGTTCCGGGAAAACTATGCTTGCAAGGCGTCTGCCGACAGTTATGCCGAAGCTTACTTTTGAGGAGAGTCTGGAAATTACAAAAGTATACAGTGTGGCAGGACTTCTCACAGAAAAAGATCCACTGATCAGAGAAAGACCATTTCGCAGTCCCCATCATACCAGTTCTCCACAGGCACTGGCAGGAGGTGGCAGGATTCCAGGCCCGGGAGAAATTACTCTGGCACACAGGGGCGTACTTTTTCTGGATGAAATGCCGGAATTTTCCAGGAAAAGTTTGGAGATTCTTCGACAGCCTCTGGAAGATAAAGAAATTCATCTGTCCAGGGCTGCAGGAACTTACACATTTCCTGCGAATTTTATGCTGGCAGCGGCAATGAACCCCTGCCCGTGTGGTTTTTATCCGGATATGAACCGTTGCCGCTGCACACCTGGAGAAATCACACATTATCTGGGCAAAATCAGCCAGCCTCTTCTGGAGCGGATTGATATCTGTACAGAAGTTCCGGCTGTAAGTTTTTCAAAAATGAAAAAAAGAATACAAGGGGAATCTTCGGCGAAAATCAGAGAAAGAGTAGAGGCGGTACAGGAGATTCAGAGAAAGCGTTATCAGAAAGAAGAAATCTGTTTTAACGGAGAGCTTGACGGAAGAATGCTGGAGAAGTACTGTGTGCTGACAAGGGCAGCAGAAGAAATACTGGAACAGGCATACGGGAAGTTCCAGTTCAGCACCAGGGCATATCACAAAATCCTGAAAGTAGCCAGAACCATTGCAGATATGGGAAAATCAGAAAAGATTCAATCGGAACATATCTGTGAGGCACTGACATATCGGGCATATGATAAAAAATACTGGTCATAAAACAGCAGAAAGGAAGGTACTTTATAATGGAAGAAATACAGAAAAAGATTCGCTGTGCAGAAAAAAACAGTCGTATTTATCCGGCAAAACTCCGGGAAATTTCCGGTATGCCGGAGAGACTGTATTATATTGGAAGGTTTCCTGAAAATGACCGTCCTTCCGCTGCGATTGTGGGAGCCAGACTGTGCAGTCCTTACGGTCGGATACAGGCGTTTCGTTATGGGAAGTTTTTGAGTGAGCATGGTGTACAGGTGATCAGCGGTATGGCAGCCGGGATTGATGCAGAAGGCCATAAAGGAGCACTGGAAGGAGGAACACCGACGTTTGCAGTGCTTGGAAACGGCGTCGATATCTGTTATCCGTCATCCAGCAGAAGTATTTACCGGAGGATTCCTCAGGAAAATGGTGGAATTATCAGCGAATATGAACCAGGAACCAGAGGCAGGGCCTATCATTTTCCGGCTAGAAACCGGATTATCAGCGGGCTTGCGGATCTGGTACTTGTGGTGGAAGCAAAAGAAAAGAGCGGGTCACTGATTACTGCAGCCTGTGCACTGGAACAGGGAAAAATGGTATATGCCATTCCAGGAGCGGTAAATGATGCGTTGAGCCGTGGATGTCACAAGTTGATTTACGATGGAGCGGGGATTGCCTATTCCCCGGAAATTCTTCTGGATGAGTGGGGTTTGTCTGTGAAAAAAAAGACAAATTTGTCGGGAAAAACCAAGATAGGACTTGCAACGGATTTGGATTTGGTGTATAGTTGTCTCGATTTACGACCAAAAAATCTGGATCAGATTATCAGAAAAACCGGTTTTTCACCGGGAAAAACAGCCGGTATCCTGGGACAGCTCATGCTGATGGGACTGGTGAGGGAAACTGGAAGACAGTATTATATCAGGCTTGAATAACAGCCTTTTTACCGGGAGCAGTGAGACTTTTTTTGCACCGGATGGAAGGCAGAATAAGATTAGGAGAGGTAAAATGGCCAAAAATCTGGTGATAGTAGAGTCACCTGCTAAAATGAAAACAGTAAAAAAATTTCTTGGGGCGAATTATGCGGTGGAAGCGTCGAACGGTCATGTGCGGGATTTCCCGAAAAGCCAGTTTGGTATTGATGTGGATAATGATTTTGAACCCAAGTATATTACGATAAGGGGAAAAGGGGAGCTTCTTGCGAAACTTCGTAAAGAAGCAAAAAAAGCAGATAAGATTTATCTCGCAACAGACCCCGACCGTGAGGGAGAAGCAATTTCCTGGCATTTGATGCAGGCTCTGAAAACAGACACTGCAAAGATGCACAGAATTACATTTAATGAAGTAACAAAAACAGCAGTCAAGGCTTCCATCAAGCAGGCCAGAGAGCTGGATATGAATCTGGTGGACGCACAGCAGGCAAGGCGTATGCTGGACCGTATGGTAGGTTATACCATCAGCCCGCTTCTCTGGGCTAAAGTAAAAAGAGGCTTAAGTGCAGGTCGTGTACAGTCTGTGGCGCTTCGTATCATCTGTGACAGAGAAGATGAGATTAATGCTTTTATTCCGGAAGAATATTGGAGCCTGGAAGGAGAGTTCCAGGTAAAAGGCGAGAAGAAGCCATTAACAGCCAAGTTCTATGGAACGGATAAGAAACTTCCGATCAAAAACCGTCAGGAGATGGATGAGATCCTGAAAAAGCTCGAAAACTGTAAATATGAGATCACGGAAGTAAAGAAAGGCGAGAGAATCAAGAACGCTCCTCTTCCTTTTACAACCAGTACTCTGCAGCAGGAAGCTGCCAAGACATTGAACTTTTCCACACAGAAAACCATGCGTCTGGCACAGCAGTTATATGAGGGCGTTGATGTCAAGGGAAGCGGCACAGTAGGTCTGATTTCCTATCTGCGTACAGATTCCACCCGAATTTCCGAAGAAGCAGATGCAGCAGCAAGAACTTATATTTCTGAACAGTACGGACAGAATTATGTTTCCCAGACAGAAAAGACAGTCAAAAACGAACAGAAGATCCAGGATGCCCATGAGGCAATCCGCCCGACAGACATTGCAAGGACACCGGTTCTTGTGAAAGAATCTCTTACCAGAGATCAGTTCCGTCTGTATCAGCTGATCTGGAAGCGTTTTGCCGCCAGCAGAATGGCACCGGCACGTTATGAGACCACATCTGTCAAAATCGGAGCCGGAGAGTATGTATTTACGGTTGCAGCATCCAAGGTTGCATTTGATGGTTTCATGTCTGTGTACACCGAAGAGGGCGATGACAAAAAAGGCAATGTTTTAAGCCAGAGCCTGGAAAAAGGCATGGAACTGAAGCTGAAGGAACTGAAACCGGAGCAGCATTTTACACAGCCACCTGCACATTATACAGAGGCGTCACTTGTAAAAACCATGGAAGAACTGGGAATCGGACGCCCAAGTACTTATGCACCGACCATTACCACCATCATCAGCAGACGTTATGTATCCAAGGAACAGAAAAATCTTTACGTTACAGAGCTTGGTGAGGTTGTCAATAACATTATGAAACAGGCATTCCCGAGTATTGTAGATGTAAACTTTACAGCTACCATGGAAGGACTTCTGGACTGCGTGGAGGCAGGTACCGTACAGTGGAAGTCGGTTGTACGTAATTTCTATCCGGATCTGAAACATGATGTGGATGAGGCAGAGAAGGAACTGGAGAAAGTTGATATCCAGGATGAGGTTACCGATGTGATTTGCGACAACTGTGGCCGCAACATGGTAATTAAGTATGGACCACATGGAAGATTTCTTGCATGCCCGGGATTCCCGGACTGCCGCAATACGAAACCGTATTATGAGAAGATCGGCGTTGCATGTCCGAAGTGTGGCGGCGAAATTGTCATGAAAAAGACGAAAAAAGGCAGAAAATATTACGGATGTGAGAATAATCCGGAATGTGATTTCATGTCCTGGCAGAAACCATCCGCAAAGAAATGTCCGAAATGTGGCAATTATATGCTCGAAAAGGGAAATAAGCTGGTTTGCAGCCAGGAAACCTGCGGATATGTAGAACAAAAACCAAAAGATGAAGATTGATGGAATAAATGCTTTTCTACCAATTTTCAGAAAATCCCGTTAAAAATAAAAAAAATATAAAAATGTCTTGTAAATTTCCAGAATAACGTGTAATATTAGACTAGAAAAACGATTTCTTTCAAGGTACGAAAGTGAAAGGAGGAAAAAATGAGCGTTCAGTTGCTAGATAAAACTAGAAAAATCAATAAGCTTCTGCATAACAGCAGCTCAAGCAAGGTAGTGTTTAACGACATTTGCCAGGTGCTCATGGAAACCTTAAGTTCCAACATCCTGGTACTCAGTAAGAAAGGTAAGGTTCTGGGAGTCAGTATCTGTCCGGGTGTAGATGAGATCACAGAGTTGATCGATGACAAGATCGGAGGGCATATTGATCCGTTATTGAACGAGAGATTTCTTGGCGTTCTTTCCACGAAGGAGAATGTCAATCTCCAGACACTTGGCTTTGAACATGTACCAGGAAATTATCAGGGAATCGTAAACCCTATCGATATTGCAGGCGAGAGACTGGGAACATTGTTTATGTATCGTAACGATCATCCGTATGATATTGAAGATATTATTGTCAGTGAATACGGCACAACCGTTGTAGGCCTGGAAATGATGCGTGCGGTTCATGATGAGAATGCGGAGGAAGACAGAAAGCAGCAAATCGTGAAATCTGCGTTCAGTACCCTGTCATTTTCTGAACTTGAGGCGATCATCCATATCTTTGATGAACTGGATGGAGATGAAGGTATCCTTGTTGCCAGCAAGATTGCTGACCGCGTAGGTATCACCAGATCTGTCATCGTAAATGCACTGCGTAAATTTGAGAGTGCAGGCGTGATCGAGTCCCGTTCTTCCGGTATGAAAGGAACTTACATTAAGGTTCTTAATGAAGTGATCTTTG
>OLRJ01003591.1_pt1 | contig 10111 bp, 7 predicted proteins | sample 1672741 | NCBI WGS metagenome assembly OLRJ01 (sample SAMEA3136719, study PRJEB25190) | human gut metagenome | biome: human gut; feature: human-associated habitat; material: faeces | place: Austria | collected 2013
TTGTTGCGATCTTAGTATTCTCAGTACTTGAAGGATTAGGATTTATTACAGTTTAATACAGAAGATATAGAAACGCACAGATGACTACTTAACATTTTGTGCGTTTCTGTTTTATTAGGAGGAAAGTATGATTACAGCAGTGATTTTTGATATGGACGGTGTGATCGCTGATTCAGAATATTTTAATGTCAAAGCAAAGCATCTCATCTTAAAACAAGCAGGTATTGAAGTTGACTGGCATTATCATGATAAGTTTTTGGGTACGACACATGAATATATGTGGACAGAGATGAAGAAAGAATTTGAAAGTCTTGATAAAGAAGTTTCATATTATATAGATCAGTGGGTTAAAACCAGAAAAGAGTTGATCAATCAGGAAGGACTAAAGCCGATGCCGGGGGTTGTTGATCTGATCCGTATATTAAAGGAAAAAGGATTTCATCTGGCAGTTGCATCGTCTTCATTGAAAGAAGATATCATGACAAATATGGATACGTTTGGAATTACAGACTGCTTTGAAGCATTTATAAGCGGTTCCGAATGTGAAAACGGAAAGCCGGATCCAGAAATCTTTCAAAAGGCGGCTGAGGCAATTGGACAGAAGGCGGCAAACTGTATCGTGATCGAAGATTCCGAAGCAGGAGTAAAGGCAGCCAGATCTGCCAAAATGAAATGCATTGGATATGCACCAGAAGGAGCGATCAAACAAGATCTCCATCAGGCAGATACAGTGGTGAAGGAATTTTCAGATAAACTTATAGAATATATTATGGGAAATAAGTAAATAAAAAATAGACAGCGTTCTTATGAATAAGAGCGCTGTCTATTTTTTTATAAAAACTTTCTCGTAAAAAGATTTACGAATGTAGAGTCGATCGTGGTGGTTTCTGCCAAAGCCTCTTTTTCCTTTTGTCAGTATATAATAGTGACAAAAAGTGAAAATGAACAATATAATGAAAAAATGTTCATTTTGTATTGACATAAGAACAAAACAGATATATAATAATGCTAGAAAGAACGAAAGAACATTACAGTGAAATAATGTTCACAACCATGCATTAAAGGAGAAAAAACGTGAAATGTTATAAGCCAGAGAAAGTAAATAAAGATCTGCCAGGAATAATTTTATTAAGCCATGGGCCATTTGCAGTTTCATTAGTTGATACAGCGAAGATGCTGTTTGGTGAGAGTGAGAACATTGCAGCATATTCCTTAGAACCAGGAGATGATATTGACAAATATAGAGAGGCATTTGTAGAAACGATCAATGAATTTCCAGAAGGAAGCATGATCTTGGTCGATCTGTTCGGCGGAACTCCTTGTAATCAGGTAATGCGCCATATTCAGGAGACAGAGAAACCACTGGAAGTTGTCGGAGGAATGAACCTTCCAATGTTAGTGAATGCAGTACTTGCAAGAGAGGGAATGTCAGGAAAAGACTTTAGTTTAGATACAGTAGAGAATGGTAAGAATGGGATTTTCAGAGTTGATACCGAAGGTTTCCTAAGTGACGATGACGATGAAGATGACGAATAAAGAAACTTTTTGAAATGTTGAAGAGTGAAAGGAGAAAAAGCATATGGCAAAGAGTTTAGCAGTAAGAGTGGATGACAGACTGATCCACGGGCAGGTAGTAACACAGTGGGTAAAAGTGTTTAAGGCACAGAAGATTGTCGTAATTGACAATAACGTGGCGAAAGACAAGATGCAGAAAAATGTATTAAAATTCGCAGCACCACCAGAGATCAAAGTAAGTATTTTCTCAGTTGATAAGGCTGTTGAGATCTGGGAGAAGAATCAATTTGGAAACTTAAATGTGTTCGTACTGTTTAAAGATGTAAAACAGATCAAAGAATTAGCAGACAAAGGTGTGAAATTTGATGAGATCACATTAGGTAATATGTCTATTATCGGAGATCGTAAACAGATCTATAAATCTACAGGATTTACAGAAGAAGAGGCACAGACATTATTTGATCTTGAGAAAGATGGTGTGAAATTATATTTCCAGACACAGCCTACAGATAAAAAGGAATCTCTGGATATAGTCAAAAAGACATTTCCAAATGTTCAATAAATATATGAAAAGCTAAGGAGGATGAAAACATGACAATTAGTTTAACACAGGCAATATTGCTTGGACTGTTCTGTGGTATTGCAAAATGCTGTATTCCATATACAGCGGGAGCATTTATGTATAATACGGTCATTTTTAATGCAGTGATCGTTGGAGCGGTTCTTGGTGATATGCCACATGCAATGATGATCGGGGCATCATTACAGCTGATTTATTTAGGCGTTATCGCTGCTGGTGGAAACCAGCCTACAGACCCATGTCTTGCGGCTTACGTTGCAATACCAGTTGCAATGGCATCAGGACTTAACACGAATGCCGCAGTTGCACTTGCAGTTCCAGTAGGGCTTTTAGGAGTTCAGATTTCGAACTTGCTTTATCTGGCGGCAGGGTTCTTTGCACAAAAAGCAGATGTTTACGCAGAAAAAGGTGATGCAAAAGGAATGATCGGATGGTCTATCGTTGGTGTGGGACTTATGAGATTGATATGCTTTGCTTCACTGCTCACAGTTGCATTATACTTCGGAAGTGGTGCACTACAGGGCGTTTTAGATGATATCCCTAAATTTGTAACAAACGGTCTGACAGCTATGGGAGCATGCTTGCCAGCGGTAGGTTTTGCAATCATTGCTAACCTGATCTCAAAACCAAAATTTATTCCATTTTTCTTCGCAGGATTTTTCCTGATCCAGTATACAAAGATTGGAACGATTCCACTGTTAATGATGGGAGCATTTATCACATTCCTTTATGTAACATTTACAAAGAATGAATACACAAGCAATGCTAGATATGATGAAGATGAAGATGAAGACGAAGACGAGGATGAAGAAGAATTTGAACAGGAAGAAAGAATCCTGTCTAAGAAAGATATCTTAAAATCATATTTGGTCTAGAAAGAATGCAAGCACCAGGATTTTGTGCAGCATTAGTACCAGCATTAAAGAAATTCTATCCAAATAAAGAAGATAAACCACATTATATTGAAGCATTAAAACGTAATATGACATTCTTTAACACAGAAGCTCATTGGGGTGGAGGACCATGTTTAGGACTGACACTTGCTATGGAAGAAAAGAAATCAAGAAATTATGATGCGATTCCAGGTGAAATGATCGTCAATTTAAAAACAGGTTTGATGGGACCTTTAGCAGGTATTGGAGATACGATCTCATGGTCAACATTAATGTATCTGTTTATTGGACTATTCTTACCACTTGCTAAACAGGGAAATCCATTAGGTGGTATTGGACCAATCGTATTATTAACAGTGATCTGTTTTGGAATTGGATATTTCTTAACATCAAAATGTTATACATTTGGATATTCATTTGCAGAAAATATGCTGAAATCTGGATTGATCAATATGATCATCACAGGTGCAAGTATTCTTGGATTATTCATGATGGGTGGACTTGCAGCAACATATGTAACAGTATCAACACCAATCAAATTTGCAACAAGTACATATACAACAACTTTACAGTCTATCCTTAATTCTATCGCACCAGGAATTCTTCCATTGATCGTAGTGCTTTGTATCTGGGGATATTTAGCAAAAGTAAAACGTAATTATTTTGCAGCAACATTAGGAGTTACAATTATTTCTCTGGTTCTGGGATGCATTGGAGTGATTATTTAAAAGGCTGCAAAGCTTTTGATTGACGTCCCTTGCTAATGTTATATATACTATGGTTAAAGATATACAATGACGAGTAATGATAGAAAGGGCAGGGAAGTTGAGGGAAGAACGTTTTATTATCAAAGTAGTTGAAATGCATTATAAACAAGGATTGTCGCAACAAGAAATCGGTAAAAAATTAAATGTATCAAGAACAACGATATCAAGAGCACTGGCGCAGGCTAAGAAACATGGATATGTGCAGATTAAGATTAATTATCCAGAAGATTCAGCAATTAATCTTGAAGGACGATTGGAAGAACGATTTGGTCTGAAGGAAGCTGTGATCGCAAGTTCACTTAATGAGAATGATTTAAAAGAAGAGATCGCATTTTTTGCATCAGACTATCTGCTGAGAACTTTAAAAAACCATATGACAATCGCTCTTACAAGAGGAGTTACACTACAGAATATGGTAGAATTTCTCGGAAAAGATGTGAGACTTAAATTTTTAAAAACGGATGATGTGAATGTTGTACCATTGATGGCAGCAACGAATATATCGGTTTCAATGGATAAGGGATATCGAATGGCTTATTCAAATTATCTGATCGAAGCAGTAGCGAAGATCATTAATGGAAATAGTTATCAGATGCTTGCACCACAATATGTGACATCTCCAGAAGCTAAAAAAGTTTTCATGGAAGAGAAAAGTATCAAAGAAGTGTTTGATCTTGCAAAGAGTGCTGATATTGCAGTAGCTGGTATAGGAACATTAGATCATAACTCAGCTTTGACAAATGCAGAATTTATTCCGATGGAAGAATTTGAGAGATTACAGAAAAAAGGTGGTACAGGAGAAATTCTTTCCCATGTGGTAGATAAAGATGGAAAGCTGGTGAAAGATGAATTTGAAGAACATTTGCTAAGTCTTGATCTTGAAGAATTTAAGAAAATACCAATCCGTGTCGGAGTTGCTTATGGTCTTGACAAGAAAGAGGCAATTCTCGGAGTACTTCGAGGTGGTTATGTGAATGTACTGATCACAGACGAGAAAGTTGCGAATTACCTGATAGAAGAAACAAAATAACTATAAAGATAAAATCCCAGAGAATTTCATTCTTTGGGATTTTTTGAAGAAAGGCATAATTATGAAGAAGGTAATAAAGAAAAAACTGGAAGAAACGAAACAACATGCATTTGAAAAGAAAGTTTTGCAGAGAGAAAAAGCAAAAGGAGCACCAAGAGTTGGTGAATTTTATAAGGAAAATGATATTTTGCTGGAAGATATCGATCTTGGACAGATTCGAATAGACATGAAACGTGAAGGTGAGGATATCACAACAGAAGAAATTATTGAAACGACAAAGATCATAGCATTGAAAGATCATATGATCGAGATCACCATTTACGAAAGAAAAGATCAAAAAGATTCAAAAGAAAAAAGAAAGCTTGCGTTATTTATTCATGGCGGCGGTTTTATTGGCGGAGATGTCAGGACAAAAGGAAATCAATGCCGCTATCTTGCACAACAATCTGGTGCGGTTGTTGTCTCACCGGAATATCGTCTGGCACCTGAAACTCCATATCCAGGAGCGGAAGAAGACGTGATTGGAACGATCGATTGGTTAGAAGAAAATGCAGATAGATTCAATATTGATACGGATAAGATGGCGATCATGGGAGAAAGTGCAGGAGGCCATTTGGCAGTTAATGTTTGTCTGAAAGATAAAAAACAAAGGATGAAACTGGTTGTATCTGTGTACGGAGTTATGGATATGAGTGTAGCAGAAGATACACCATACCATTGGGATTACTCACTATACCAGATGGAAGAAGAACAAAAGGATTATATCATGAACCGTCTGTTTCGTTTTAAAGAGTTAAATGATTCTATGAATGATCTGTATTTACAAAATGGAGAATCAACTTTAGATGGAGAAATTTCCCCATTATTCAGTGAACATCTTGATTGTTTGCCAAAGGTTCTGATGATCGAAGCAGAATTCGATTATTTTAAGATCTGTAATGAAGAATTTGTGAAAAAGTTAGAAGAACAAGGAAAAGATGTTGATGTCATTTATTATGAAGGACTAGACCATGGGTTCTTCGATCGTCTTGGAAGCCTTCCACAGACACAAGACTGTATTGATGAGATCGCGAAGTATATCAAAGAAATGTAGAAAACGTAATTCAATAAAAAGCACTTGAAAAAGGCAGATGAGAAACATTTTCAGGTGCTTTTTTCATGTATTTAAAAATAGTTATTGACATGATAAATTCTATATGGTAATATAAGAAAATGTCTTAATGTGGGTTTGTCTGCCCACACTCTATGTAAAATTAAGAATAAGATTGTAAGAAAGATATAATAAGATAGAGGGTTTCTTACAGTTGATGTAGTATATAAACCAGGTTTAGATCAAGAGGTGAAAAACGTCCATGGAAAAGAACAGAATACAGCCAATAAAATCAGGTACAGGGATGCGAATCAGCTATGCCAGACAGGATGACGTCCTTGAAGTACCAAATCTGATCGAAATTCAAAAGGATTCCTATGATTGGTTTTTAAGAGAAGGATTAGCAGAGGTATTTGAAGATATCTCCCCAATCGAAGATTACAGCGATCAGTTAAGCTTGGAATTTGTTGACTATCAATTATGTAAAGATGACGTCAAATATTCAATTGAAGAATGTAAAGAAAGAGATGCAACATACGCTGCACCTTTAAAAGTGAAAGTAAGACTTCATAATAAAGAGACTGATGAAATCAAGCAGCATGAGATTTTTATGGGCGATCTTCCTTTAATGACAGCAACAGGAACATTTATCATCAACGGAGCTGAACGTGTTATCGTCAGTCAGTTAGTGCGTTCCCCTGGAATTTATTATGGAATTGCTCATGACAAGATTGGTAAAGAGTTATACTCTTCCACAGTTATTCCAAACCGTGGTGCTTGGCTTGAATATGAAACAGATTCCAATGATGTATTCAATGTACGTGTAGACCGTACAAGAAAAGTGCCTATCACAGTTTTGATCCGTGCATTAGGTATCGGAACAAACGCAGAGATCAAAGAATTATTTGGTGAAGAACCAAAGATCCTTGCAAGTATTGAAAAAGACCCATCTGATAACTATGAAGATGGTCTGTTAGAATTATATAAGAAGATCCGTCCGGGAGAACCATTATCTGTAGATAGTGCGGAAAGCTTGATCAACAGCATGTTCTTCGATCCAAGAAGATATGATCTTGCGAAAGTTGGACGTTACAAATTCAATAAAAAATTAGCATTAAGAAATCGTATCAGTGGATTTATCTTAGCAGAAGATGTTTTAGATCCAACAACTGGAGAAGTATTAGCAGAAGCTGGAACGAATGTGGACATGAAACTTGCAGATAAGATTCAGAACGCAGCCGTAGCAAGTGTTATGATCCAGACAGAAGAAGGTGCTACAAAAGTACTTTCCAACATGGAAGTAAATCTTGCTGAATATGTAGATTTCAATCCAGAAGAGATCGGTGTTCATGAAGATGTTTTCTATCCTATATTAGAGAAGATCTTAGAAGAAGGATATGAAGGAGAAGAATTAAAAGAAGCTCTGAAGAAGAATATTCATGAATTGATTCCAAAACATATTACAAAAGAAGATATCTTAGCATCCATCAACTATAATATCCATTTAGAGTATGGAATTGGACATGATGATGATATTGACCACTTAGGAAACCGTCGTATCCGTGCTGTAGGTGAACTGCTTCAGAACCAGTATCGTATCGGTCTTTCAAGATTGGAAAGAGTTGTTCGTGAAAGAATGACAACTCAGGATATTGAATCTATCTCACCACAGTCATTGATCAATATCAAACCAGTAACAGCAGCAGTGAAAGAGTTCTTTGGAAGTTCTCAGTTATCTCAGTTCATGGACCACAACAACCCACTGTCTGAGTTAACACATAAGAGACGTTTATCTGCATTAGGACCAGGTGGTCTGTCTCGTGATCGTGCCGGATTCGAAGTCCGTGACGTACATTACACACATTATGGAAGAATGTGTCCGATCGAGACACCTGAAGGACCTAACATCGGTCTGATCAACTCTCTTGCTACTTATGCGAGAATTAACGAGTATGGATTTATCGAAGCTCCATATCGTGTACTGGATAAATCAGATCCTGAGAATCCAGTTGTTACAGACAAAGTTGTTTATTTAACAGCTGATGAAGAAGATAATTATGTAGTAGCACAGGCGAACGAACCTGTTGATGAAGATGGACATTTCGTAAATACTCATGTATCCGGACGTTTCCGTGAGGATACATCAGAATTTGATAAAGTAAACCTTGACTTAATGGACGTATCTCCAAAGATGGTATTCTCAGTAGCTACATCCATGATTCCTTTCCTGGAGAACGATGATGCCAACCGTGCGCTGATGGGATCCAACATGCAGCGTCAGGCAGTACCACTTCTTTCTACAGAAGCTCCTGTTGTTGGAACAGGTATGGAATCCAAGGCTGCATATGACTCTGGAGTCTGCATCACAGCAAGAAATGGCGGAGTCGTAGAAAGATCTACAAGTACAAAGATCGTAGTTCGTAATGATGACGGTCAGAGAGATGAGTACAATGTTATCAAGTTTGCACGAAGCAACCAGGGTAACTGTATGAATCAGCGTCCGATCGTATTTGTAGGAGACAGAGTAGAAAAGGGAGACATCTTAGCAGACGGTGCTTCAACAAGCAACGGAGAGATGGCTCTTGGTAAGAACCCATTGATCGGTTTCATGACATGGGAAGGATATAACTACGAGGATGCGGTACTGTTAAGTGAGCGTCTGGTACAGGATGACGTTTACACATCTGTTCATATCGAAGAATATGAAGCAGAAGCCAGAGATACTAAGCTTGGTCAGGAAGAGATCACAAGAGATCTTGCAGGATTAAGTGAAGATGTCTTAAAAGACTTAGATGATAACGGTATCATCCGTATCGGTGCAGAAGTACGTGCCGGTGACATCCTGGTAGGAAAAGTTACTCCTAAGGGAGAAACAGAATTAACAGCTGAAGAGAGATTGTTACGTGCGATCTTCGGTGAGAAAGCAAGAGAAGTCCGTGATACATCTTTAAGAGTGCCACATGGTGCTTACGGAGTTGTTATGGATACGAAGATCTTCACAAGAGAGAATGGAGACGAACTTCCTCCTGGAGTAAACAAGAGCGTTCGTGTATACATTGCTCAGAAGAGAAAGATTTCTGTAGGAGATAAGATGGCTGGTCGACATGGTAACAAGGGTGTAATTTCCCGTATTCTGCCAGTAGAAGATATGCCATACTTACCAAACGGACGTCCATTAGATATCGTACTGAACCCATTAGGTGTGCCTTCACGTATGAATATCGGACAGGTGTTAGAGATCCATCTGTCCTTAGCAGCAAAAGTTCTTGGATTTAATGTTGCTACACCAGTATTCAATGGTGCAGACGAGAACGATATCGCAGATACATTAAGAATGGCAAATGACTATGCCAATACATCATGGGAAGAATTTGACGCAAAATGGCGTGATAAAGTTAACGATGATGTAATGGATTATTTATACGAAAACAGAGACCACAGAAAAGAATGGAAAGGCGTACCAATCGATACAACTGGTAAAGTAAGATTAAGAGACGGTCGTACAGGAGAAGAATTTGACAGTCCTGTAACAATCGGATTCATGCATTACCTAAAACTGCATCATCTGGTAGACGATAAGATCCATGCACGTTCTACTGGTCCTTACTCATTAGTAACTCAGCAGCCACTGGGTGGTAAAGCTCAGTTCGGTGGACAGCGTTTCGGAGAGATGGAGGTATGGGCACTGGAGGCATACGGCGCATCTTACACACTGCAGGAGATCCTTACAGTGAAGTCTGATGATGTTGTAGGCCGTGTGAAGACCTATGAAGCTATTATTAAGGGGGATAATATCCCTGAGCCGGGTATTCCGGAATCCTTCAAGGTACTTCTTAAAGAGCTTCAGTCCCTGGCACTGGATGTGCGGGTTCTTCGTGATGACCAAACTGAAGTGGAGATCATGGAGAGTGTAGATTACGGAGAAACAGATCTTCGTGCTGTTATTGAAGGAGATTCCCGGGGACATCGGGATCATGAATCATTTGCAAAACATGGCTACACCAAACAGGAATTCGACGGTGATGAGCTTGTTGATGTAGATGAGGACGAGGAAGAAGATTACGAAGAGTTAGAAGAAACCTTCGATAATGACGAAGAATAGAAAGGGGAAAGAATACATGGCAGAAGCAACTAATACCAATGAAACATATCAGCCAATGACTTTCGATGCCATTAAGATAGGACTGGCGTCCCCTGAGAAAATCAGAGAGTGGTCAAGAGGCGAGGTTTTAAAAC
>OLRJ01003602.1_pt1 | contig 10073 bp, 3 predicted proteins | sample 1672741 | NCBI WGS metagenome assembly OLRJ01 (sample SAMEA3136719, study PRJEB25190) | human gut metagenome | biome: human gut; feature: human-associated habitat; material: faeces | place: Austria | collected 2013
CGTTGTCACCAAGATCCTTGAGTGATACCCGGTCGAACACGATCATACAGAGAGGGCTCCCGAAAGGGAGTCCTCTTTTTGTATGAACTCTTTCCGCTTTTATCTGATGTGATAAGCCGAATTTGGCCCAAAATAAAAAGAAAACCGACGAAAAATCACACAAATCAGAAGAAATTTGCATAAAATCGCCGGAAACACTTGACAGACCTTTTAAAAAGGAATACAATACTATATTGCATCAGTATGCACAATAGGCAAAGATGTGCCTGAGAGTCGGGCATCCGCCTATATCATTGTACAACGCTTTAGGCTGTTTGGCAATGGGCAGTTTTAAAGCGATTGCCTGTTGCCGCATATATCCTTTGCAGGTTTAGACAAGTTAGGGGTGATGGCATTCATGGTTACCGTCCGCGACGAGCGCGAGGAAGCTGAGATCATGAAGTACGTCGGGGTTCACGACGTCAATATGGGTAAGGGCCGGGTTCGCAAGAGCTTTGCCACCATTGACGAAGTGGTGGAGATGCCCGACCTGATCGAGGTTCAGAAGAATTCTTACGAGCGTTTCCTCAAGGAGGATCTCCGCGAGGTCCTCAACGATGTTTCTCCGATTTATGACTTTAACGGCAATCTGAAATTGGAGTTCGTCGATTACGCGCTGGATAAAACGCCGAAGTATTCGCTGGAAGAATGCCGCGAGCGCGATATGACCTACGCGACGGCGCTCAAGGTGCTCGTTCGCCTGACCAACAACGAGACGGGCGAAGTGAAGGAATCCGAAGTCTTCATGGGCGATTTCCCGCTGATGACCGAACACGGCACGTTCATCATCAACGGCGGCGAGCGCGTCATCGTCAGCCAGCTCGTGCGCAGCCCCGGCGTATACTATCGCGAGAGCATTGACAAGGCCGGCAAGCATCTGTTCGACACGCAGGTGATTCCGAGCCGCGGCGCGTGGCTGGAGTACGAAATCGACTCCAACGACGTGATCTGGGTGCGTGTTGACCGCGCCCGCAAGCTGCCGGTGACCAGCCTGCTGCGCGCGCTGGGCTATGGCAGCGACGAGCAGATCCGCCAGCTGCTGGGCAACGATGAGAAGCTCGAAGCCACCATGCAGCGCGACGGCGGCGACGACGGCACGCGCCGCACCCGTAGCGGAAACGAGGTCAAGAGCAAGGAAAGCGGCCTGATGGATATCTATCGCCGCCTGCGTCCGGGCGAAGTCGGCACGGTCGATTCCGCCGAGAAGCTGCTGCACGCGACCTTCTTTGATCCCAAGCGCTATGATATGATGCGCGTGGGCCGCTACAAGTATAACAAGAAGCTGGCGATCGCCGCGCGCATTCGCGGCCACGTCGTCGATCAGGACATCATCGACCCGGCCACGGGCGAGGTGCTGATTGCAGCGGGCGAGCGCATTCCGGCTGCCAAGACCGACCCGCTGGCCAAGAAGATTCAGGACGCGGGCGTGAACGACATCTACCTCCGTTTGGAGGATCGCGTGGTTCGCGTCATCGGCAACAACTTTGTGGACGCGGCTGCCTGGCTGAGCGAGGAAGAAATCGAAAAGTCCGGCATCAACGAGATGGTTCACCTGCCGACTCTCAAGCAGCTGCTTGAGACCGCCGAGCAGGAGGGCATGGACGAGCTGGCCAAGATCCGCCTGCTGCACGAGAATCTTTCCGCTCTGATGCCGAAGCATATTCTCATCGATGATATCGTGGCTTCCATCAGCTATCTGCTGAACCTGCCGTATGGCGTGGGCGTGACCGATGACATCGATCACCTCGGCAACCGCCGCCTGCGCTCCGTGGGCGAGCTGCTCCAGAACCAGATCCGCATCGGTCTGGCGCGTCTGGAGCGCGTGGTTCGCGAGCGCATGAGCGTGCAGAACCAGAGCGAGGTCAAGCCGCAGGAGCTGATTAACATCCGCCCGGTTTCCGCGGCGATCAAGGAGTTCTTCGGTTCTTCTCAGCTCTCTCAGTTCATGGATCAGCCGAACCCGCTGGCCGAGCTGACCCACAAGCGCCGCCTGTCCGCGTTGGGCCCGGGCGGCCTGAACCGCGACCGCGCGTCCTTCGAGGTTCGAGACGTTCACTACTCGCACTACGCGCGCATCTGCCCGATTGAGACGCCTGAAGGCCCGAACATCGGTCTGATCGGCTCGCTGGCGACCTATGCCCGCATCAACGAATACGGCTTCATCGAGGCGCCGTACCGCCTGATCGACCACAGCGGCGAGAAGCCGCGCGTGCTCGACGAGATCGTGTATCTCGCCGCGGACGAGGAGGACGGCTGCTACATCGCGCAGGCGAAGGAGCCGCTCAACCCGGACGGCACGTTTGTCAACGACCGCATTACCGCGCGCGTCCGCGCCGACGTTCAGAGCGTCGAGCCGAGCCACGTGGATTACATCGACGTTTCCCCGCGTCAGGTGATTTCCGTCGCGACGGCCATGATTCCGTTCCTCGACCATGACGACGCAAACCGCGCCCTGATGGGTTCGAACATGCAGCGTCAGGCCGTGCCGCTGCTTCGTCCGGAAGCCGCTTACGTTGCGACCGGTATCGAATACAAGGCGGGCAAGGATTCCGGCGTGTGCCTGCGCGCCCGCGAAGACGGCTTTGTGAAGAAGGTTTCTTCCGATCAGATCGTCATCGAAGACGAGCTGCACGAGACCCACACCTACAAGCTCATCAAGTTTGCGCGCTCCAACCAGAGCACCTGCATCAACCAGCGCCCGATCGTCTCCGCCGGTGAGAAGATCAAGAAGGGCGACGTGATCGCGGACGGCCCGTCCACCGACCACGGCGAAATCGCGCTGGGCCGCAACATCCTGATCGGCTTCATGACGTGGGAAGGCTATAACTACGAAGACGCGGTTCTGCTCTCCGAAGAGCTGGTTCGCAACGACGTGTTCACCTCCATCCACCTGGAGAAGTACGAGTGCGAAGCGCGTGACACCAAGCTCGGCGCGGAAGAAATCACCCGCGACCTGCCGAACGTCGGCGACGACGCGCTGCGCGATCTGGATGCCGAGGGCATCATCCGCGTGGGCGCGGAAGTGCATCCGGGCGATATCCTCGTCGGCAAGGTCACCCCGAAGGGCGAGACCGAGCTGACCGCCGAGGAGCGCCTGCTGCGCGCCATCTTCGGCGAGAAGGCCCGCGAGGTTCGCGATACCTCTTTGAAGGTGCCGCACGGCGAGGAAGGCATCATCGTCGATGTGAAGGTGTTCGACCGCAAGGATCACGCCGAGCTGGCGCCGGGCGTCAACCGCATGGTTCGCGTCTACATCGCTCAGAAGCGTAAGATTTCCGTCGGCGACAAGATGGCAGGCCGTCACGGCAACAAGGGCGTTGTTTCCCGCGTGCTGCGTCAGGAGGACATGCCGTTCCTGCCGGATGGCACGCCGCTGCAAATCGTGCTGAACCCGCTGGGCGTTCCGTCCCGTATGAACCTGGGTCAGGTTTTGGAGATGCACCTGGGCATGGCGGCCAAGGCGCTCGGCTGGCGCGTGGCCACGCCTGACTTTGACGGCGCGTCCTTCGAGCAGATTCAGAACGCTCTGGAAGCCGGCGGCAAGCGCCGCGACGGCAAGACCATCCTCTACGACGGCCGCACGGGCGATCAGTTTGACAACCCCGTTACCGTCGGCTACATGTACTACCTCAAGCTGCATCACCTCGTTGACGATAAGATGCACGCCCGTTCCACCGGCCCGTACAGCCTCGTGACCCAGCAGCCTCTGGGCGGCAAGGCGCAGTTCGGCGGCCAGCGCTTCGGCGAGATGGAAGTCTGGGCGCTGGAAGCTTACGGCGCGGCCAACACGCTTCAGGAGATCCTGACGGTCAAGTCCGACGATATCGTGGGCCGCGTGAAGGCCTACGAGGCCATCGTCAAGGGCAAGAACATCCCCGCGCCGGGCGTTCCGGAGTCCTTCAAGGTGCTCATCAAGGAACTCGAAAGCCTGTGCCTGGATGTCAAGGTGCTCGACAGCGACCACAACGAAATCGTCATCAAGGAGCTTGAAGACGAGGACGAGGGCTACGACCGCAGCCAGAACGAGGAGAGCGAAAGCGAACGCGCCGCGCTCCCGACCGGCGACGACGAAGCCGATACCGACGCGGACGACACCGAAGGCGACGAGGGCGGAGACGACTTCGACACCGACGACGACGTGTTTGACTTTGACGACGTGCCCAGCTTCGAGGATATCTCCCTGGACGACCTGGATGACAAGTAATTGTCTTTTCCGGGACATGAACGCAACAATGCCCCGCCGCGCTTTGGGCGCGGCGGCGGCCTGATAGAAGTAGAGAAGGGAGTGTACCCCTTTGTCGGAACTGACAAACCTGTCTTCCATTCAAATTTCCATGGCTTCCCCGGAGCAGATCCGCGCGTGGTCCCACGGCGAGGTCAGCAAGCCGGAAACGATTAACTACCGCACCCTCAAGCCGGAGCGCGACGGTCTGTACTGCGAGCGCATCTTTGGCCCGACCAAGGACTGGGAGTGCAACTGCGGCAAATACAAGCGCGTGCGCAACAAGGGCATTGTCTGCGACAAGTGCGGCGTTGAAGTGACGCGCGCGAAAGTTCGCCGCGAGCGCATGGGCCACATCGAACTGGCCGCCCCGGTCAGCCATATCTGGTATTTCAAGGGCATTCCGAGCCGCATGGGCACGCTGCTTGACATCAGCCCGCGCGCGCTGGAAAAGGTGCTCTATTTCGCCTCTTACATCGTGCTCGATCCCGGCTGCACCCCGCTGCGTCCGAACACCATTCTGACCGAGACGGAGTACCGCCAGCAGATCACCGCGCCGAGCTACACCGCCGATGTGGCGATGGGCAAGGCCCCGCTTCGCGTGGGCATGGGCGCGGAGGCCATCCGCGAACTGCTTCAGAAGCTCGATCTCGATCAGCTCAGCGAACAGCTGCGCACCGAGATCGCCGAGCTGACCGAAAAGGAGCGCGAGCGCGAGACCGAAGGCCAGAAGCGCGCCAAGGCCATCAAGCGCCTTGAGGTTGTCGAAGCCTTCCGTTCCAGCGGCAACAAGCCGGAGTGGATGATTCTGGAAGTCATCCCGGTCATGCCGCCGGATCTGCGCCCGATGGTTCAGCTCGACGGCGGCCGCTTTGCGACCTCCGACCTGAACGACCTCTACCGCCGTGTCATCAACCGCAACAACCGCCTCAAGCGCCTGCTGGAACTGGGCGCGCCGGAAATCATCGTCCGCAACGAGAAGCGTATGCTGCAGGAATCCGTGGACGCGCTGATTGACAACGGTCGCCGCGGTCGTGCAGTCACTGGCCCCGGCGGACGCGCGCTGCGCAGCCTGTCTCACACGCTGAGCGGCAAGCAGGGCCGTTTCCGTCAGAACCTGCTGGGCAAGCGCGTTGACTATTCCGGCCGTTCCGTTATCGTCGTCGGCCCGGAAATGAAGCTGCATCAGTGCGGTCTGCCCAAGGAAATGGCGCTGGAGCTGTTCAAGCCCTTCGTCATGCAGCAGCTGCAGCTGCGCAACAAGGGCATGAACGTCAAGAGCGCCAAGCGCGCCGTAGAAAAGATGAAGCCGGAGGTCTGGGACATCCTCGAAGATGTCATCAAGGATCACCCCGTGCTGCTCAACCGCGCACCGACGCTGCACCGTCTGGGCATTCAAGCGTTCGAGCCGATTCTGGTTGACGGCAAGGCGATTAAACTGCACCCGCTGGCTTGTACCGCTTTCAACGCCGACTTCGACGGCGACCAGATGGCTGTTCACGTCCCGCTGTCTCTGGAAGCACAGGCGGAAGCCCGTTTCCTGATGCTGGCGCACAACAACATCCTGAAGCCGCAGGACGGCAAGCCGGTTATTTCTCCTTCTCAGGACATGGTTATCGGCTGCTACTACCTGACGATTGAAAACCCCAACGGCAAGGGCGCCGGCCGCGTCTTCCGCAATCCGGACGAAGCGCATATGGCGTATGCCTTGGAGCAGATTACCCTGCAAAGCCCGATTAAAGTGCGCATTGAGCGCGAATTCAACGGCGAAAAGGGCAGCAAAATCATTGATACCACGCTTGGCCGCCTGATTTTCAACGATGCGCTGCCGCAGAACCTCGGCTTCAAGAAGCGTGAATGCCTTGATGACATGTTCGAGCTGGAGGTCGATCAGCTGGTCGGCAAGAAGCAGCTGTCCAACATCGTCGATATGTGCTTCCGCTCTCAGGGCGAGCACAAGTGCGCACTGGTGCTGGACGCGATTAAGGCGCTGGGCTACAAGTACGCCACCGTCGGTTCGCTGACCGTTTCCGTTGCGGACATTAAGATTCCGCCGATGAAGCAGCAGCTGCTCGACGAAACGGACAAGAAGGTCGCCCATGTGAACGAGATGTTCGCGGAAGGTCTGCTGAGCGAGGACGAGCGTTACAGCCGCGTCATCAATCTGTGGAACACCTGCACGAACACCCTGCGTGACCAGATTCTGCCGAACCTCGATCCTTTCAACCCGATTCGCATGTTCACCGACTCCGGTGCCCGCGGTTCTGCCGCGCAGGTGTCGCAGCTGGCTGGTATGCGCGGCCTGATGGCGTCTCCGACCGGCAAGACCGTGGAATTGCCCATTCGTGCAAACTTCCGCGAGGGTCTGAACGTGCAGGAGTTCTTCCTGTCTTCTCACGGTTCCCGTAAGGCTCTGTCCGACACGGCTATGAAAACCGCTGACTCTGGCTATCTGACCCGCCGTCTGGTCGATATTTCGCAGGAAGTTATCGTCCGTGAGGAAGACTGCTTCCTGCAGCGCGGTCTGCCGATTCGCGGCGTGCATGTTACCGAGCTGCTCAGCGGCAAGCAGTCCATCGAATCGCTGGAGGAGCGTCTGCGCGGACGCACGGCTGCTGCCGACATCACCGACCCGGCGACCGGCGAAGTGCTTGTCCACCAGAATGAGTTGATTGACCACGCCAAGGCGAAGACAATTTGCGACGCGGGCATCAAGAGCGTGTTTGTGCGCTCCGTGCTGACCTGCTGCACGCGCAATGGCGTCTGCGCCCGCTGCTATGGCCAGAACATGGCGCACGGCGGCAAGGTGGATGTCGGCGAGGCGGTCGGCGTTATCGCGGCGCAGGCCATCGGCGAACCCGGCACACAGCTGACCATGCGTACCTTCCATACGGGCGGTATCGCATCGGGCGAGGATATTACGCAGGGTCTTCCCCGCGTCGAAGAGCTGTTCGAGGCGCGCAAGCCCAAGCGTGAAGCTGTCCTGTCCGACATCAGCGGCACGGTGTCCATCCACCAGACCAACCGCAACAAGAACGAGCTGGTCATCACCGCCGACGCGGGCAACTACGCGCGTCACACCCACAAGGCTGCTTCCGGCACGGTTGCCGTGCAGGTCGGTCAGGTGGTGCGTCAGGGCGATGTGCTGATTTCCGGCGCGACGAAGGCGAAGGTCGCCAAGGACGGCACCAAGTCCACCAAGACCACGGACATCAAGTCCACGCTGGCAGGCACGGTCACGATGATCAACACCAAGGGCGTGGGCGTCGTCGAGGTCGAGGTCACCTCCAGCGTTGCGGAGTTCGAGCAGAAGACCTACCCCGTCACCTACGGCAGCCGCCTGCGCGTGCAGGAGGGCGACCATGTGGAAGCGGGCGACATCCTCATCGAAGGCTCCATCAACCCGCACGACCTGCTGCGCATTCTGGGTCAGAGCGCGGTGCAGGACTACCTGCTGAAGGAAGTTCTGTCCGTCTACCGTCTGCAAGGCGTGGCCGTGGCGGACAAGCACATCGAAATCATCGTCCGTCAGATGCTGCGCAAGGTGCGCGTCGAGGACAACGGCGACACCGAGCTGCTGCCCGGCTCGCTGGTTGACCGCAGCCACTTGGAGGAAGCCAACATGAAGGTGCTGGAATCCACCAAGCTGCGCGTGGAAGACGGCGGCGACACGGGGCTGGCGATTGGCAGCCTTGTCGAGGCGGACGAGCTGGAAGAAATCAACCAGCGCATCCGCGTTTCCGGCGGCTCTCCCGCGATTGCCCGCGACCTCAAGCCCGCGAGCGTCAAGCGCGTTCTGCTGGGCATCACCCGCGCTTCTCTGGCGACCGACTCCTTCCTGTCCGCCGCGTCCTTCCAGGAGACGAACCGCGTGCTGACCGAAGCCGCCATCAAGGGCAAGATCGACCCGCTGATTGGCCTGAAGGAGAACGTCATTCTGGGCAAGATGATTCCCGCCGGTACGGGTATGCACCGCTACAAGGATATCGACATTCGCGAAAACTACGGTTTCTGATGATTCATCAGCCGGGGTACGGGGTTCGCCCCTGCCCCGGCGTTTTTGTATCCGAAGGTTTCCAAAGGGCGATCGCAGACTTCGTCTGTTTTCATTGCCCTTTGGTCGCCTCCGCAGAGGCGAAATCCCCCTGCAATAAATAGATTGTCTGTTTTTTCAGACTGCCAAAGTTGATTTCTTTATCATACTGGTAAAAAGATCAGCTTCCAGAGGGCTTTCCGATCGCCCTCTGGACTCCTTCGGCTCCCTTTCCAGAAAGGAGTGTTCCCCCATGCGCAACATCGTTCTCATCGGTATGCCCGGCTGCGGCAAATCCACCGTCGGGGTCGTCCTCGCAAAAGCCCTTGGCATGGATTTCGTCGATTCTGATCTCGTCATCCAGTCCACCATGGGCGCAACCCTCGCCCAGCTCATTGAGCAGCACGGCGACGATGGCTTCCGCGACATCGAGAACCGCGTCAACGCCAGCATCGATGTGCAGAACAGCATCATCGCCACGGGCGGCAGCGTCGTCTACGGCGCGGAAGCCATGGCGCACCTCAAAAGCATTGGCACAGTCGTCTACCTCCGCCTGACGTGCGAGAACATCACCGAGCGGCTGGGCGACCTTCATGCCCGCGGCGTGACGATTAAGCCCGGCTGGACGCTCCGGGATTTGTACAACGAGCGCTGCCCGCTGTATGAGCAGTACGCCGACATTGTGCAGGACTGCGACGGACTGCGCCTGCGGGATGTTGTGGCGGAATTGCAGAAGAAGCTGAAAGGCTGACAAGACCGGCTGTCCCCCGACTTTTCCGGGGCTGGCAGCCGATTTTTTGCGTGCAGAATCGCATGTTCCTTGCATTTTCAGGGAATGTATGGTATACTGTAAGATGGTATGTTGCATAATGCGTATTCTGTGCCGTCCGGCAGAATACGCGGCGACTGCCTGATATGCGGACGGAACTTGTTCCGAAAATGAGGAGGTTTTTTTGTGTCCGGTGACCCATGGGCTGGCCCTTTGCTGCTTCAGCTGGTCCTGATTTTTCTGAGCGCCTGCTATGCCGCCGCTGAGGTGGCGCTGCTCTCGCTCAACGCGACAAAACTGCACCACGACGCGGAGGAAGGCGACCCCACAGCCGCCAAGCTACTCCGCATGACGGATGCTCCTGCGCGCACGCTCTCCACCATTCAGGTCTGCATAACGCTGTTTGGTTTTCTGGGGTCAGCGCTGGCGGCGACGCAGTTTGCACCGCGACTGGCTGGAGCGATTCTTTCTGCCGGGGCTGGCATCGACGCGGACGTGCTGAACGTCCTCTGCGTCATCCTGATTACGCTCCTTCTTTCCTACCTGACGCTCTGTCTGGGAACACTCGTGCCCAAGCGCCTCGCGATGAAGAATCCCGAAGCGATTGCGCGCCGTTCGCTGCTCCTGCTGGATGTCAGCGCGGTGATTTTCCGCCCGTTCGTGATGCTGCTGAACGCCGCCACGCACGGCATCCTCCGCCTTTGCGGCATTGACCCCAACGCCGCCGAGGACGAAGTGACCGAGGACGACATCCGCATGATGGTGGACATCGGCGGCGAAAACGGCGCGATTGAGGAAGCGGAAAAGGAAATGATCGAAAACATCTTCGAGTTCAACAATTCCACTGCCGAAGAGGTCATGACCCACCGCACCGACGTTACCAGCATCTGGGTGGATGATACGGAGGACGAAATTCTCCGCACCATCTGCGATTCCGGTCTGAGCCGCTTCCCCGTCTACAACGAAAACATGGACGACATCATCGGCATCCTCAACACACGAGACTTTCT